>ENA-ORCN01001231-ORCN01001231.1-human-gut-metagenome-genome-assembly--contig:-NODE-1231-length-18346-cov-7.500301_pt1 | contig 18346 bp, 17 predicted proteins | sample MGYA00242984_ERZ507984 | MGnify/ENA primary metagenome ERZ507984 (study PRJEB26167, sample SAMN06115395) | human gut metagenome | host: Homo sapiens | place: China:Hubei | collected 2016-05-19... | reverse complement strand
TGGAGAAGAGTTTTCTATTTTATAAACAGGTTACCAGCAGGTTGGCTTCTTCTACTGTTAAAAAACGATACCTCTGGTTTTTTACTTTAGGCATTGGAAACGATGGCAATTTTGTATCGCTGAGTTCATATTCTTTTGCGGTATACAGGACACGTCTGAGCAAGCTCAGACAGTGGTAGATGGTTTGTGGGCTCAAATTCTTTTTTCCGATATGACAGTTCGAGGTGAGAGAGGTGAAGCTCCCACCTACGGAGTTCGGTTCTTACTCCCTTTTTTGAGTCATCACAAAGAGTTAAAGAATTATAAAGTTGCCAAGCGTCTTTCAGTATTGCCATTTCTTACCTCATGCGGTATATAGAGAAAAATTCGCATGTAGGTAAAAAAAGTCTTTGAGAATCAAAGACTAGTAGCTGAAAGAAATACAGCCTTTCACGCCGTCAACAGCGGTTCAAATCCGCTTTGGGACGCCAACAGACATCTGAAGGCGCATCACGCTACCTCAAAAATTGAGGTTTTGTGGTGCGCCTTTTGTATTTAAGCACCCCGCCCTTTAAAGCCCTCCCTCCCGGCCCCCAAGCCGCTCCCTCCAGATCCGCTACGTCCTGTGGCCTTCTGGAAAAAACTCCCCTCTACGTCCAAAAACTCCGAGCCCCTTCCTGTTCAAGGCGTAACCTCCGTCATGAAGATGCCGCCTTCATCCGGGAAGCGTATGCCCTGCGCGCCGCACTGTTTTCCCTGCGCACAGGATGTACGGCCCTCCTCTGGCCGCACCCAAAGGCCGGGCCTTCAGGGAACATCTGCCCGCTTCGAGTCCGCCTCCTAGTCGATTTTCCCGGCTGTACACAATTCCTTGCCGATATTCGCCGTGGCATAAGGCGGAAACTCATCGTCTCGATAACAGAACTGGCCTTGCTGCTCGGCCTTCACGCGGCAAGGGCATATCCGAAGTCACAGCGCGCTCCTGTGGGGATTCGCCCTCTCCCTTCTGGAAGCTCTTGTATGAATGGTTCTCATGTATTGCAGGCTGTGTTCCGTCCTGTCTCTTCACGTATTGCCCTCTGGAGGCTGGGGATATTTCCATAAATGATCCGGGTTGTTCCGCCTGCTGACTGACAAAGCGAAACACCTTCAGACGTCGGATGGCCCTACACCACTATACCCAGCTTGCGTATTCTGTGTTGCAGCGTGGACCGTGGCACCTTCAGCAGGGCCGCAGCACCACGCGGGCCAGACAGACGACCTCCAGTGAGGCGTAATGCCTCCAGAATATGGGCACGTTCATTTTCCTCAAGACTTGGCAAATCGGTGTCATTTCCCCTGGAGGGCGCCTGTAGTGGAATTTCGGCTGGTGCGGATAACGAGAGGGGCTGCGCGGGTTTTGCCGTCTGACCGGAAATGTTGTCCCATTCATGCAGCGTTTCCCGTACCAATGCTTCCGTTACAGCCCCATCCAGAGAATGCAGTAAAAGTCTGCTGACGACATTGCGCAACTCACGGATATTGCCGGGCCAATCGTGGTTACAGAGCGCGCTGAGGACACTTGGGGACAGATGAGGAGGCTCTATCAACCACGACTTGGAAAATTGTTTAATGTAATAGTCCACCAGTATGGGTATATCGCTTTGTCGATCGCGCAGTGGAGGAAGGCGTAGCGTGACCGAGGCCAGACGGTAGAACAGGTCCCGTCGTAGCCGCCCCTGCGCCAGCGACGTTTCCAAATCAATATTGGTGGCGGAAAGCACGCGGATATCAACATTGATAGAGCGGGCATCGCCTACCCTCTCGAAAGAACTCTCCTCCATGACCTGGAGCAGCTTGCTTTGCATATCCAGTGAGAGTTCACCGATTTCATCAAGAAACAGGGTACCTTTCTGGGCCATCTCAATACGGCCGATGCGTTTCGCGTAGGCCCCGGTGAAGGCCCCTTTGGCGTAGCCGAACATTTCACTCTCGAACAAGGTCGGAGCCAGCGAGGGACAATTCACCTTGACGAAGTTCGCCGCCCGCCGGGGACTGTGCAGATGCAGCCAGCGGGCCAGCATACTCTTGCCGGTTCCGGTTTCACCGCTAATCAGCACCGGGATATGCAGCTTGGCCGCCTTGCGCGCCAAGGCCATGATCTTCGTCATGGCCTTGGTTTCCAGCAGGCTGTTTTCCAGCGGAAAGGCTGCCTCCGTTTCGCACGACGAGTCCAGCGCGGCGCGGTCGGCAGCCTGAGTGCGTGCCCTCCGTTCCTCGGTGAGGATGACGAACAAAAAAGTCGTCAGCACCGGGCTGAGTTGCTGCAACAGATTCAGAATTTCCACCAGATTATCAGGCTGGCGCACAAACGAGACGTGCAGCGTACCGATGACCTGACGGTTGAGGATGAGCGGCAGGGCAATGGTGGCGGTAAGCCCCACCGAAGCCAGAGAAACCGCACCGCCCCAGTTCAGCGAGGCCAGATTTTTGATGACCACCGGTTTGCGCGTCTGGATGGCCTGCCAAGCCACCGTATTCTGGGCAATGCGCGTGTCGGAGAAAACCTCCACCACGGTGCCGTCGGCCGCCGTAAAGGCGGTAAGAAAATCACGTTCGGCGTCATAAAGGAAAATACTGAATCGATCATAATGAAAAGACGCACGAAGTTCTTTGGAAAAAAAGGAAAAAAGCCCGCTACGGTCCATGTTGTCGGGGACCAGCTTTGACAAACGATAAATGATCCGGGCCGCAACCGCCACTGAATTGCCTAAACGATGTTCATCATACTGCTCTAGCATAACGTGTTCTCCTGCCCAGATGAAGCTCTTTTTGCTGATATACGGATAAAGGTGCCTATATCTCAGCATGTCTCTATGCTTCCCTACAAATGGCATAAGCAGAATAAACAGCAATTCTGGATATCTATAAGTTATCCTTATCTGGCACAGACTTTGCTGTTCTAAAAACACATTCCTATTGCAGTACCGTTTTTCATCCTTTTAGCACCAGATATTAAGGAGAAGCAATCCCTTTTTAGTACGATATATCTATATACCCGATCATATATGCTTCTGTGGCTTAATATCAGAGAATGCAATCTATCTTTTAGATGCTTCTGTACTAGTTTATTGCGTTTTAACAATATGTATTTCACAGAGGATATTGCTATGCTCACCCAATCCGATCTTTTTCTTGCCGCTGCGGGCTTTCTTTCCGGTCTTATTAAAACCGGCGTCGGCGTGGGATCGGGGCTGGTGTTGCTGCCAACTTTGGCGCTGATCTTTCCCGCCAAAGTAGCTCTTGGTCTGGGAGCACCTATGCTGCTGGCTTCCGACATTATTGGCCTGCATTACTATTGGAAGCAATGGCTGCCCCGGCGTGAGTTGGCGCGCCTTTTTTTGGCCATCATTCCGGGCCTGTTTACAGGCATTGTGTTGCTGCCCATGATTCCGGGCAAGGCCTTCCGCATCGGCGTGGGCATTTTTGGCGCACTGTACGCTCTGGGTATGCTCTGGCCACAATTCCCCGTGACCGCCCTGTTGAAGAAGGGTTTCGGGAAGCTCAACGCCCATTGCGGGGATAGTGAAGAGCAAAACCGCAAAGGAGCGTATTTCTATGGATTCCTTGGCGGGCTTTCCACCGTGCTGGCACATGCCGGCGGTCTGGTCTGGTCGTTGTACCTCCTTACGGCCGCGCGTGACCGCCGCGTATTCGTGGGCACTACGGTCATCCTTTTTTTTGTCACCAACATCTATAAGACCATCTCATACGTCTGGATCGACATCATCAGCCTCAGTGCGCTGGCGCAGGTGATTCCCGCCATCCCCATGATCTTCATCGGCTCCTATCTCGGCAACATCGTCAACAAGCGGTGTAACCATCTCCTGTTCAGAAAAATCGTTCTCTACTTCATCTTCTTTGTTTCCATCACGCTGTGCGTCTGACCTCCCCTTCTCGCGCCATGCCGGTCTCCAACGGCGGCACGGCTGTGGCTTTTCGTGCGCTCTATTGTGTGAATTATTTCACTTATATACCATTTAACCCTATATCACTTTAAACAAAGGAGTAATCACATGAAATAAATACGATTCCAGTCTGCCTAGGCTCTAAAAGAAAACGTGTCACCAGGCCCTGTTGATTAAAAATAAATTACAAATCAAACAATTATAAAAATGGAACTGTTTTGAGGCTCATTAAATTGTGAAATAAATATCATTTTAAAACAGACCTTTTAACAACGGAAAAATTTCATGAAAAAGATCTGTGTATTCTTCCTCGCCCTTGCCGTGTTCTTGCTGCCTGAGATGGTGTATGCCGCCAACGCGACGCCGCAAGCCGTCAACATGCCCCACGTATACATTGTTTTCGGTGTGCTTTTCATAGCCGCGGTGCTTTTTTTTACGGAATGGATTCCCCTGGCCGTCACCTCCATTCTCGTTCCTTGTGCGCTTTCCACACTTGGCGTCATCACCGTCAAGGAGGCATGGGTCAGCTTCGGCGACACCAGCATCCTGACCATCGTGGGCCTGTTCATGCTGGGCGAGGCAACCTTCGCCACGGGCTTTGCCCAACGTGTGGCGACCTCGATCATCAACAAGGCGGGGGCCAGCGAAACCCGCCTGCTGGTCTTCTCCATTCTTCTCATCGCCTTCATGTCGGCCTTTTTGAACAATGCGGGCGTCACGGCCATCACCCTGCCCATGCTCATTTCCATCGCTCGTAAGGCCCACTTGTCCCCTTCGCGCATCTTGCTGCCCACGGCCTACGCTGCCAGCTTCGGCGGCTGTATCTCGCTTGTGGGGCAGGCTCCAAGCATGGTGGCCAACGGTATTCTGGCCAAGATGGCACCGGAATACGGGCAGTTCGCCTTTTTTGAATTCGCCTGGTTCGGTCTGCCCTTGACCCTCTTAGCCGCCCTTCTTTTCGGCCTGTTCCCCCGCTTCCTGGTTCCGCCGGCACGTGAGGACGTGGCCGAGCTCAAGGAAATCGAAACGCCTGAAGGCGGCATACACATGTGGATTGCGGGCGGCATCTACTTCCTCGTCATCATCTGCATGGCCACGGGTCTGGTGCCGCTGACCTCCGCCGCCATGCTGGGCGCCATGCTCTGCGTCATGACCCGCTGCATGACCCTCAAGCAGGCCCAGGCGGGCATCGACTGGACCACCGTCTGGCTCTTCGCCGGCATGTTGTCCATGAGCTTCGCCATGAACAAGTCCGGCGCTGCCCAGCTGATAGCCGATTTCGTGGTCAGCTATTTCAGCGATCCCTATATTCTTTTCGGCGTTCTCATGCTCGTTACCGGCATACTGACCAACATCATGTCCAATACGGCCACCACAGCCATCATGGTGCCTCTGGTCATTCCCATCGCTCTGGGCATGAACCTCAGCCCCCTGCCCTTCGTCATGGGCATCGCCATGAGTGCCGCGGCCTGTTACATGACGCCCATCGCCACGCCCTCCAATACGCTGGTGCTGCGGCCCGGCAACTATACCTTCGGGGATTACGTCCGGTACGGCTTTTTCTGGCAGGTTCTCTCCTTTGCTCTTGCAGTGCTGATTATCCCTTCCGTCTGGCCTTTCATGCCTTAACCGCATTTATGGGCGTTTTCGTCCAAATGCGGGCGCTAATCTGCTCTTATTTCGGACAGAGAATAGACGCAAAGATGGTTCTAGCCAGCAATATAACAACATATCAGACAATTATAGAACAAATAAAAGATGGCACCATCTTTGCTTTATTTAAGGCAGTGCAGTTACCACAATCCTTTTATAGGGGTAAGACGTATGAATGTGGACTACAAGGTTGACTTATTGGTGCTGGGCATGGGAGCCGCCGCAGAACTGGCGGCCATCTATGCCCATGACGCCAACCCGGACCTGAACATCCTCATTGCCACCAAAGCACTGAAGGGCAAAGGGGGATGCAGCCGCATGGTCCAGGGCGGTTTCAACGTAGTGCTCGATCCGGGCGATTCCCATGAAAAGCACCTCATGGATACGTTGAAGGGTGGGCAGTATATCAACGATCAAGACTTGGCCCTGCAACTGGTGGAACAGGCCACGCCCACGGTCAAGGAACTGGAAACCATCAGCGGCTGCTTCTTTGATCGCCGCCCGGACGGCCATATTCATCAGAAGGCCTTCGCCGGCCAGTGCTTCGACCGCACGGTCCACAAGGGCGACCTGACGGGCATCGAAATCATCAGCCGGACCACCGAGCAGGTCTTCAAACGGCGGATTCCCGTGCTGGAAGAAACGCGTGCCGTGGAGCTGCTGCTGGACGCCGAAGGCCAGACCGTAACCGGGGCTCTGCTCTACAACATGCGCCACGGCACCTTCCACGTCGTGGAAGCCGCGGCCACGCTGGTGGCTACCGGCGGCGGGCCTACCCAGTACCGTTTTCACGCTCCCGGCCCCGAAAAGTCGGCTGACGGCATCGCCATGCTCTACCGGGCGGGCGTGCGGATGCGCGACATGGAAATGATCCAGTTCCACCCTACGGGGCTCATCGTTCCCGGCAGCGTGGTAGCCGGTTCCCTGCTTGAAGAAGGGCTGCGCGGCGCGGGCGCCCACCTCTATAACGGCGAAGGCGAGCGCTACATGCTCAAGTACGCGCCGGACGTCGCCGAACGCGCCACCCGCGACGTGGTCAGCCGTTCGGCCTATCTGGAAATGATGGCCGGTCGCGCCTGCCCCGAAGGCGGCGTGCGCATCGACGCGGCCCACCTCGGCGCGGATTTCGTGCTCCGCAACTTCCCCGGCATGGCAGAACGCTGCGCCCAGTTCAAATACGATCTCGCGCACAACATGGTGCCTGTTTCGCCATCGGCCCACTTCTTCATGGGCGGGGCTGTCATCGACGTGAAATGCCGGGCCTCTCTGGACAAGCTCTTCGTGGCCGGTGAGGACGCCGGCGGCGTACACGGGGCCAACCGGCTGGGCGGCAACGGTATCTGCGAATCCTGCGTCTATGGCCGTCTGGCGGGCAAATCCATAGCGGACTACCTCTCCAAAGCCGAGAACCGCTCCGTCAAGGAAAGCGCCCGCGGCATGGCCGAAGAGATCATCGCCCGCCTGACCGCACCCTACAGCCGCAAGAACGGCAAGTCGCCCTTCGAAAACCGGCGCGAGATTCAGGAAACCAACTGGGTCAACGTGGGCGTGGTGCGCAGACAGGACCGTCTTGAAACGGCCCTTACGGACTTCGCCTCCCTGCGCCATGACGTGGAGAAGGCCAGCGTGAGCGGCAACAAAGTCTACAACATGGAATTCAACACCCACCTCGACACACTGAACATGCTTGACGTCTCCGTCATGGCGGCGGTCTCCGCCCTCCAGCGCGAAGAGACGCGCGGGGCGCACACCCGCGAGGACTTCCCCAAGCAGCGGGACGAGTACGGCCTGTTCAACACCTTCATGTGGCGGGGCGGCGACGGAATGCCGGTTTTTGAAAAGAAGGATGTGGTCTTTAAACACAAATCCCTCGAAGAGTGTCAGAAGCACAAGAAGTGATCCACCCCCAGTATCCTGCAACCTATCGGGAGAGAAAAGATGAATACGTCCGAACTTGAATACAGAAAACCCTTGCAGTGGGGAGAAATTGATCCGTACCGCCGCGGCCGTACCCATGTGGGCATGTGGGCCTGGCTGTTGCAGCGCGTGAGCGCGGTCTTCATCGTGTTCCTGCTGGTCCTGCATCTGTGCTTTACCTACAAGCCGTATCTCCAGTTCCTGCTTCTGTTAGCCGTGGCCTTCCATGCCTCGTTGGGCCTGCGCGTCATCCTTCTGGACTTCAATCTCGCCAAAATCTCCTCGGCCCGCCGCTTAGTCCCCTGGACGCTCGGCCTCGGCGTCGCCGCCGTGGTCATTGCGTGGTTTGCCATCTACTAAAAGAAGTGAGGAGGATGCCATGCAATCGTCAAAAGTTGTTCGCAACGTACGCATATTTCGCTACGATCCTGTCAAAGGCGGCGAAGGGACGTTCCAAAGCTACCAGTTGACTATTGACAACCCCGAAACCACCACCATTCTGGACGTTCTGCTGCGAATCCAGAAGGAACAGGATCCGAGTATTTCCTTCCGTTTCGCCTGCCGCGTGAACATGTGCGGCTCGTGCGGCATGGTCATCAATGGGCGCGAGGGGCTGGCCTGTAAGACCAACGTCTGTGATCTGCCCGCCGATCAGGACATCACCCTGCGTCCCCTGAACCATTTCCCGGTTATAAAGGATCTCCTGGTGGACATGGGCCCGTTCTTCTCCAAGTACGAAGACGCGTTGCCCTTCTTTGAACCGGCGGAAAAACGCACCGAGCCGTACGTCATTAAGCCGGACACCCCCGAACGGGTGGACATCGGCATGGCCACCGACTGCATCGCCTGTGGCTGCTGCGTCTCAAGCTGCACCATGGTGGACAGCCATGACAGCTATTGCGGCCCCGCCGCGCTCAACCGGGCTTTCACCCTGCTGGCCGACAAGCGCGATGGGCTCTTCGAAGCCCGCCTGACGAGGGCTCTGGACAGTTGTTACAATTGCCGCACGGAATTCAACTGTACGGAAGTCTGCCCCAAGTCCATCAGCGGCACACGGGCCATCAAATATATCCAGCGGATGGCTCTAAAGAATCTCAAAGATATCAAACCACTGCCGCCGCATCCCGCCGAGCTGGCTCCGCCTAAGCCCAAACCCGAAGCGCAAGAGCAGCACACCTGCTCCTGCCACAGCCATCAGCCCGAACGCCGCGCCTTCCTCAAGAGCGCGACAGGGCTTATTGGCGCTGGCGTGGCCCTTTCTCTGGGAGCTGTTCTCGGCGTTTCGGCCGTGGGGCCCACGCTGGAAAACCAGTCCCCGCAGTGGGTGAATGCCGGGAATGAAAGGGACTTCCCCGTGGGCGGCATCACCAGCGTCACCTTGAGCTATCCGCGTAAGCAGGCTTTCCACGTGGAAAACAAGGAAGTGCCCGTGCTGGTCCGCCGTGATTCGGACAAGGATTTCATTTGCTTCAGCAGCAGCTGCCCGCATTTGGGCTGTGCTGTGAGCTGGGATGAGCTTTCCCGGCGTTTCAAATGCGCCTGCCACGGCGGGGCGTTTGACAGGGACGGCAACGTCATCGCGGGTCCGCCGCCGGCTCCCTTGGCCCGTCTGCCATGGAAACTGGAAGACGGCATTCTTAAGGTAGAGGTGGTCTGATGAATATTCGCAGTGATCTTGGCTGGGAAAAGTATCTCAAGCCCTTCCTGTACAAAAGGCTGCCGGACGGCACAGGCTGGAGCGCGGTGCTGGGCACCATGTGCGCCTTAACCTTCATGCTGCTCGTGGTGACCGGCATGATTCTGGCCTTCTACTATGTGCCATCGCCGGATAAAGCATGGGATTCCGTACAGTATATCAGCAACGAAGTCCCCCTCGGCAACATAGTGCGCGGCCTGCATCACTGGAGCGCGGGCCTGATGGTTCTGCTCGTGTTCTGCCACCTGATGGTGACCTATATGCACGGCTCCTATGCCGCTCCCCGGCAAATCACCTGGCTCACGGGCGTCTGCCTGTTTCTGGTGACGCTCGGCTTGGGCTTCACAGGCTATCTGCTGCCTTGGGATATGAAGGCCTACTGGGCCACAGTGGTAGGCGCAAACATTCCCAACCAGTATCCGGGCGTGGGCAACTACATCACCCGTTTCATTCTGGGCGGGAGCGACATTTCGGGCTTTACCCTCACTCGCTTCTACTCGGTGCATACCCTGATTCTGCCGGCTTGCCTGCTGATGCTCATGGCTGCGCACATCTACCTCATACGCGTCCATAACCTTTCCGACCCGCGCGAACGGCTGGCTGGCGAGTGCCTCCCCCCACCTTCCGGCCAGCCGTATCGCTTTTATCCCGAGCACACCAACCGCACCACCCTCGCGTTCGGCTGCATCTTCGTAGGGCTCCTGTTGCTGGCCTCTTACGCGCCGCCGCACATGGAAGCGAGGGCGGGCACGTTCATTCCCGATTACCTGCCCAGGCCCGAGTGGTATTACATGTGGCTCTTCCAGCTGCTGACCTTCTTTACCGGCTCGTGGGAAATGATCGGCAGCCTGATCCTCTTCGGCGGCGGACTCTTCCTCCTCTTCGGCGTGCCCTTCTTCAGCGAAAGCAAGCTGAAAGGCATGGGCAACAGGCCGGTTTCGGTCTGCATCGCCTCCACCTTCGTAATCAGCATCGTCTACCTGACCGTCATGGCCTATGCCGATGCCGCTCCCTACAAGAAGTTCCTTATCGTACCCGACAAGCCTATGAGCGAAGAAGCCGGACGAGGCATGTTCCTCTATGCCGAACGCGAATGCTCTTACTGCCACAACATTCTTGGACAGGGCGGACACAGGACCGGGCCTGACATGAGCAACATGGTCAAGAAGGGCAGGAGCGCCGAGTATCTGGCGGACTACATCAAGAACCCGCTCACGATATATTCTTCCTCCACCATGCCCGCCTATGATCTGACGCCCGAACAGCTCAAGGATCTGTCGGCCTTCCTGTTGTCCTTGGATTTTAGCAACGCCAAGGCCGTCAAAAAGCCCGTGCCCGAGATTCTGGAAACCAGCCGTGCGCCTCAGGCCTCCCCCAATGTGGCGGCCGTGCCCGGCTCATAAGGAGAATACTCATGGAAAACTTTGATTACGCCATTGTGGAAGAAGCGGCCAAACAGCTCTACATCAAGGCATTATGCGACCTGCCGCCGGATGTGCGCGAAGCTTTGAAAAAGGCCTACGCCAAGGAGACCCAGCCCGCAGCCCGCAGCATCTTCGAGGCCATGTTCAAGGCCATCGAAATCGCGGACACCAAAAAAACTCTGCTTTGTCAGGACACCGGCCTGCCCATCTACAAGGTGAAGATCGGCTCCGGCTACACATGGAATGGCGCGAAGATCAAGGCAGCCCTCTATGAAGGCGCCAAACGGGCTACGGTGGAATTCCCCTTCCGCAGCAGCGCGACCCACGACATCACGCGCGTCAACCCTCAGACCTCGGTGGGCCCCGGTCTTCCGGTGACCTATTTCGACTTTGACGGCGAACGCTCCGACCTCGACATCCTGATGATGCCCAAGGGGTCCGGCTCCGAGAACATGAGCAAGATGCATATGTTCTATCCCCAGCACGGCATCAAGGCCGTGAAGAAGTTCATCTTGGACACGGTGGTGGAAAGCAGCGCAAATCCTTGTCCTCCCGGCATCATCGGCGTGGGTTTGGGCGGCACAGCGGATCTGGTCATGAAACTGGCCAAAGACGCCATCGCACGCCCTGTTGGACAGCGTAACCCCGATCCCCTGATCGCCGAGATGGAAGAAGAGTTGGAAGAAGCCATCAACGCCACGGGGCGTGGCCCCATGGGATTGGGCGGCGATGTTTCCTGCTTGGCCGTACACATTGAGTGCGCATATACCCATATCACCCAGAATCCCGTAGCCGTGAACACCCAGTGCTGGCCCGCCCGCCGCGCTCGTGCAGTCATCACGCCCTCCGGAAACGTGGCCTACGGCTACTAACAAGGGAGAAAGAGAAGATGAGCAAGGTACATCACCTCACGTCGCCTTTTTCCGAAGAGGTCATCCGCAGTCTGCACGCCGGGGACACCGTCTACTTCGACGGCCCGTTGTTCGGCATCCGGGACCTGACCCAAATCCACATCTTTGACCACAATAACCCTCCGCCAGTGAGCCTTGAAGGGATGCCCTGTATCCATACCGCGCCCAGCCTGCGTAAAGTGGGCGACAAGTGGGAAAAAATATGCGTGGGCACCACCACAAGTACGCGTATGGACCGTTTCACCCCCGGCCTTATCGGCCAGTATGGAGTGCGGGCCATCATCGGCAAGGGAGGCCTGTATCAGGGGAGCCTCGACGCCATGAAAAAATACGGGGCCGTCTATCTGGCCATCGTAGGCGGCGCGGCGGCGCTGGAAACCGAGCAGATTGAGGAAGTGGAAGCGGTCTACTTCGAAGAGCTGCATCCCGAAGCCCTCTATCGTTTCCGGGTGAAGAACTTCGGGCCCCTCACGGTGGCGATGGACAGCCACGGCGTCCACCTCTACGACCAGGTCACCGAAAACGTCAAAAAGAAGCTCCCCGAAATCTACGCGAAACTCGGCGTATTGTAGGGATGCCTTTTCCGCCATCACATGCGTCAATCGGCATGGGCCATCAGGGTCCATGCCGCAACCTCAAGGAGGCAATCATGTCAGTGCAATTTCTGGTTCATGAAGACGGCGACAGCGTCGGCGTCATCACCGTGGAAGGCGTGAAGGCCGGTCAGGAACTGACTGGCTGGATCATGAAAGAGGACAAGACCATTACGTTCAAGGTCCTCGATGATATTCCGATCGGGCACAAGATAGCTCTCAAGGATTTGAATATCGGCGATACCGTCTTCAAGTACGGCACCGATATCGGGAAGGTTGTCAAACCCATCCGTCAGGGCGAGCATCTCCATGTCCACAACGTCAAGACCAAAAGGTGGTAGGTCACATGCAAAAGTCATTTTTCGGTTATCGCCGCGACAACGGCCGCGTGGGCATTCGCAATCATGTGCTGATTTTGCCCCTGGACGACCTTTCCCAGCCCGCTTGCGACGCCGTTGCCAATAACATCGGCGGCACCGTTGCCATCCAGCATCCTTACGGCCGTCTGCAGTTCGGTGCCGACCTTGACCTCCATTTCCGCACCTTGATCGGCGCCGGCAGCAACCCGAACGTTGCCGCCGTCATCGTTATCGGCATCGAAGAAAAGTGGACCCAGGACGTGGTGGACGGCATTGCCAAGACCGGCAAGCCCGTTGCCGGCTTCGGCATCGAACAGCACGGCCAGATCGACACCATCGCCCGCGCTTCCCGCAAGGCGAAGGAATTCGTGCAGTACGCCTCCGCCCTCCAGAAAGTGGAATGCCCCATCTCCGACCTGTGGGTTTCCTGCAAATGCGGCGAATCCGACACCACCTCCGGCCTGGCCTCCTGCCCGACCGTCGGTAACGCGTTCGACAAGCTGTATGAGGAAGGCTGCACGCTGGTGTTCGGTGAAACCACCGAACTCACCGGCGGCGAACATCTGGTGAAGGCCCGTTGCGCCAATGACCGGGTCCGCAGCGAATTCACCGCGTTCTTTGACCGTTACGCCAAGGTTATTGACGATCACAAGACCTCCGACCTTTCCGACTCCCAGCCGACCAAGGGGAACATCGAAGGCGGCTTGACCACCATCGAAGAAAAGGCCCTCGGCAACATCCAGAAGATCGGTACAAAGGCGCCTGTCATCGGTACGCTGGACAAGGCCGTGACGCCTACCGGCCCCGGCCTGTGGTTCATGGACTCCTCCTCCGCCGCTGCCGAAATGATCACCCTTGTGGCCGCCGCCGGCTACGTGGTGCACTTCTTCCCCACCGGGCAGGGCAACATCATCGGCAACCCGATCGTGCCCGTTATCAAACTGTCCGCCAACCCGCGCACCATCCGTACCATGTCCGAACACATGGACGTGGACGTGTCCGGTATCCTGCGCCGCGAAATGAATCTCGACCAGGCTGGCGACAAGCTGCTCGACATGATGTTCCAGACCATCGCCGGCCGCATGACCGCCGCCGAAGCTCTGAAGCAGAACCAGTTCGTTATGACCCGTCTGTACGAAAGCGCCTAATATCGCTGGAATCCCTATAAAAAAGAAGGCGGGAGGGAAACCTCCTGCCTTCAATATATCAGTCTAAAGAATCTCCGAAACCCCGCTTCGGGGGCTCAGGGACGGAAGGGGCGCGCTCAGCGCAGGTCGGCGCGGTACACGTGGTTGCCCGTGTTGATCCGGCTGATGCGAAATTCGACGGGGCGGTCCTGAAGGTCAAAGGATGTGCGGGTCACCAGCAGCAACGGATGGTTCCGCTCTATGTTAAGCCGCTTGAGGTCTCCGCTGTCCGGCATGGTGACTTCGATCTGTTCCGTAGCGTGGGCCACGGTGATGCCGAAATGGATTTGATAGTGCTCGTAGAGGGTGTTCGGCACTTTATCGAACTCGAAGTTGAAATGGGGAAAACGGGCGGTCGGTAGCGCGACCCGTTCGTTGATGACCGGGAAATCGTTGAGCATACGTACACGGTCGATGTGGATGACTTTGGCGTCCGGAGCAAGCTCGAGAGCCGCCCGTTCGGCGTCCGACGGCGTGGCGAGCCGCACGCCGTAGATTTGTGAAAGCGGGTAGACGCGTTTTCCGTTCCTGTCGCTGAGAAGGAAGAACGGGAACAGGGAACTGTCTTCGTCGAGTACGGCCACAGCGGTTCCCTTGCCCTGGTAGCGGACCAGCCGTTTTTCGCGTGTAAGCGCATTAAGGGCCTTGCGCAGCGTTCCTTGGCTGACTCCGTATTCTTTAGCGAGTGCGATTTCACTGGGCAGGAAGCTTCCCGGCCCCCATTCTCCGGCAATGATGCGGTTGAGAATGGCCTTTTTCACCTGTTCGTACAGTGGAGCGAATGTGAGTTTCGATGATGGGGTCATGGTTCCTCCGGAGAATCTTTCAGTACTTTTTATCTTATATAATATAGAAGATCAAATGGCTTGAACGCTTTTTCCCCGGAAGGCGGGCGGGCCGGGAGTACGACATGGCAGAAATCGTTATTTCAGAGTTCATGGATGAGGCCGCCGTCGCCGATCTGAGGGCGTCGTTTGATGTTCTTTATGACAAAACCCTCGTGGACAGGCCCGAGGAACTGGCCGCCGCCGCAGCGGGGTGCCGCGCGCTCATCGTTCGCAATCGGACGCAGGTGCGTGGCGCGCTTCTGGAAGGCGCACGTCTGCGCGCAGTGGGCCGCCTTGGCGTGGGCCTTGACAATATTGACTGCAAGGCCTGCCGGGAACGGGGCATCGCGGTTATTCCGGCCACAGGCGCGAACAACACGGCGGTGGCCGAATATGTGCTCGCCGGGCTGCTCATGCTCGCCCGAGGCTGCTATTGCGGAACATTCGCTGTCGCCGCCGGGTCATGGCCCAGGGAACGTATGGTGGGCGGCGAGATATCCGGCAAGGTGCTCGGTCTTGTCGGATTCGGAGGGATCGCCCGGGACGTGGCGCTGCGCGCCCGTGCCTGTGGGATGCGGGTCATGGCCTATGATCCTTTTTTGCCGGCGGACGCACCGGATTGGGAAAAGCTGGGCGTGGAGCCGGTGATGCTGGAAACCCTGCTTGCCGAAGCGGATGCCGTGAGCCTGCATGTACCGCTTACGCCTGATACCCGCCAGCTTTTCGACGCGGGACGGCTGGCGCGCATGAAGCCGGGAGCAGTGCTGATCAATACGGCCCGGGGCGGCATTGTGGAAGAAGCGGCCCTTGCGGATGCGCTCCGCTCAGGTCGGCTCGCCGGGGCGATGGTCGATGTCTTTGAGAAAGAGCCGCTCCCGGCGGGTTCGCCATTGGCGGACGTTCCCAATTGCCTCTTGACCCCCCATATCGCCGGGGTAACCCGTGAATCCAACGTCCGCGTCAGCGCCGTCGTGGCACGGAAGGTTGCCGAATGCCTGAGAGGTGCCGCATGATTTTGACCCCCGAACAGCTTCAGGATTTGGGCATGGCCGTATTCAGGGAAGCGGGCGTGCCCGAAGAGTCCGCCGCCAGCGTCGTGGAGGCGCTGGTGCGGGCCGAACTGGATGGGCTCCCCTCACACGGGTTCTCCCGCATTCCCTTTTATGTGGATCAGGCTCTGTCAGGCAAGGTAAAAGCGCAGGCCATTCCGCTGGTGCGTCAGCCTGCTCCTGCGGCCGTGCTGGTGGATGCAGGAAACGGGTTCGCTTTTCCGGCCATTCTGGCGGGGCTGGAAAAGGCCATACCTCTGGCGCGCCGCAACGGCGTGTCCGTATTGGGAGTCACCCGGTCGCACCATTGCGGAGTGGTTGGGCTGTATGCGGAACGGATCGCGGAAGCGGGGCTCATATCATTGATTTTTTCCAACACGCCGGCGGCGATGGCTCCGTGGAACGGATCAAAGGCGTCCTTTGGGACGAATCCGCTAGCCTTTGGCTGTCCGAGGGAGGGGAAGCATCCGCTGGTGATCGATATGTCCCTGAGCAAAGTGGCGCGGGGCAAGATCATGGGCGCGAAACAGCGGGGTGAGGCGATCCCCGAAGGTTGGGCTCTGGATGCGGCGGGCCGGGCGACCACGGACCCGGTGGCGGCGCTGGGCGGAACGATGATTCCCGTCGGGGATGCCAAAGGGGCGGCCCTTGCCCTGATGGTGGAAATCCTTTCCGCTACGCTCACGGGTGCCAATCACGCCTATGAAGCCAGCTCGTTTTTTGAGCCCACGGGAAGCGCGCCCGGCATCGGACAGACGTTCATCCTGCTGGACCCGAAACCGTTGAATCCTGATTTTTCGGCACGGCTTGAGGCCTTGTGCGGGCACCTGCTCGGACAAGAAGGCGTACGTCTGCCCGGGGAACGGCGTTTCGTGCTGCGGGAACGAAACCGGATTTCAGGCGTGAACCTGCCAGAGGCACTGTATAACGATCTCCGAAAAAGGGCCGGGGTTGCCTAAATCCGACAGAAGTTCGGTGGAACCTTTCTTAAAAAACAGAACAAATTGATGGAAAGGGTATCCTTGCTGGTTACCTTTTTCTTGATAGCCTTGTGGAGAGGCTTCAAACGATACGTTGAAATTGGAGTCCCATACACGAAAGCCTCTCCCGGCGGGCCGTGCCGCTCTCTCCCCCCGAGCGGTGCGGCCCTTTCCGTTGATAGCTGCAGCCGGAAGCGGTGCTTCCGCCATCCCGAGGTTCTTATGTCGGTTGGTTTTCGTATTTTTACCCAACGTCCTCTGCCTGATCCCGAATTGGTCCGGGCCTATGGAGCGTTCGCCACGGCTCCGGTCGCGGATGCCATGCACCGGATGTGCGCCATGACTCCGGATGTGCGTCTGCTCTCGGACCCGGTCGGAACCATGTCGGGTGTGGCCTTGACCGTGAAGGCCCGTCCCGGCGATAGCCTTATGATCCATAAAGCCCTCAACATGGCGGAGGAGGGCGACGTGCTCATCGTGTCTGGTGGGGAATCGGGGCGTTCCCTTATGGGCGAACTCATGTTCCGGTATGCCGCGTCCAAAAAACTCGCCGGGATTGTAGTCGACGGCCCGATCCGGGATGCGGATTGCCTGCGCGGTTTTCCGCTGCCCGTGTATGCCTCGGGATTTACGCCGGGCGGACCATACCGCGAAGGCCCGGGCGAAATCAACGTCCCCGTCGTGTGTTGCGGCCAGAGTGTGGAGCCCGGGGACATCATCCTCGGGGACCGCGACGGCGTCATCGTCATCCCGTCGGGAGATGCGGCCAGCCTGTACGACGCGGCGCGGCAATCCCATGAGCGGGATCTGGCGAAGACCGAGAATGCCCGCCGGGGGCTTTTTGATCGTGGCTGGGTAGACGGCGCGCTGGAACGGAAGGGCTGTGAGATTGTCGAGGGCCTGTGGCGGTAGCCGGGTACCACGGAAAACCTTTTTCTTGACTCCGTCCGCGCCTCTCGTATCCTTTTGCAGGAACGCCCGCGCCGTTTCGGAACAGGCAGGGGGGAGGGCGTCGTTCTTTGCTATCTTCTTTCCCAAAGGAGCTTTCATGAATATCGCGCTGGTGGCGCACGACAACTGCAAAAAGGATTTGGTCCGGTGGGCGCGGGAGCATGTCAACGAACTGAAAGGCCATCGCCTGACCTGCACGGGGACCACGGGGCGCCTTATAGACGCGGCGTTGCGCGAGCTGCTTGGCGACGAGAGCCCGTCGACACCCGTGGAGTGCCTGAAATCCGGTCCGCTCGGGGGCGATCAGCAGATGGGTTCCCGTATCGCGGAAGGCAAGATCGACGCCCTGATCTTTTTCTGGGACCCCATGCTGGCCCAGCCGCATGACGTGGACGTTAAGGCCCTGCTGCGCATTTCCAATCTGTACAATATCCCTACAGCTTGTAATGTCGCCACAGCAAACTGCCTTGTCTCGTCGCCGGCCTTCTTGCAGGAACATCCTCAATCGACATACGATTTTTCCGAGTATACCGAACGTTCGCTCAGCTAGCGCTGACCTTTCCCCGGAACGGCGCGGGCCGCCGGGCTTCCCGTAAGGCGTCTCAGAGGGCTTTCCCTGTGAGGCGTCTCCTTTTTTGCGAGTAACAGGGTAGAGCGGAGGCTTCCGGTGTGCCCTTTTCCCTCTGTGGTCCCCGTTCGGTACTAGTAAAAAGCCATCCGTGGGCACGGCTCCTCGCTATGGCCATTGTTTACGCTTTAACGGACTGGTGTTTACGGTCATTCCATTCCAATGCCGGAATCTTCTCGATAAGAATTGTGACATCCGCAAATTCCGTGAGGAAGTCGGAATGGTTTTCCAGAAATTCAATCTGT
>ENA-ORCN01001220-ORCN01001220.1-human-gut-metagenome-genome-assembly--contig:-NODE-1220-length-18436-cov-6.722479_pt1 | contig 18436 bp, 17 predicted proteins | sample MGYA00242984_ERZ507984 | MGnify/ENA primary metagenome ERZ507984 (study PRJEB26167, sample SAMN06115395) | human gut metagenome | host: Homo sapiens | place: China:Hubei | collected 2016-05-19... | reverse complement strand
ATAATAAAATATATCAGTTCATTGGGTGATGGAGTCAAAAAGATTCAACTATTAAAATATCATTCTTTAGGCAAAATGAATTTGAATATTGTAATGCTCAATGTTTTTTGATCAAGGTGCCCGAAAAAATTGGAGCCGCACAGGCGATATATTATGATCTTAGTGCACTTAAGTGGGTGTGTAAACATATTGAAGAAAATGATGTACATGAACCGATTGTATATATTCTTGCTTCAAGAGTGGGACCGTTTGAAAAAAGATTTGTTAAAAGAATACACAATAAGGGAGGACTTGTTTATCAAAACCCTGATGGTCATGAAGATTGGCGAAGAAAGTGGAATTATATAATTAGAAAATATTGGAAAATCTCAGAAAAATATGCTGTCAAAAATGCGGATCTTGTTGTATGTGATAGCAAAAATATTGAAACTTATATAAGAGATGAATATTCATTATATAAGCCGAATACCACGTTTATAGCATATGGAGCAGACGTTTCTCCTTCTAAATTGACTGATGACGATTCCAAGTATGTTGACTGGTTAAAGAAGAACGACATAGTACAACCATATTACGTATGCATTAGTCGTTTTGTAGAGGAAAATAATTACGAAATAATGATTCGTGAATTTATGAAGAGCAATACGAAAAGAGATTTTGTAATTATCGCAACAGATAATCCTAAATTTGCGGAACAGCTACAACAGAAGTATAACTACAAAAGTGATAAAAGAATTAAATTTGTAGGAACCGTATATGATGCGGAACTTCTGAAAAAGATACGAGAGAATGCGTATGGGTATCTCCATGGCCATGAAGTGGGGGGGACTAACCCGTCACTGCTTGAAGCTTTGGGATCTACAAAACTAAATCTACTGTATGATGTCGGATTTAACAGAGAGGTTGCTGAAGATGCAGCACTCTATTGGAATAAAGGGCTGGGAGATTTGGCAGAACTTATAGACACTGTAGATAAATTTCAGAGTGAACAACTTCAAGAAATGGGAGAAAAAGCTCAAAAAAGAATTAAAGAGGAGTATAGCTGGCCGTATATATGCCAAAAATATGAACGGATTTTTGTTAATGTAGATATGGACACAAAACAATAAAGGAGATAAAAAATGGATTTATATAATAAAATCGTAAATGGTGATGAAAAGGTTGCATTAATTGGATTGGGATATGTAGGCATGCCAATAGCTGTGGCATTTGCGTCAAAGGGTGTTAAGGTAATAGGTTTTGATTTAAATAAAAGAAAAATTGAACTCTATAAAAACGGCATAGATCCAACTTTAGAAGTAGGAAATGACAAAATAAAGGAAACACAGGTAGAATTTACTTCGGATGAAAGGAAGATTAGCGAAGCAAAATTTATTATTGTAGCAGTTCCAACTCCGGTAAATACGGATCACACACCGGATCTTACGCCGGTTATTAGTGCGTCGAAGATTGTTGGAAAAAATATGACAAAAGGAAGTATTGTGGTGTATGAATCAACGGTATATCCGGGATGTACAGAGAACGTATGCCTTCCAATCTTGGAAGAAGAATCTGGACTTAGATGTGGGGTAGACTTCAAAATAGGATATTCTCCTGAGAGAATAAATCCAGGTGATAAAATTCATAGATTAGAAAATATAAGAAAAATAGTATCAGGGTGTGATAAAGAATCTTTAGAGGTAATTAAGAATGTTTATGATATAGTTATAGAGGTTGGAACATATCCAGTCTCTAATTTGAGAACGGCAGAGGCTATAAAGGTTGTTGAAAATAGTCAGAGAGATATAAACATAGCGTTTATGAATGAACTGGCAATGGTTTTTGACAGAATGGACATCGATACCAACGAAGTTGTAGATGGAATGAACACGAAATGGAATGCATTAGGTTTCAGACCAGGGTTAGTAGGGGGACACTGCATTGGTGTGGATCCGTATTACTTTACATATGAAGCGGACACTGGAATATCTGGACAAGGATTTCGAAGGACTCTGCTTTATCAATCTGGTGGATTACGACATGCTCTACGGCCATAGAAGAGATGTGGACGGCTATGCGAAGGCACTGGCTTATTTTGATGAAAAGCTGCCGGAAATCCAGGCACACATGAAGCCGGAAGATATTCTGATGATCACGGCAGATCATGGCTGTGATCCCGCATATACGGCTACCACGGATCACACCAGAGAATATACTCCGTTTCTTATGTACGGTGCGCCTGTGACGCCGGGGAATCGCGGAACCAGACCGACTTTTTCCGATATCGGAGCTACGGTATTGGATTATTTCGGAATCCAACCGGAGTTTGAAGGAAGCTCTGTTTTAAAGGCAGATCCATCATAGATAGCAGATCCCGAAGAACTGCGAAAATAGATTTTTAGAGATATAAGAGATATATTTGGAGGACTATAGTAGTGAGTAATAATTATACAGAAGAGATCAACCGCCGCCGGACGTTTGCCATTATTTCCCACCCGGATGCCGGCAAGACGACCCTGACCGAGAAGTTCCTGCTCTACGGAGGAGCCATCAACCTGGCAGGAAGCGTAAAGGGTAAGGCAACGGCCAGACATGCGGTATCCGACTGGATGCAGATTGAGAAAGACAGAGGTATTTCCGTTACCTCTTCCGTATTGCAGTTTGAATATGACGGTTACTGCATCAATATTCTGGATACCCCGGGACATCAGGATTTCTCGGAGGATACCTACCGTACCCTGATGGCAGCGGACTCCGCAGTTATGGTCATCGATGCTTCCAAGGGTGTCGAGGCCCAGACGAGAAAGCTGTTCAAGGTCTGCGTGATGCGCAAGATCCCTATTTTCACCTTCATCAACAAGATGGACCGTGAGGCAAGAGATACCTTTGAACTGCTGGATGATATCGAGAAGGAGCTTGGCATTGCCACCTGCCCCATCAACTGGCCCATCGGTTCCGGTAAGGAATTCCAGGGTGTCTACGACCGTGAGAAAAAGTGTGTGATCGCATATTCCGATACGGAGGAGGGAACGAAGGAAGGAACTTCCACCGAGATCCCCATTCAGGACGAAGAACATCTGAAGGAACTGATTGGAGAGGATGCAGCGGACAAGCTGCTTGGCGAGGTGGAACTGTTGGACGGTGCCAGCGCAGAGTTTGATCTGGAGGAAGTGCAGAAGGGTAACCTGACCCCGGTATGCTTCGGATCTGCTTTGACCAACTTCGGTGTGGAGATCTTCTTAAAGCATTTCCTGAATATGACTACCACGCCGTTGCCAAGAAAAGCAGACATCGGCATGATTAACCCGACGGAGCATGAGTTCAGTGCATTTGTTTTCAAAATCCAGGCTAACATGAACAAGGCTCACAGAGACCGTATCGCATTCATGCGTATCTGCTCCGGTAAATTCGATGCCAACATGGAAGTGCGTCATGTGCAGGGCAATAAGGTTATGAGATTATCCCAGCCCCAGCAGATCATGGCGGATGAACGTAAGATCTTAAACGAGGCTTATGCGGGTGATATTATCGGTGTCTTCGATCCCGGCATTTTCTCCATCGGAGATACACTGTGCATGCCCAGGGAGAAGTTCCAGTATGAAGGTATTCCGACCTTCGCACCGGAGCATTTTGCCAGAGTGCGCCAGGTGGATACCATGAAGAGAAAACAGTTCGTCAAGGGCGTAGAGCAGATCGCTCAGGAAGGTGCCATCCAGATCTTTCAGGAGTTCAATACCGGTCTGGAAGAGATCATCGTCGGTGTGGTAGGTGTGCTGCAGTTCGATGTACTGAAATACCGTCTGGAGAACGAATATAACGTGGAGATCCGTCTGGAGAACCTGCCTTATGAGCATATCCGCTGGATCGAGAATAAGGATGAGATCGACCTGGCCAAGCTGTCCGGTACTTCCGATATGAAGAAGGTCAAGGACATGAAGGGTAATCCTTTATTGCTGTTTGTGAATTCCTGGAGCATCGGCATGACTCTGGACCGTAATAAGGGACTGGTGCTGACGGAGTTCGGACGCAATTAGTAATTATATGGAAACAAAAAGTGTGTAGGGGGATAGAATGCGGAATAAGAAAAAGTTATGTGCCGGAATTCTGATGTTACTGCTTTTGACAGGATGCTCCTCACAGGAGGTTCTGCAGGAAGTACCCCAGACCATCGTGCTGCCCGAGTCACAGATAGATACCATGCCTGTGCAGGAGACGGCGGCTGCGGAAAATGACAATACAGAGAGCTTTTCCCTTTTAGAGGAGGGAGGCTCTCGTTTTGCATATGAGAGTCTGGATGCGCAGGAACAGATCTGGTATCAGGAGATCGAGCAGGCGATTGGGTCTATGGATGACACGATCAAACTGTCCACGGAACCGTTGGAACAGGGAATGGATGAACAGGACATTGACAAAGTATTTCAGTGCGTGCTGATAGATCATCCGGAGATTTTTTACACCACAGGATATACTTATACCAAATATTCCAGAGGGGAGAAAACCGTAGGAATCGACTTCGCAGGCACTTACGATCAGACGAAGGAAGAGGCCGTAGCGCGGGCGGAGGCCATTCGCAGTGTGACGGCGGAATGGCTGTCCGGTATGGAAGAGGCGGCTTCTGAGTACGATAAGGTAAAAGCGGTGTATGAGGCGGTCATCTTTTCCACAAATTATGATCTGAGTGCGGCGGATAATCAGAACATTGCCTCGGTATTCTTAGGAGGAGCTTCTGTCTGCCAGGGATATGCCAAAGCCACCCAGTATCTGTTGAATCATCTGGGGGTGATGTGCACCCTGGTGCAGGGAACGGTGGATACCGGAGAAGCTCATGCCTGGAATCTGGTACAGGTGGACGGGGACTATTATTATGTAGATACCACCTGGGGAGATGCCTCTTACCGCATGGAGAATGGCAGCGAGCAGAGGAGCCTGCCGGAGATCAATTATGATTATCTGTGCGTGACTACAGAGGATCTGCTACGGACGCATCGTATCGAATCGGTGATCCCCATGCCGGAATGTACGGCGACGGAAGCAAATTATTATGTGCGGGAAGGTTCCTACTTTACTTCCTATGACCATGAACAGATGCAGGCGGTCTTCGACAGAGCTATAGAGGGCGGCAGAACGGAAGTGACGATAAAATGTGCAGATGAACTCTGTTATCAGGAAATCTGTCATGCATTGATCGATGAGCAGGAGATTTTTTCCTATATGCAGATACAGGGGAACAGCAATACCGTCACTTATGCCCAGAACGGGAAACAATTATCCTTGACTTTTTGGGTGACAAATGAATAAGGATTTGGTATACTGTAACTAATTAGTTATTATTAGGAGGATCAGCTATCATGGAAAAAGAAATAGATAAGAAGAACCTGGTATTAAGGGAAGACGAGAGCATCGGTACCGTACAGATCGCCGATGATGTAGTGGCTATGATCGCATCTTTAGCAGCTACCGAGGTAGACGGTGTCAGCGCCATGGCTGGTAATGTTACCAACGAACTCATGAGCAAGGTAGGCGTTAAGAGCCTGACCAAGGGTGTCAAAGTAGAGGTGCTGGACAAGAATGTGACCGTGGATCTGACTGTGACCATGGAGTACGGTTACAATATTCCCGCTACCTGTCAGGCAGTACAGCAGAAGGTGAAAAATGCCATTGAGAATATGACAGGACTGACCTGCTCTGATGTGAACATCCGTATTGCCGGTGTGAACATGAAGAAGGATAAATAAGAGGAATTACAGGAAGATATTATGGGAAGACACGAGCAGAGAGAACAGGTTTTCAAACTTTTATACCGCGTGGAGTTTCATGCACCGGAGGATATGCCGGAACAGATCGCATTGTTCCGCGAGAATAATGAGGAAGTTCCTTCCTGGCAGGATGCAGATGCCATTGCGGCCCGCTTTGAGAAGATCAGGGAGAAAATCCCCGAGCTTGACAGGCTGTTGAATGAGAATACCGAAGGCTGGGATACCACCCGTATGGGAAAGGTGGAGCTTGCAGTACTGCGCCTTGGTGCATATGAGCTGCGCTATGATGACGATATCCCGAATGGCGTTGCTATTAACGAGGCAATCGAGATTGCCAAAAAGTACGGACAGGAAAGCTCTGGCGGATTCGTCAATGCGATCCTTGCCAAGATCATGAAATCCGGTGAGTAGGATACAGAACGTAATCAGCGTACGACAACTGAATACTTATATCAAAAATATGTTCACGCAGGATTACTTTTTACAGATGGTATCTGTAAAGGGTGAGGTAAGCAACTGTAAATACCATCCCTCTGGACATATTTATTTTACGTTAAAGGATTCTGCCAGTGCCCTGAACTGCATTATGTTCGCCGGAGACCGGAGAGGTCTGGGATTCCGGCTGACGGAAGGGCAGCAGGTAATTGCGAAGGGCAGTGTGAGTGTATTTGAGCGTGACGGCAGATATCAGCTGTATGTGAAGGAAGTGACGCAGGACGGCGCCGGAGCCCTCTATGAAAAATACGAACAGCTAAAACGGGAACTGGCGGAAGAGGGTATGTTTGCTCCGGAGTACAAGCAGCAGATTCCGAAGTATATCCATACCCTTGGGGTAGTCACGGCAGATACCGGCGCGGCAGTCCGGGATATCATACAGATTGCCTCCAGACGGAATCCTTATGTGCAGATTATTTTGTATCCTGCGCTGGTACAGGGAGCTTCGGCGGCGCCTTCCATTGTGAACGGAATCCGTGCACTGGAGAGACAGGGCGTGGATGTCATGATCGTGGGACGTGGGGGCGGCTCCATTGAGGATCTTTGGGCATTCAACGAGAGAATGGTGGCACAGGCAGTATTCGACTGCTCTGTTCCCATTATTTCGGCGGTTGGACACGAGACGGATACCACGATCATTGATTATGTGGCGGATCTGCGGGCACCGACCCCGTCGGCAGCGGCAGAACTGGCAGTGACACAGGTCAGTGATATTGAGAATGAGATTCTGGACAGACAGGACAGGCTGTATCAGCGGATGGGACGAGTGCTTCAGCATAAGAGGCAGCAGGCGGATCAGATGGAAATGCGCCTGAAATATTTAAACCCCGCCAGCCGGATACGGGAGAAGAGGACTTACAGCATACAGCTGGAAGACCGGCTGCAGAACCGGCTGCAGGCGATCCTGCGGGAACGCAGACATAACCTGGCATTGTATATTGAGAGAATGAAAGCGGTCTCTCCTTTGGAAAAGTTAAACAGTGGTTTTTCCTATGTGGAGGATACCGATGGGAAAAATATCCGTTCCGTGATCCAAGTGGAAGCAGGGGAGCGCCTGCGGATCCGGGTGAGTGACGGCATGATCGATACCCGGGTGGAACAGATACAGAAGGAAGAAAGACTTCCCGGATAGCATTTACCGGTATCCGGGGGGATGCAGATAGATGCGGGCAGCAGACGGAGGTGCTATTTTGGCAGGAAAAAAGAAAACGGAAGCACAGGAACCACAGAGCCTGGAAGAGAATTTTTCCGCAGTGGAAGAACTGATCGGACAGCTGGAAGCAGAGGATATTTCTCTGGAGGAAGCTTTTACGGCGTACAGCAAGGGCATGAAGCTGCTGAAACAGTGCAGCGAACAGATCGACCGGGTGGAAAAACAGGTCATGAAGCTGAACGAAGAGGGCGGACTGGAACCGCTGGATCCCCAGTAAGCATACAAGTATACCGGCAGGTAGAGGAAGGTTGGCATCAGACATGGAAGAAACATTATTCAGACAGGAATTGCAGAAGAGAACGGCAGCAATCGAAGAATTGCTTAAGGAATATCTTCCGGCGGAGGAAGGATACCAGAAGACCGTTATTGAAGCTATGAATTACAGCCTTATGGCAGGCGGAAAGCGTCTGCGTCCCATGCTGATGCAGGAGACCTATAAGATGTTCGGCGGCGACGGTGATATTATAGAGCCTTTTATGGTGGCGATCGAGATGATCCATACATATTCTCTGGTACACGATGATCTGCCGGCCATGGATAATGACGAGTACCGCAGAGGCCGCAAGACCACCTGGTCTGTGTACGGTGACGGTATGGGAGTCCTGGCAGGAGACGGACTGCTCAATTATGCCTTTGAGACTGCATTTCGTGCTTTTCCGGCATGCACCTCGGGAGAACCGGTAGATCCGAATTACCCGAGAGTGGCGGCAGCACTGAATATTTTAGCCCGCAAGGCAGGAATCTATGGGATGATCGGCGGCCAGAACGCAGACATTGAAGCGGAGAAACAGGCAGAACCTCTGACCACAGAACAGATCCTGTTCATCCATGCCAACAAGACGGCAGCCCTGATCCAGTCGGCCATGACTATCGGAGCTACGCTGGCAGGGGCAACCGATGAAGAGATTGCGGCATTGGAACTGTGTGCCTACAATGTCGGCATTGCATTCCAGATCCAGGATGACATTCTGGATGTGATAGGGGACAGCAAGGAGCTGGGAAAAGCTACCGGAAGTGATGCACAGAATCATAAGCAGACCTATGTGACTTTACACGGACTGGAAGAATCCGGCAGAGAAGTGGAACGGCTGACCGGGGAAGCGGTAGCAATTCTGGACAGCTTTTCGGGAGAACATGAATTCCTGAAGGAGCTGTTGCTGCACCTGGTCCATAGAACGAAATAGCAGAGGAAAAGCCAATGTTACTGGATAAGATCGAGAAAGCAAACGATATCAAAAAAATAGATAAATCAGACTATGGGGAACTGGCGGAGGAGATTCGGCAGTTCCTGATCGAAAAGATCAGTGTGACCGGGGGACATCTGGGTTCGAACCTGGGAGCGGTGGAACTGACCATGGCACTTCATCTTGCTCTGAATCTCCCGGAGGACAAGATCATCTGGGATGTAGGTCATCAGTCTTATACCCACAAAATATTAACGGGCCGCAAGGACGGTTTCGATGTCTTACGCCAGTTCCATGGCATGAGTGGGTTCCCCAAGAGAAAAGAAAGTGATTATGACGCATTTGATACCGGACACAGTTCTACCTCCATATCCGCAGGACTGGGACTGGTGAAGGCAAGAGATCTCAAAGGGGAGAAGACCACCATTGTATCCGTGATCGGAGACGGCTCTCTGACAGGAGGCATGGCTTACGAGGCCTTGAACAATGCAGCCAAACTGGAGACGAACTTTATTGTGGTATTAAACGACAACAATATGTCCATCTCCGAAAATGTGGGCGGTGTTTCCAAATATCTGAACAATATCCGTACGGCGACCGGCTATCTGGATTTGAAAGAGGGCATATACAACGCTCTCAAGAGAAAACCCGGTGGCGACGGTATTGTCAACAGTATCCGCCGGGCCAAGAGCAGCTTCAAACAGCTGGTGATCCCCGGGATGTTTTTTGAGGATATGGGAGTGACTTACTTAGGCCCGGTAGACGGACATGATATCGAAGGCCTGATCAAGGTCATTGAGGAAGCCAAGAGAGTCAAGGGAGCTGTGCTGGTGCATGTGATTACCCAGAAGGGCAAGGGCTATGGACCGGCGGAGAAACATCCCGCCAGATTCCACGGGGCAGAGCCTTTTGACATCGAGACGGGAATTCCTTCCCATCCCCGCACCGTGGCCAATTATACGGATGTGTTTTCCACTGTTATGTGCAAGCTGGGCCAGCGGGACGAACGGGTAGTGGCTATTACGGCAGCCATGCCGGACGGCACCGGCTTAAAGCGCTTCCGGAATATGTACCCGGACCGGTTCTTTGATGTGGGAATTGCGGAGGAACATGCGGTGACCTTCGCAGCAGGACTGGCAGCAGGAGGCATGAAACCTATTGTTGCGGTGTATTCTTCATTTTTACAGAGAGCCTACGATCAGATCCTGCATGATGTGTGTATTCAGAATCTGCCGGTAGTGTTTGCTATAGATCGTGCAGGGCTGGTGGGGAGTGACGGTGAGACCCATCAGGGTATTTTTGATTATACCTATCTGTCGGGAATTCCCAATATGCATATCTGTGCGCCGAAGAACAAATGGGAATTATCGGATATGATGAAGTTTGCCGTGGCACTGGATGCGCCCATTGCGGTGCGATATCCCAGAGGAACGGCTTATGCCGGACTTGCCGAACACCGTGCCCCCATTGAACTGGGCAAGGCGGAGTGGATCGCAAGAGAGGGCGGTATCGCATTGTTTGCCGTAGGCAGTATGGTAAAGACAGCGGAGGAAGTCCAGAAGCTTCTGCATGAAAAGGGTTACAAGGCAAGTATCATCAATGCCAGATTTATCAAGCCCATTGACAAAGAGGCAGTACTTTCGGCCTGCGAAGATCATGAGATGATCGTGACCATGGAAGAAAATGTCCAAAGCGGAGGATTCGGAGAAAAGGTGTTGGATTGTCTGAATGACCACGAGAAACGGATCAAATGTGTCATGGCAGCTATTCCCGATGCTTATGTGGAACATGGAAATGTAGAGCTTTTGAAAAAGGAGATCGGATTGGATGCGGAAAGCATCACGGAGAAAATTCTGGAAAGATTATAAATAATTAGGAGACGAAGATGAAAGAACGACTGGATGTGATTCTGGTAGAGCAGGGGTATGCTCCTTCCAGAGAAAAGGCAAAAGCCATCATAATGTCCGGCAATGTCTATGTCAACGGACAGAAGGAAGACAAGGCCGGCACCGGATTTGATGTCAGCAAGATCAAACTGGAAGTCAGAAATCATACCATGAAATATGTCAGCCGCGGAGGCCTGAAGCTGGAAAAGGCAATGGAACAGTGGGGATTTCTGCTGGACGGCATGATCTGCATGGATATCGGTGCATCTACCGGAGGCTTCACGGACTGCATGCTCCAGAACGGAGCCACGAAGGTGTATTCCGTGGACGTGGGACAGGGGCAGTTAGCCTGGAAACTGCGGAATGATGAGCGGGTGGTATGCATGGAACAGACCAATTTCCGTTATGTGACCCCGGAGGATATCCCGGATGCTCTGGATTTCGCCAGCGTGGATGTGTCCTTTATTTCTCTGACCAAGATTTTGATCCCGGCGAGAAATCTGTTAAAGACCGGCGGACAGATGGTGTGTCTGATCAAGCCCCAGTTCGAGGCCGGCAGAGGCAAGGTGGGCAAGAACGGTGTGGTGAGAGAGCCTCAGATCCACGAGGAAGTGATCCGCAAGATCATCGACTATGCGGACAGCATCGGTTTCGAAGTACTGCATCTGGAATATTCCCCCATCAAGGGACCGGAGGGCAATATCGAATATCTGCTGCATATCCGTAAGCCGGAGGAGATCTCTGAAGAAAAGCTGGCGCTGACCGAGCATGAAGCGGAGAGCGCCTTACAGACTATTATAGAGGAAAAGACCGGACTGTCCTATACCCCTGAATGGGATGCCGTAATCAAAGGTATCGTAGACAACTCTCATACCCTGTAACAGACAAGGAGTGCGAAGCTATGAAGCATTTTCTGATATATACCAACAAGCATAAGGATCAGAAGCTTGCGACCACGAAACGGATCCAGAATTATCTGGAAACCAAAGGCTGTACGGTGAAATTAAAGGTCAAGGAATCCGACTGGAAGGAAGAAGCGGATTCCGTGGCGGAAGAGGAAGCAACGGACATTCCGTTAGATGTGGACTGCATGATCGTATTGGGCGGCGACGGCACGGTGCTGCAGGCAGCCAGAGAGACGAAGAAGATCCTTGTCCCCATCATCGGAGTGAATCTGGGAACCGTAGGTTATATGACGGAGATCGAACTGTCTGGATTAGAGGAATCCCTGGACCGCCTGATCCGGGATGATTTTAAGAAAGAACGCAGAATGATGTTAAACGGTAAAGTCTGCTGTGCGGATGGAACCGTGTCGGAAGGCTGGGCTTTGAATGACATCGTCATTTCCCGAAGCGGATCCCTGCAGATCATAGAATTCAACATCTATGTCAACGGACAGCTTCTGAATCATTACAAGGCAGATGGAATGATCGTGACTACACCGACAGGATCCACGGGATATAATCTGTCGGCGGGCGGGCCGCTGGTGGAGCCCAAGGCGAAACTGATCACCCTGACACCGATCTGCCCCCACAGCCTGAACCAGAGAAGCATTATCCTGTCCCCGGAAGATGAGATCGTTATAGAGATTCCCGGTGGCAGAGAGGGCAAAAGCCAGACCGTGGAAGCCAATTATGACGGCAGCCACAAAGTGACCATGTGTACCGGAGACCGGATCCGTATTGTGCAGTCGGAGAAGATCACCGAGTTTATTCAGTTGAATCAGGTAAGCTTCCTGGATGTATTGCATCGGAAAATGAGAGATTCCTGACGAATTGTTGTGAGAAAGGCATGAGGTCAAGATGAAGAAAACAAGACATCGCAAGATCGTGGAGATTATAGAAAAAAGAGATGTGGAGACCCAGGAGGAACTGGCGGGCTATCTGAAGGAAGCCGGTTTTGCTGTGACACAGGCTACCGTATCCAGAGATATCAGAGAACTGAAGCTGTCCAAAGTACCCACCGGTGGCGGCAAACAGAAATACGTCATTTTAAAACAGGATGACAGTCATATGGGAGATAAATACATCCGCGTCCTCAGAGACGGTTTTATCTCCATGGATATGGCACAGAATATTCTGGTGATCAAGACCGTATCCGGCATGGCCATGGCAGTGGCGGCGGCACTGGATGCCCTGAAATTCTCCGAAGTGGTGGGATGTATCGCCGGAGATGATACGATCATGGTGGCAGTGCGGACCGTGGAAGATACCCAGATCCTTATGGACAAGATCCATCTGATGATAGAAAGGTAAGACAGGGGGAAATACATGCTTCGTAGTTTACGCGTGAAAAATCTGGCTCTTATCCGGGAGACAGAGGTAGAGTTCGGAGAAGGACTGAATATACTGACCGGTGAGACCGGTGCCGGTAAATCATTACTCATTGGATCAGTGAATCTGGCACTGGGAGGAAAGTTCGAGAAAGACATGCTCAGACGGGGAGAAGAGAACGGTCTGGTGGAACTGGTCTTCGACTGCGAGGAAGAAAGGCTGGCGGAAAAATTAAAGAGCATGGATCTGGAACCTTCGGAAGACGGAACCGTGATCCTGAGCCGAAAACTTTCCTCCGGGAAAAGCATCTGCCGCATCAATGGAGAGACCGTGACGGCAAAGCAGGTGAAGGAACTTTCGGAGCTGCTGATCGATATTCACGGACAACATGAGCACCAGTCTCTGCTAAACAAGAAAAAACATATGGAGATCCTGGATGCCTATGCGGGAGCGGAATTTGCAGAATGCGCAGGGCGGGTGGCTGCACTTTATCATGAGTGTACTGCCCTGGAGAAAAAGATCACAGAGGAAACTCTGGATGATACCTCCAGAAGCAGAGAACAGTCTCTGGCGGAATTTGAACAAAAGGAGATCGCGGATGCTTCCCTGCAGCCCGGAGAAGATGAGGAACTGGAACAGGCGTACCGCAAAATGTCCAACAGCCGAAAAATTGCGGAAAGCCTGGCGGAGAGCTATCAACTCAGTGGCAATGATGCGGAAGACGGTGCCGGGAATTCTTTGAGCAGGGCACTGCGGGCATTGCGTAGTGTGACCATGTATGATCCTGCACTGGAACAGATGGAGGAACAGCTGGCAGAGGTGGAAAGTCTTTTGTCAGATTACAATCATGATGTCTCCGAATATATGTCGGATCTGGAATTTGATGAAGAGGATTTTCGCAGTACAGAGGATCGTCTGAATACCATCAATCACCTCAAGGGAAAATACGGCAACACGATCGAAGAGATCCTGCGGTACAAAGAGGAAAAAGAAGCTTATCTGGAAAAACTGGCGGATTATGATGCCTATATGCAGAAATTGAACGCCGAGTGGGAGGAAAAGCAGGCGTTACTGAAGAAAGCCTGTGAAGAACTGTCTGAGATCCGCAGAAAAAACGCAGCGGTACTGACGCAGAAATTGAAAGATGCGCTGATAGGTCTCAATTTCCTGACGGTGGAATTTGACATCGCAGTCAGACCCGGTCAGGCCATTACAACAAAAGGCTATGATGATGTGGAATTCCTGATTTCCACCAATCCCGGAGAAAGTCTGAAACCTTTGAACCAGGTGGCCAGTGGCGGTGAACTGTCCCGGGTGATGCTGGCGATCAAAACGGTACTGGCAGGGAAAGATGCCATTGATACATTGATCTTTGATGAGATCGATACCGGTATCAGCGGCAGAACCGCATGGAAAGTAGCGGAGCAGCTGAGTATTCTGGCAGGAGCCCATCAGGTCATCTGTATCACTCATCTGCCTCAGATCGCAGCCATGGCGGATGTGCATTTCATTATTGAAAAGAGCAGTACCGATGATATGACCATTACGGACATTCACAAGGTGGCAGAAGAGGAAAGTCTGGCGGAGCTGGCAAGACTGTTAGGCAGTGATGCACTGACGGAAGCGGCGCTTTCCAATGCAAAGGAAATGAAAGAACAGGCGAACGGGTTTAAAGAAGCCAGATAAGGGAAATGCTATAGTGAAAGAAACATTGAAAAAGGATGAAGAAGTATTTCATCCTTTTATTTTGTGCAAATTCAACCAAAATAAAGCACCATATTTGTGAATTAAATTGATTGAATTTGACTGAATATGAAGATATAATATCATCATAAGAACAAGAAAGATGACAGACAGGAGGGATAGAAATGATTTGTACCGTGACCTTCAATCCGTCACTGGATTACATCGTGTCCGTGGATGACTTTCAGCTGGGGATGACGAACAGAACCTCATCAGAGCTGATTCTTCCGGGAGGAAAGGGAATCAATGTATCTATTGTACTGAAGAATCTGGGACTGGATTCCACAGCCCTGGGATATGCGGCGGGATTCACCGGAGAGGAACTGATCCGAAGATTGAACGAGTTTGGCGTAAATGCTGACTTCATCAAAATCGATCACGGAATGACCAGAATCAATCTGAAGCTGAAAAGTATTGACGGAACAGAGATCAATGGCTGTGGCCCGGATATTGATGCAAAAGCTTTGGAACAGCTGATGGAAAAGATTGACAGACTGGGAGACGGAGATGTCCTGGTATTGGCAGGAAGTATTCCTTATACCATGCCGGATGACATTTATCAGAGAATTCTGGAGAGAATTCAGGGAAGAGGTGTTCTCACCGTAGTGGATGCCACCAGAGACCTGCTGGTAAAGGTATTGCCGTATCATCCTTTCCTGGTAAAACCCAACAACCATGAATTGGGGGATATCTTCGGTGTGAAGCTCTCCACAAGGGAAGAGGTGGTTCCATACGGCAGGAAACTGCAGGAGATGGGAGCACAGAATGTACTGATTTCCATGGCAGGCGAAGGAGCAGTATTGATCGCAGCGGACGGACAGAGCATGGGAGCTCCGGCACCGAAGGGAACACTGGTCAATGGTGTGGGTGCAGGCGATTCCATGGTGGCAGGTTTCCTGACAGGATGGATGGAAAAGAAAGATTATGTACATGCGTTCCATATGGGAATTGCTGCAGGAAGCGCCAGTGCATTTTCCGAGAATCTGGCCACCAGAGAAGAAGTCTTGCAGGTATTACAGCAGGTAGAACAATAACAATGATAAATATAAAAAGAGAGGATGGGTCACAACATGAGAATTACAGATCTTTTGGACAAAAATAGTATTTCCCTGAATGCGGCACCGGCTGACAAAAAGGAAACATTGGATCTGGCAGTGGAACTGATGGCAAAAAGCGGAAAGCTGTCTGATGTGGAGAAGTATCGTGCACAGGTCTATGCAAGAGAGGAAGAGAGTACCACGGGAATCGGAGAGGGCATTGCGATCCCTCACGGAAAATGTGATGCGGTAAAAGCCCCCGGACTGGCAGCCATGGTGATCAAAAACGGTGTGGAGTATGAATCTCTGGACGGGGAACCGGTGACCTTACTGTTCCTGATTGCAGCACCGAATACAAAGGATAATGTACATCTGGATGTGCTGAGCAAACTGTCCGTGATGCTGATGGATGAAAATTTTACCACTTCCCTGAGAAACGCAAAAAGCGTAGAGGAATTCTTACAGATCATTGATGCAGCAGATGAAAGTGCCAAGAGCATTGATGACAGATTAAGTGATACCGGTATTACCACCGAGGAGAAGAAAGGCTTTAAGCTGTTGGCAGTGACCTCCTGTCCGACCGGAATCGCTCATACCTATATGGCAGCAGAAGCATTGGAAAAGGCAGCCAGAGCAGCAGACTGTCAGATTAAGATTGAGACCAGAGGCTCCGCAGGCGCAAAAAATGTACTGACTGCAGAAGAGATTGAAGCGGCGGACTGCATCATCGTGGCGGCTGATGCCAAAGTACCCATGGACCGCTTTAACGGCAAGAAAGTCATCAGCTGTCAGGTATCCGACGGTATTGGCAAGGCAGACCAGCTGGTAAAACAGGCAATGAGTGGAAACGTGGAAGTTTTCCACGGGGAAAGCAGTGAAACAACTACAGCCGTAACCGGTAAGGAAAGCGCAGCTCATAAGATCTATACCCAGCTGATGAACGGCGTATCCCATATGCTTCCTTTCGTAGTCGGCGGTGGTATCCTGATCGCCATTGCCTTCCTGATCGATGGCCTAAGCATTGACATCAATGCACTTCCGGCAGATCAGAGAGGCAATTTCGGTACGATCACTCCGGTAGCGGCAATGTTCAAGAATATCGGCGGCGTGGCATTCGGACTGATGCTTCCGGTACTGGCGGGCTTCATCGGAATGGCCATCGGTGACAGACCGGCACTGGCACTTGGCTTTGTAGGTGGCATGATGGCAGCCAACGGAAAGTCCGGATTCCTGGGTGCACTGGTAGCAGGTTTCCTGGCAGGCTATCTGATCCTGGGACTTCGCAAGATCTGCGATAAGTTTCCCGATGCCATTGAAAAGCTGGCACCGGTACTGATCTACCCGGTAGTGGGTATCCTGATCATGGGACTGGCAATGAACTTCGTGGTAGAACCGATCATGGGTGGCATCAATACAGGACTGAATAATTTCCTGAGTGGTATGGGTGATTCCAGTCGGATCGTACTGGGACTGATCCTGGGCGGCATGATGGCTATCGATATGGGTGGCCCCTTCAACAAGGCAGCTTATGTATTCGGAACCGCAGCAATTACCGCAGGCAACTACGATATCATGGCAGCTGTTATGATCGGAGGTATGACTCCTCCCTGTGCCATTGCACTGGCAACCCTGTTATTCAAGAATAAATTCACCAAGGAAGAGAGAGACGCGGGTCCCACCAACTTCATCATGGGCCTGGCGTTCATCACCGAAGGTGCGATTCCTTTTGCAGCATCCGATCCTCTGCATGTGCTTCCTTCCTGCATCATCGGTTCGGCACTGGCAGGCGCCCTGTCCATGGCATTCCACTGCACACTGATGGCACCTCACGGCGGAATTTTCGTATTCCCTGTAGTAGGTAACGCGGTGATGTATCTGGTGGCACTGGTGGCAGGTACGGTAGTGTCCGCACTGCTGTTGGGTGTATTGAAGAAAAAAGTAACCACATGAGCAAAAGGGAAGCTCTGAAAGAGCGGTTTTGCGAATGTGGGTGCTGAATAGTTACCGTAATATAAAAAATCAGAAAAGGAGATAAGAAAATGAAAGAATTTAAATATGTTATCACAGATCCCGAAGGTATCCATGCTCGCCCAGCAGGAGAACTGGTAAAGGCAACAAAGGAATTCCAGAGTGTCATCACTCTGACCAAGGACGGCAAGACCGGAGACTGCAAGAGAATCTTCGGCATCATGGGTCTGGCTGTTAAGGCCGGCAACGAGATCACCCTGACCTTCGACGGTGAGGATGAGGAAGCAGCTTATGCAGCTGTTACGGAATTTGTCAAAGCAAACCTCTAAGTAATCATAATATTATCGTCAGGAGAGGAGAAAAGTCATGGAAGTCTACCAGGGGAAAAGTGTATTCGGCGGAATTGCCATTGGCAGGATCAGTGTTCATAAGAAGGATGAGCAGCAGGTAAAGCGTGTGAAGATCGAGAATCCCGACCGGGAGATCGCCCGTTACAGACAGGCCAGACAAACCGCCATGGAGCAGCTGCAGAATCTGTACCAGAAAGCCTTGAAAGAAGTGGGAGAAGCCAATGCAGCTATTTTCGAGATTCATCAGATGATGCTGGAGGATGATGATTACAATGAGTCCATTGAGAACATCATTCATATGCAGCAGGTGAATGCAGAGTATGCGGTGGCTTCCACCGGAGACAATTTTGCACAGATGTTTGCCTCTATGGAGGATGACTACATGAGAGCCAGATCTGCGGATGTCAAAGACATTTCCGAGCGCGTATTAAGCGTGCTGGGTGGCAGAACGGCAGGCATGGCAGCATCGGAAGAACCCGTGATCATTGTGGCAGACGACCTGGCACCCTCCGAGACGGTACAGTTGAACAAGGATCTGGTATTATCCTTTGT
>ENA-ORCN01001209-ORCN01001209.1-human-gut-metagenome-genome-assembly--contig:-NODE-1209-length-18513-cov-8.444728_pt1 | contig 18513 bp, 20 predicted proteins | sample MGYA00242984_ERZ507984 | MGnify/ENA primary metagenome ERZ507984 (study PRJEB26167, sample SAMN06115395) | human gut metagenome | host: Homo sapiens | place: China:Hubei | collected 2016-05-19... | reverse complement strand
GGCTATTAGTGGAGTAGGACAGAGTTATTATCAGAACAATGTTGCAACAACGAAAAGTACAAAGAGCGTAAACAGCATGGGAGAAACGGGCAATACAAAGGAACTATCAGAAGCGGAAGTTTGTTGAATCTCTATAAAAACATTGCGGATTTTTTCTACCCGGACTGTAAAAAACATTTGGATTTTGTGCGGAAAATGGTATAATTATGTCAGAGAGAAACGGAGGGATACATATGAAAAACGAACTTTCTCAGATAATATCACAGTCGCGCTCGCTCGTATTTTTCGGCGGAGCGGGTGTTTCGACGGAGAGCGGGATACCGGATTTCCGCAGCGTGGACGGACTGTATAATCAAAAATACGACTATCCGCCCGAGCAGATGCTCAGCCATACTTTTTTTGAGCGCAAGACGGAGGACTTCTATCGCTTCTACCGCGATAAGATTCTGTCCTATGCCGTTTCGGCGAAGCCGAACGCCGCGCATAAGAAGCTCGCCGAGCTGGAGGAAAAAGGTATACTCTCGGCCGTTGTGACTCAGAATATTGACGGTCTGCATCAGGCGGCGGGGAGCAAAAACGTGTTCGAGCTGCACGGAAGCGTGCTCAGAAATTATTGCACGCGCTGCGGAAAGAGCTACGGTGTTGATTATATGATAAAAAGCGAGGGCGTGCCGTACTGCTCCTGCGGCGGGATAATAAAGCCCGACGTTGTGCTCTACGAGGAGGCACTCGACGACAGAACCGTGCGCGGCGCAGTCAACGCGATAGCCTCCGCCGACACGCTGATAATCGCGGGAACGAGCATGGTCGTCTACCCCGCGGCGGGGCTTGTGAATTACTTTGACGGAAAGCATCTTGTTGTGATAAATATGAGCCCGACTTCGGCGGATTCTCGCGCCGATTTGCTGATTTGCGGCAAGGTAGGCGAGGTGCTCGGAGAGGTGGAAATATGAAACCGGATTTTGAAAGCGGGCTTGAAAAGGCGCTCGACGAGCTTGAAGCCGTGACCCCGCTAAAGCCGTTTAACTGCGGCAGGCTTTGCTCGGCGCGCTGCTGCTCGGGCGATGAAAATGACGGAATGGGTCTGTTTCCGGGCGAAGAAGAGCTGCTTAAAGACTGCGCGGATTTTGAAATAAAAAAATCAGAGGGCAACTTCGGCGAGTCTGTGCTTGTCTGCCGCGGCGAATGCGACAGGCGCAAAAGACCGCTCGCGTGCAGGATATTCCCGCTGTTTCCGCTTGCACTCGAGAACGAAAACGGGACGGTGATAGTGCCCGTGCCCGATCCGCGCGCGGGGATGTGTCCGCTGCTTTTTACCCCCGATAAAATCGACCGCCGATTTTACAGAGCCGTGCGCCGCGCCGGAGAATACCTCCTGCGCGACGAGAACACCCGCCGCTATCTTTTGGATCTCAGCGCCGAGATCGGGGACATAGCAGAGCTTGCGGAGAAGCTGTGAAACAGAGTTTTTAATTGAGCTGGCGAACCCCTCAGTCTCGGCTTCGCCGAGCCAGCTCCCCTGCAGGGGAGCCAATGAAACGGAGACATTCGAATGATAAAATACAATGGTGACTTGATTTCAAGGGCAAAAGAACTGAGAAAAAATTCAACTCCGCAGGAAAACCATTTGTGGTATGATTTTTTGAGATTGTATCCGCTAAAATTTCAGCGGCAGAAGGTTATCGGTAATTATATAGTGGATTTTTATTGCAATAGCGTAAAAATAGCGATTGAGATAGACGGTTCGCAGCATTATGAAGATGACGGCAAGAAATATGACGATAGGCGTACTGAGATACTTGAAAAACGGGGGATAAAGGTGCTTCGCTTTTCGAATTATGAGATTAATCAATCTTTTCACGAGGTTTGTGAAAAGATTGATTATGAAGTAAAGCAGAGAACTTGAAAATGTCTCTTAAAGAAAAAATTTTTTCGGCCTTCACAGGCTCCCCTGCAGGGGAGCTGTCACGAAGTGACTGAGGGGTTGCCGGAAAGGCCGAGCTTTACACTCTCCTCCGGACGGGAGAATGCTTAGAATCCGAAAAATTCAACCGCCGCAAGGAATTTCCCTGCGGCGGTTTGCATACATATATATTATGTTATTTTACGCTTGCGGCTCTCTTGAGCGCGTCAACCTTGTCGGTGTGCTCCCAGGGCAGGTCTATATCGGTTCTGCCGACATGGCCGAGGGCGGCTATCTGACGGTAGATCGGGCGGAGAAGATCGAGCTCTTTTATTATAGCGGCGGGACGAAGGTCAAAGACCGTGTTTGCCGCGTCCGCTATCTCGGAGTCGGGGATAACGCCCGTGCCGAAGCTGTCAACAAAAACGGAGACGGGCTCGTCAACGCCAATGGCGTAGGCTATCTCGACCTCGCACTTGTCCGCAAGACCTGCGGCAACGATGTTCTTCGCCATGTATCTTGCGGCGTATGCCGCGGAGCGGTCAACCTTTGTCGGGTCTTTTCCGGAGAATGCGCCGCCGCCGTGGCGTGAATATCCGCCGTAGGTGTCAACGATTATCTTTCTGCCGGTAAGGCCGCTGTCGCCGTGCGGGCCGCCGGTAACAAAGCGTCCGGTGGGGTTGATGAATATCTTCGTGTTCTCGTCCATCATATCGGCGGGGATTATCTCGCGGATAACGGCTCTTTCGATATCGCGGCGGAGCGTCTCGGTCTCGATATATGCGGCGTGCTGAGACGATATGACGACCGCTTCGATTCTCTGCGGCTTGCCGTCCTCGGAATACTCGACCGTGACCTGAGTCTTTCCGTCGGGTCTGAGGTAGGGGAGAGTGCCGTCAACGCGAACCTTGGTCAGCTGAGCGGCAAGCTTATGCGCAAGCGATATGGGCATGGGCATGAGCTCCGGGGTTTCGCGGCAGGCATAGCCGAACATCATTCCCTGGTCGCCGGCACCCTGTCTGTCAACGCCCAAAGCGATGTCGGGCGACTGCTTGTCAATGGTTGTAAGTATCGCGCAGGTGTTGCCGTCGAAGCCCTTTTCGGGGCCGTCGTAGCCTATGTCGCAGATAACCTGACGCGCTATCGAGGGAATGTCGATTTTGGCGCTTGTGGTTATCTCGCCCATTATCATGACAACGCCGGTAGTGCAGCAGCACTCGCAGGCGACTCTGCCGTTCTTGTCCTCGGCGAGTATGGCGTCAAGAATCGCGTCGGAGATCTGGTCGCAGATTTTGTCGGGATGTCCGCCTGTTACGGACTCGGAAGTGAAAAAGTAGTTTGCCATGTTTAGTCCTCCTTCTGGCAATAAAAAAAGCGCTCGGCGAAACCGCTAAGCACTTCTGGGCGATGCGGAGTTCTTCCGCCGCCGGCCTTATCTTTCGGTCTGCACCGCAGGATTTAGCACCTTAAATAATTTCAGGTTGCCGGGCTTCACGGGGCCTGTTCCCTCAGCCGCTCTTAATAAGGAAATATTAAATTTCGGCTGCTATTCTACTCTATTCGACAATCCTTGTCAATAGTTTTTTGGAATTTTTAAGCTAAAAATAAATTTTTGCGGTGAAATCACAAAAGACGCGCCGATTTACCCGCGGAAAAATAAAATCAAAAAACACTTGCATTGTCGGGCACTTTATGCTAAAATATCTAAGCATTTGTTATCCGTCACACTTCGATGACGGGGTTTAATGCCGAAGCGGTATGACCGCACCACATTAAAGCGGGCGCTCCTCTTTCATCTAATTTGTTACGAACGTCTGAAAATCAACGGAGGAATATAAAATGGACGCACTCAAAGTTATTGCACAGGACTCGCTTAAAACAGGCGACGACATCCCCCAGATCAATATCGGCGACACCGTAAAGGTTTCCGTTAAGATCCGCGAGGGCGAGAGAGAAAGAATTCAGGCTTTCGAGGGAACGGTTATTGCTCGCAAGGGCTCGGGCGTTTCCGAGACTTTCACCGTACGCAGAGTTTCCTACGGCGTCGGCGTCGAGAGAGTCTTCCCGGTACATTCACCCAATGTCGCTAAGGTTGAGCTTATCAGAGGCGGTAAGGTTCGCAGAAGCAAGCTCTATTACCTCAGAGACAGAGTCGGTAAGGCCGCAAGAGTTAAGAGCCAGGTCAAATAATTGTGCGAATGAGGGTGTAACATTTATTTGTTACACCTTTTTTCACTTTAAACGGGGTTTGCAGGGCAATGCGCAGAGTCGAGGAATATTGGTTCAAATTTGAATATCCTGCCGCGCTCCCGCAGGAGACGGACGCAGCAGAGGAGACACCGGAGCGCTGCCGAAAGCAGTGGAAAATCGTCTATGACGCGGTTGCCACGCTCGAAACGGCGGTCATTATCCTCATACTGTTGTTCTCGCTCGTGTTGAGACCTGCCGCGGTTATCGGCAATTCAATGCTTCCGAGCTTCAACAGCGGCGACAGGGTCGTGTGCCTGCCCGAACTTTCGGACTACGGGCGCGGGGATGTTGTGATAATCTCCCACGCAACACGCATGGACGAGTCGATAATAAAGCGCGTTATCGCAGTCGGCGGCGATACGGTGGACATAGATTTCTATAAAGGCACCGTCAGCGTCAACGGTCAGGAGCTCGTCGAGCCGTATGTCGGCACGCCGACAAATTTGAGCTACGATATGAAATTTCCCCTTACCGTTCCCGAAGGCAAGCTGTTTGTCCTCGGAGACAACAGAAACGACTCCATAGATTCGCGCTCCACCGATATCGGCCTTATCAACGAGAACAAGGTTCTCGGCAAGGTGATTTTCAGGTTCTACCCGTTTAATAAGATAGGAATAATAAAAAACTGAGCCGCAAGGCTTTAGATTTGAAGGCGGACTGTTATGCAGGAAAATAATGAGCTTCAAATGAATACAGACAATGAGCTTCAAACGAATGTTGCGGAGCAGGCTCCCGTTGCGAAAAAGCCGAAGAATCCGAAGCTTATAAGCAATATCTATGATATCGTCTCCGTCATTGTGTCGGCGGTTGCGGTGATAGCTATTGTCTTTACCTTCGTCACCCGCGTGCTCGTCGTGTCGGGCGCGTCCATGAACCCGACGCTCAATAACGGCGATACCGTGGCGATAAGCTCGCTCAAGCGCTCATTTGATTACGGCGATATAGTTATCGTCGCCCAGCCCAACGCCATGCATAAGACGCTGATAAAGCGCGTTATAGCGGTCGGCGGCCAGACGGTGGATATAGACAGCGAAAAGGGTATAGTCTATGTTGACGGCAAGGCGCTCGACGAAAAATATACGCTCGAGCCTACATATTCCCGCGGCAATATAGAATTTCCCGCGACCGTGCCCGAGGGTATGCTCTTTGTTATGGGCGACAACAGAAACGACTCGACGGACAGCCGCATGAGAGTTGTCGGATTTATCGACGAGAAGTACATCATGGGCAAGGTCATCGGCAGGATAATGCCGTTCGGTCAGTGGGATGTGTACTATAATTTTCATCCGGACGAGGGCAAATAATTCTGCCCGCTCGGCAATATGCAGTTAAGACGCAGCTTCGGCTGCGTTTTTTGCTTGTAAAGATAAAGTTTTTTTGATATACTCATTTAGTAGAGTCAATTTATATACGGCGCACGGAGTACGGGCGCACACAGTCCCAAGGAGGGAGAATTTTGGAAAACGGAGATCTTTATGTCCAGTGGTTTCCGGGTCATATGGCTCGGACGCGCAGACAGATAAAAGAGAGTCTGCCGCTCGTTGATGCGGTGGTCGAGATAGTTGACGCGCGTGTGCCCGTGAGCAGCCGCAACCCCGAGCTGCCGGAGCTTATAGGACAAAAGCCGCTCATGGTCATTCTCAATAAGTGCGACCTCGCCGACGAAAACGCGACGCGCCGCAAGATATCCGAGCTCGGCAAGCAGGGCGTGACGGCTATTGCCGTTGACTGCCGCTCGGGCAAGGGCTTAAACGCCTTTGCGCCGACCGTCCGCCGTATGCTCGCCGATAAAATCGAGGCGAACGCTCAAAAGGGCATGGCGGGCAAGCCGCTTCGTCTGATGGTAGTGGGCATACCCAACACGGGAAAGTCCTCGTTTATCAACCGCATGGCGGGCAAGAACAAGGCAAAGGTTGCGGACAAGCCCGGAGTCACGCGCCAAAATCAGTGGTTCGGCATAGGAAACGGCATCGAGCTGCTCGACACGCCCGGCGTGCTCTGGCCGAAGTTCGACGACCCGGACGTGGGTCTGCGCCTCGCGTTTATCGGCTCGGTCAAGGATACCATACTCGACATCGAGCTTATCGCGGCGCGGTTTTTAACGATAATGAACGAAAACTATCCCGAGCGGATAAAGGAGCGGTATAAATTGGATTTTTCGCCGGAGAGCGAGGAATTTGAACGCCTTGAACTGCTTGCGAGAAAGCGCGGTATGCTGATAAGCGGCGGCGAGCCGGACACGGAGCGCGCGGCGGTCATGCTCCTCGACGAGTACCGCGCGGGCAAATTGGGCAGAATAACGCTCGACTGATTATATAAAAAGAGAGGGATATCATGAAAAAGAAATCAATTCTCAGAGTAACAGCTCTTATTGCGGCGCTGCTCATGCTCTGCGCCTGTCAAAAGGCGGTGCCCGCCGGCGGAGAGGCGGAAAACACCTCCGAAAGCGCAACTGCGGACTCCCGCGAGCCTGTCAGCGTGAACATTCTCGCCGTGGGCGACAATCTTATTCACGGCGTAATATACAATCAGGCGCACGCCCGCTCGACAACAGGCGGCTATGATTTTACATATGCCTATAAAAATATCGCCTCCACCGTCGCAAGCGCCGATATAAGCATAATCAATCAGGAGACTATAATCGACCCCGAGAAGGCTCCGAGCACCTATCCCTGCTTCAACTCTCCGACGGAGCTCGGTGACGAGATGGTGAAAATAGGCTTTGATGTGTTCAACCTCGCCAACAACCACTCGCTCGATAAGGGCGAGAGCGGGCTGAGAAACGCCATAAAGTTCTGGAAGAGCAAAAATGTTGTTTTCTGCGGAGCTTATCTCGACGAAGAGGACTACAAAACAATTCCGACTAACACCGTCAAGGGTATAAAGTTCGCCTATGTCGGACTTACGGAGCCCACCAACGGCTTGAGCCTGCCCGAGGGCAGCGAGCCGATACTCATGCTCGGCGCGGATGAGGACAGAATAGAGAAGCGCGTCAAGGCGGCGTCCGAGATAAGCGACATGACGGTAGTCAATGTCCATTGGGGCGAGGAGTATACCCATACGCCGACGGAGCGCCAGCGTGAATTGGCTCAAAAGCTCGCCGATTGGGGCGCGGATATAATTATAGGCACGCATCCCCATGTCATTCAGCCCGTCGAATATGTGACCGCCGCGGACGGCAGAAAGGTGCTCGTCATCTATTCGCTCGGCAACTTTATTTCCGCGCAGGACAGAGGCCCGAGAATGCTCGGCGGCATGATGCACATAACCGTCACCAAGGACTATCAAAAGAACACGACCGAGGTGACTGCGGCGAAGTTCACGGGCACGGTCACTCACTATGACTCGGGATTTTCCAATGTTCGCGTTTATAACCTTGCCGATTATACCGACGCGCTTGCGTCGCGCCACGGAGTGCGCTCGACAACGCCGTCTTTCAGTCTCGATTATCTCACCTCGCTGCTGCGCGATGTTGTAAGCGAAGAGTTTTTGGAGGGCTGAAATGGCTGAAGAAATCGACCGCTATTATTATGAAAGAACCGCCGCGGAGCACGGATTTATGTGTGTCTGCGGAATAGACGAGGCGGGGCGCGGACCTCTTGCGGGTCCCGTCTTTGCCGCCGCCGTGATACTGCCCGGGGACTATGTTATTGAGGACTTGAACGACTCGAAAAAGCTCAGCGAGAAAAAGCGCGACCTGCTCTTTGATGAGATAAAGGAGCACGCCGTTTATGCCGTCGCGAGCGCGAGCGTCGAGGAGATAGACGAGATGAATATCCTCAACGCGACATTTCTTGCCATGCGCCGTGCCTTCGATGCTCTGCCCGAGCGTCCGCAGGCGGCGTTTGTGGACGGAAATCGCCTGCCGGGTTTGCCGGTGCCGTCGAAGGCTATTATCAAAGGTGACTCCTTGAGCGCATCGATAGCCGCAGCCTCAATAATGGCGAAGGTCAGCAGGGACAGATATATGCTTTCTCTCGATGAGCAATATCCCGAATACTGCTTCAAAAAGCACAAGGGCTACGGCACAAAGCTGCACTACGAAAAGATACGTGAGTTCGGCATATCGCCCGTGCACAGAAAGACATTTCTCAAAAAGCTGCCGGAGGGGTGGTAATATGCTCAGCGAAAAGGAAAAGCCCGGTCTTTGGGGCGAGATATACGCGGCGCGCTTCATGCGCGAGAACGGCTATGAGATAATAACCGCAAACTACCGCTGCCGTCTGGGCGAGATAGATATAATCGCAAAAAAGGACGGCTTTTTGGTGTTTACCGAGGTCAAGACCCGCTCCTTGGGCGCGATAGCTCCGGGGCGCGAGGCGGTCGGAGACGCAAAGCAGGAGAGGATAATCGAGACCGCTTCGATTTTTATGCAGAAAAACAGCTATGACCTCCAGCCGCGCTTTGATGTGGCGGAGGTCACGGTAGGAAAGAAAAATGAGCCGATTTCGTGCGAATATATAGAAAATGCGTTTGACAGCAGCTTCTGAGTAATATTCGCTTCGGTCGGCAATATTATTTTATGGGTGATTTTATGGATTTTTTTGATTTGCACTGCGATACTCTTACTGAGTGCATGGACGACGGAGACAGCCTTTTAAAGAATGAACGCGACATCGATTTTGAGCGCGGAAGCATCTTCGGGCGCTGGAATCAGGTGTTCGCAGTCTTTGTCCCCGACAGTATGGATGATTCGCTCGTCGAGGGGTATTTCGACTCGGCGTGTAATTTCTATTTTGACGAGCTCAAAAAGAAAGGCGACGTTTTCCCGATACTCTCTTCCGAGGACGTGCGCGGACATTCGCGCGGCGTTATGCTCGCCATGGAGAGCTCGCGCGGAGTCGGCAGCCTCGAGCGCCTCGAAAAGCTCTATGAGCGCGGACTGCGGCTCATAACCCTCACATGGAATCACAAAAACCGAGCCGCGGGCGGCTGTGATGAGGGCGGCGGCCTTACCGATTGGGGCAGGGAGCTTGTCTCGAAAATGGAGAAGTTGGGCATAGTCACCGACGTGTCGCATTTGAGCGACAGGAGCTTCTATGACCTGTGCGAATTCAGCGACGCGTCTTTTATCGCAAGCCATTCGGACGCGCGCGCCGTTCATAACGAGGTGCGCTCGCTGACCGACGAGCAGATAAAAATTATCATTGAACGCGGCGGACTGATAGGACTCAATTTCTATGACCGCTTCCTCGGCGGAAACGGCGGCAGAGAGGAGCTCCTGCGCCATACGGAGCATATGCTCTCGCTGGGCGCCGAGGACGTTATCAGCATAGGCTCGGACTATGACGGCTGCAGAATAAAGCCGGAGCTTCGCGGAATAGAGAAGATACCGAGCATCTGCGTCTATCTCGAGGAGCACGGAATACCCGAGGAGATATGCAAAAAAATATTTTTTGAAAACGCCGCGCACTTCTTTGAAAGGGTTTTACAACCAAAGCGCGTTATGCTATAATAAAATGTAATCTAACGCGAAGGATGGTCTCTATGAGATACACAAGTACAAGAGATAAAAATGTTGGCGTCACCTCCGCCTGGGCGATAGCGCAGGGTATCTCCGCGGACGGCGGACTCTTTGTCCCCGTCGAGATACCGAAGCTGAGCCTTGAGGATATTGCCGCCATGGCCGATATGTCCTATGTCGAGCGCGCAAAGCGCGTACTCGCTCTGTATCTTACCGATTTCACCCCCGAGGAGCTCGCCTACTGCGTCGAGGGCGCATACGGCGACAACAAGTTTTCCTCCGAGGATATAGCGCCCATACACGAACTCAGAGCGGGCGAGGAGATACTCGAGCTCTGGCGCGGCCCCACCTGCGCTTTTAAAGATATGGCGCTTCAAATGCTCCCGAGGCTCATGACAGTCTCCGTCAGGAAAACCGTCGGCACGCGCGAAACCGTCATTCTTGTCGCCACCTCGGGCGACACGGGCAAGGCGGCTCTCGAGGGCTTCAAGGATGTTGATGGCACGAAAATTCTCGTGTTCTATCCCGATGAGGGCGTCAGCCCCATGCAGAAGCTTCAGATGACCACGCAGGAGGGCAGCAATGTCTCCGTCTGCGCGATAAAGGGCAACTTCGACGACGCACAGACCGGAGTCAAGAAGATATTCACCGACAAAGAGATAGGCAAAAAGCTCGCCGAGCACGGCATGGCTTTTTCGTCCGCGAACTCCATTAACTGGGGTCGCCTCGTGCCGCAGATAGTCTATTATTTTTCCGCTTACTGCGATATGCTCAAGCAGGGCAAAATATCGGCGGGCGACAGGATAAACTTCGTCGTCCCGACGGGAAATTTCGGCAACATCCTCGCCGCCTACTATGCGCGCGAGATGGGTCTGCCGGTCGGCCGCCTTATCTGCGCTTCGAATAAAAACCGCGTGCTCACCGACTTCTTCGAGAGCGGCGTTTACGATGTCAACCGCAGCTTCTATACCACCTCGTCGCCGTCTATGGATATCCTCATTTCGAGCAATCTCGAGCGCCTGCTGTTCATTGCGAGCGGATATTCCGATGAGTTCGTGCGCGAGATGATGGACGACCTGAAGAAAAAAGGCAAGTACACTATGCCCGAAAACGTCATGAGCGCGATAAACTCCGTTTTCTGTGCCGGTTGCTGCGACGACGAGGGCACGAAAGAGACGATAAGAAAGACGTTTGAAAACTACGGCTATCTGTGCGACACGCATACGGCCGTGGGCGTCAACGTCTATGAAAAATACGAAAAAGAGACGGGGGACAAAACTCCCGCCGTTATCGACTCGACTGCGAATCCGTTCAAGTTCAGCCGCAGCGTGCTTGATGCGGTCATGCCCGGCGCGTCCGAGGGACTGGACGAGTTTGCCACTGTGAGCGAGCTTGCCCGCGTCACAAAGACAAGCTGCCCCCCGCAGCTCGCCGACCTCAGGGATAAGCCCGTGAGATTCAGGGATGTCTGCGACAGGGACAGCATGGAGAAGGCTGTTTTCAGGCTGCTTGGCATATAATGCGGGGCGTTCCCCGCGTCAGCAGCCGCAGTGCTTCTTTGAGTTGTCAAGCTCAAAGGTAGCGCACAGCGTGTCCTGGCACGAGCAGGCGCTCGTGTTGCCTATTTCGATGTGACCCGCGGTGCACTTGTGGTCGTCCGCGTGGTGGACGCAGTTGCAGGCGTTGCAGCGAATGTCCTTGATGACCTTATCCATTTCAGTTTACCTCCGAATGTTTTTGCGGCTTATGCCGCTGAAAATATTTTGCCCTGATTAAGGCCCGATTATTAAAAAGAAAAGGAGAGCACGATGTCACTTTTTGCAATTGCGGATACGCATCTTTCCCTGTCCGCGGACAAGCCTATGGATATCTTCAACGGCTGGAGCGACTATGTGCAGCGCCTCCAAAAAAATTGGCGGGCCGTTGTGACGGACGGCGACACCGTGGTTATCCCCGGCGATGTGTCGTGGGCGATGTCGCTTGAGGGCGCGGAGAAGGATTTTGCCTTTCTCGAGTCGCTCCCCGGCAGAAAGATACTCATGAAGGGCAACCACGACTACTGGTGGAACACCGCCAGAAAAATGGAAAATTTTTTCAGGGAAAAAGGCTTTGAGACTATTGACATAGTGCATAACAGCGCAAAGCTTGTGGGGAATATTTCGGTCTGCGGCACTCGCGGCTGGTTCTTCGACGCGGAGGAGGACGCGGACAAAAAGGTTCTCCTGCGCGAGGCGGGACGGCTTCGCACTTCGATAGAAAAAGGCATAGCGCTCGGCGGCGAGCCGGTGGTGTTTCTCCACTATCCGCCGATAACGCAGGACAGGATATGTCCCGAAATATATGATGTCCTCGTCGGGTATAAAATAAAGCGCTGCTTCTATGGGCATCTGCATTCGTTTGCGACGAAATGCGCCTTTGAGGGCGAGCGCGACGGGATAAATTTTTCCCTGATATCCGGCGATTACCTTGAATTTTTGCCCAAGCTTATCGAAAAACAGCCATAATTTTCGACGAAAAGCCGATTTTCCGACAGAATCGGAGAAAAAATACCTGTTTTGGCAGAAAATCTGAAAAATAGTGTAGAAATTTTAATATATCTCTGCTATAATCTTAGAGTTACCTGTATAATGGGAGGAAAAACGAATGAGTTTAAAATCATCAAACAAAACAGACACCAACGTTTATACGCTGGAAATCGAGATCGGCGCAGAGCCTTTTAAGGCCGCTGTCCTCAAGGCCTATAACAAGGCCAAGGGTCAGATAGCGCTCCCCGGTTTCCGCAAGGGCAAGGCTCCCCTCAACGTTATCGAGAGATTCTACGGCAAGGACGTCTTCTATGAGGATGCACTTGAGATAGCTTTCCCCGAGGCTGTTTCCGAGGCTTATAAGGAAGCGGGCATCGAGCCTGTTGACAGCCCGAAGGATGTCAATGTTAAGTCGATCGGCGAGGACGGCGTTCTCTTCGAAATGAAGGTTACCGTTAAGCCCGATGATATCAAGGTAAAGGCCTACAAGGGTCTTGAGGCCGAGAAGGCCGAAGCAAGCGTCACTCCCGAGGAGGTCGATGCACGCATCGATGCTATGAGAGAGCGCAACGCGAGAACCATCACCGTTGAGGACCGTGCCGCCGCCAAGGGCGACATAGCGGTTATCGACTTCGAGGGCTTTGTCGACGGCAAGGCTTTTGAGGGCGGCAAGGGCTCCGGCTACGAGCTTGAGCTCGGTTCGGGTCAGTTCATCCCCGGATTTGAGGATCAGGTTATCGGTCACAACGCGGGCGAGAGCTTCGACGTCAACGTCAAGTTCCCCGAGGAGTACACCCCCGAGCTCGCCGGCAAGGATGCAACCTTTAAGGTCACTCTCCACGAGATAAAGATGAAGGAGCTCCCCGAGCTCGACGATGAGTTTGCAAAGGATCTCGATTACGATAATGTCGATGAGCTCAGGAAGGGCGTCGAGGCCGATATGCTCGAGCACAGACAGTCCGATGCCGATAAGGAGTTCGAGGCAAAGCTCATGGAAGAGCTTGTTGCCAATGTCGAGGCTGAGATTCCCGAGGTCATGTTCGACACTCAGAAAGAGGAGAACATCAACAACTTCGCCCAGAGACTCGCTCAGCAGGGTATAGATGTTGACACCTATCTGTCCTACATGGGTACCGATAAGGACGCTTTCGAGAGCTCCATGCGCGAGCAGGCTGTCTCTCAGGTCAAGCTCGGTCTTGCTCTTGACAAGATAGCGGAGCTCGAGAAGATCGAAGTCGGCGCCGAGGATATCGAGGAGGAGTTCAAGAAGCTCGCCGAGATGTACAATATGGAAGTCGAGAAGATTAAGAGCCTCATAGCAGAGGATCTGCTCAAGGAAGACCTGCTCAAGGAGAAGGTAGTCAAGTTCGTCGTTGACAGCGCAAAGGCTCTCAAGCCCGGCAAGAAGCCCGCAGCGAAGAAGGCTCCGGCTAAGAAGGCCGCCGCAAAGAAGGCCGACGACGCAGAGGGCGAGAAGAAGCCCGCGGCAAAGAAGGCTCCGGCTAAGAAGGCTGCCGCCAAGAAGGACGAGGGCGAGGCCGAGAAGAAGGCTCCCGCCAAGAAGCCCGCAGCTAAGAAGCCCGCCGCAAAGAAGGCTGACGACGCAGAGGGCGAGAAGAAGCCCGCGGCAAAGAAGGCTCCCGCGAAGAAGAAAACAGAGGACGCTGAATAATCTTCGCCAAACGATACTATAATTAATTCCGTAATGCTCCCGTCCGGCATCTTCGCCGGGCGGGCGCGAGCATACGGCACCTGCATCGGACAACAAAGGAGGAAAAAGTAATGGCATTAGTACCTTACGTCATCGAACAGACCAGCAGAGGCGAGCGCTCATACGATATTTATTCCCGCCTGCTCAGCGACAGGATAATCGTCCTCTCCGACGAGATAAACGACGCAACGGCGAGCGTAGTGGTTGCGCAGCTGCTCTTCCTTGAGGGTCAGGACGCCGAAAAAGACATAAGCCTTTATATCAACAGCCCCGGCGGCTCCGTTACCGCAGGTCTTGCGATATACGACACCATGCAGTTTATCAAGTGCGATGTCTCGACTATCTGCATGGGCATAGCGGCATCGATGGGCGCGTTCCTGTTTGCCGCCGGCGCAAAGGGCAAGCGCCTTATACTTCCCAACAGTGAAGTCATGATCCACCAGCCTCTCGGCGGCGCGCAGGGTCAGGCCACGGAGATTAAAATCGCCGCGGATCACATCCTCAAGACCAGAGAGAGACTCAACAGAATTTTAGCTGAGAATATGGGCAAACCGATTGAGTTTGTTGAGCGCGAGACCGAGCGCGACAATTTCCTCACGGCTGAGGAAGCCGTCGAATACGGTCTTGCAGATAAAATAATTTACAAGAGATAATCCGGAGGGCTGTTATGCCGCGTGATGATGATAGGAGGGAGAGAACGGTACGCTGTTCTTTCTGCCAAAAAACACAGGATCAGGTCGAGAAGCTTATCGCCGGTCCGGGGGTATATATCTGTAACGAGTGCGTGGAGCAGTGCCTCAACATAATTGAGGCCGACGAAAAGCGCTCCTCCCGCCGCAAGGGCGGACAGCGCACGAGTGACAAGCCGCTTCCCAAGCCCCATGAGATCAAAGAGAAGCTCGACGAATATGTTATAGGTCAGGATGAGGCGAAGAAAACGCTGAGCGTCGCGGTCTATAACCACTATAAGAGAATAAACAGCGCGAAGAGCACCGATGTTGAGATTCAAAAGAGCAATATCATTCTTTTGGGTCCTACCGGCGTCGGTAAAACTATGCTCGCGCAGACACTTGCCAAGATTTTGGACGTTCCGTTCGCCATTGCGGACGCGACTACGCTCACCGAGGCGGGTTATGTCGGCGAGGATGTCGAAAACATCCTGCTCAGAATAATCCAGGCCGCGGATTACGACGTAGAGCGCGCCGAGCGCGGCATAATCTATGTCGACGAAATCGACAAGATTGCAAGAAAGTCCGAGAATCCGTCGATAACAAGAGACGTCAGCGGCGAGGGCGTTCAGCAGGCACTGCTCAAGATAATCGAGGGCACTGTAGCAAACGTTCCTCCCCAGGGCGGCAGAAAGCACCCGCAGCAGGAGTTCATTCAGGTCGATACCTCGAATATCCTCTTCATCTGCGGCGGCGCATTCGACGGCATAGAGAAGACCATCGAGAAGAGAATAGGCGGCTCGGCTCTCGGCTTCAACGCCGACGTAAAGGGCAAGAGCGACCTCAAGAAGAGCGACTTGCTCTCGCAGGTGGTGCATCAGGATCTCGTCAAGTTCGGCATAATCCCCGAGCTTGTCGGCAGACTTCCCGTGCTCACCTCTCTCGACGAGCTCGACAAGACCGCTCTCGTGCGTATACTCACCGAGCCGAAGAACGCCATAACCAAGCAGTATAAGGCGCTGTTCGAGCTTGACGGTGTCGAACTCGACTTTGATATGGGCGCTCTTGAGGCTATAGCCGAAAAGACGCTCGAAAAGGGCACGGGCGCGCGCGGACTTCGTTCGATAATCGAGGCCGTGCTTCAGCCGGTCATGTACGATGTGCCGTCCGACCCGAGCATTGAGCGCGTTGCGATAACCTCGGGCTGCGTTGAGAACGGAGTACCTCCGCTCATTGAGCGCAATCCCTCGCACCGCAAGCGTGCCGTCGGAGCAGAATAAAAAAATAACCGGATGCAGGTTTTTCGCTTTGCATCCGGTATGTTTTTTGTTGGGGGTCAGGTTATTCCTGCTTTGTCTCCTGCTTTGCTTTTTTGTTTTCGTCGTGTTTCTTCTGGAAGGGGAAGCTGAGCTTGAACTTCTCGTCGCCGTAGTTCATAAGATGCTTGAGTATGACCGTGGCGGAGACTATCAGCGAGCCGATGACGAACGACGTTACGTCGTGGAAGAAGAAATTGCAGACAGCAAAGAGGAACATCGAAATGATGACTCTGAGCGAATCGGGCTTTACAATGATTATCAGGCTGAATATGGCGGTTATGACGGCCATTCTGAGAACCATGAAACTGTCCGGAATGAGCGCAAGCAGGACGCCGTAGGAGGTGGCGATAGCCTTTCCGCCTTTGAATTTAAGTATGGGCGTAAACGCGTGGCCGAGCACGGGCGCCGCTATAATGAGCGCAAAGAGCATATGCCTGTAATCGGGGACATACATTTTTGCGAGGAACACCGGAACGAAGCCCTTTGCGACGTCGAGCACAAGGCAGAGTATGCCGAGCTTGACGCTGACGCAGCGCATGACGTTAGTCATTCCGGGGTTGTGGTCGTCGCCCTCCTTGACTATGTCAACTCCGCAGAACAGCTTCGGAATAAGGTAGCTGTACATGATACTTCCCGAAACATAACCTGCAACAATAAATAGCAGATATTTCAGAATACCGTTTTCCACTGTTTACACCTCTCTCGAAATTTTTGAGAATGAGCAAAAACTCTTATATTCGTCAACATTGATATTGTAGCATTTTTAATCTTGAAAGTGGTTCTTTTCTGCAATTATATTCGTTGAATTGTAAATTATTTTTTAAAAATTCTCGATTTTTTGTTTAAATATCATATATTTAATAGGAAATTTTCTTGTGGTAGCAATATTTCATACCCTGAAAAACGCTGTTCATACCCCACTGTATTTACAGGAATAAAAAGCTGTGCTATAATCGGCTCGGTGTTCGAGGGCTTGTTCAGGATCGGAGCGGACGGAAATGCGGAAAAAGCAATGGCTTTCAACAATATCAACCACCGAGGCCACAAGAGGACCGGTTTGCCAGGTGAAAGCAGAACCCGGCTCCAAAATAATCTCCAGATGAGGATAGCGCGCTTTCAATTCCTTTAAAAGAGTCACGAGATGATCTGTGTCATAATCCTTACGTGTCATCAGGTGACCTCCACCCAAATTCAACCATTTTATCTGGGAAAACCAGCGAGAAAACTTTGCTTCAATATGCTTCAGTGTATGCTCCAGCTCATAAGAACCGGATTCGCAATGGCAATGGCAATGAAATCCCTCAATACCGGCAGGCAGTGTATCGGGCAACAAATCGGCAGTAACTCCGAAGCGGGTACCGGGAGCACAAGGGTTATAAAGTTCCACTTCTACTTCCGAGTATTCGGGATTGATGCGGATACCACAGGAAATCTTTTCCTCATTTGCTTCAATCTCCGGATAAAAATGCCGGAACTGATTAAAAGAATTAAATGTAGTATGGCTGCTGCACTTCATGATAACAGGAAAATCGGTTTCGGTATATGCAGGAGAATAAGTATGTGCTTTGCTCCCAAACTCTTCATAAGCCAAACGCGCTTCATAAACCGAACTGGCAGTTGTATATCTGATATACTCTCTGAAAATGGGAAATGACTTCCACATAGCAAAGGATTTAAAAGCAAGGATAATCTCTACCCCCGCCTTATCAGCAACACTCTTTATCAAACTCAGATTCTTTCTGAGTAATTTTTCATCCATCACATAACATGGAGACGGTACTTTATCTATATCTATCATATGATTAAATCTTTCTATATAAAAACTATTATTCTACCACCTTAAATCGTGCAAACTTTAACAACAGTTGTTTTTCCCCTGCATTACGGAAACGTACGGTTGCCTTACTGTTTTCTCCGGTCCCTTCTATTTTTATCACATCACCGATACCAAAACGTTCATGTTCTATCACCTGACCGGCCTGCACATTTATAGGCAATGTGGCAGATGTCGGCGACTTCCCACCCATCGCTGTTCCTATCTTTGTCAAATTACGTGGTACCGTAGGACGAATCATCTCCACTTTCGGTTTTCCGCCCAATTGCGGACGCTCATTTTGTTCGCGGCGGAAACGACCGGCTCCCTCGTCTATCCTTCTTGCCAATTGCTCCTCTTGCGGCAACTGCAAGAAATGCGCATCAATATCTTTCAAGAAACGGCTCGGACTGCTGAACTCCATCTTTCCGTATTTAAAACGGCTTTTGGCAAAAGAAAGATAACAATGTTCTTCGGCGCGGGTTATCGCCACATAGAACAAGCGACGTTCTTCTTCCAGCTCTTTATAAGAATTGAGCGACAATGCACTGGGAAATAAGTTCTCTTCCAGCCCCACAACAAACACATTTTTAAATTCCAATCCTTTGGCAGAATGAATGGTCATCAACGTTATTTTCTCACTATCTCCTTCTTTATCATTATCCTGATCTGTCAGCAAAGATACTTCAGATAAGAAGTCCGTTAAACGGATATTTGCGCTGCCTTCTTCCTCACATGTGGCACAAAAGTCGTGCATACCATTTATCAATTCCTCTATATTTTCCTGCCGGCTCAAATTCTCAGGATCATTGCTCTAATAAATTTCAATCATAATACCCCAGAACAAAAGCTGTCCCGAA
>ENA-ORCN01001203-ORCN01001203.1-human-gut-metagenome-genome-assembly--contig:-NODE-1203-length-18557-cov-24.439665_pt1 | contig 18557 bp, 14 predicted proteins | sample MGYA00242984_ERZ507984 | MGnify/ENA primary metagenome ERZ507984 (study PRJEB26167, sample SAMN06115395) | human gut metagenome | host: Homo sapiens | place: China:Hubei | collected 2016-05-19... | reverse complement strand
AAAGGTGCCGGCGGAGCCGTTCAGGTATTCGACTTCAACGTCGAGATTGGCGCCGGGCTTGCCGTCAACGAGCACTTTGCCGCGGAAGGTGTTGCCGGCATAGAGGCCGAAGGGACGGGAAAGCGGAACGATTTCAACGGGCAGGCCCACAGGCTGATCCCAGCCTTCCTCTTCACCGAAGGCGGCTACGACGGTCTTGGTGTAATGAATGATGAACTTGTCTTCGGCGGGTTCCCAGTAGGGCTTCGGAGTCATGGCTATGGTGTACACACCGGGTTTGGCGAGTTTGTAGGAGGTCTTGAAGGCCTTCCTGCCCTTGTAGGTTTCGGGCTTCAGCGTGGAGGTGATATCCGTGGCCTTGCCGTCATTGAAGACCTGGGCTTTCTCAACATCGAGATCCATGGCCTTGCCTTCAAAGGGGTGCGTGAAGATGAACTGGACGCTGATGTCGGCGTCCTTCTTCTCCATGGCCACGTTTTTGTCAGGGAGAACCATGCCGAAGTGGGCATGGGCGGGAACAGCGAAGAAAAGACTCATGGCCAGGGCCGTGAACAGCATTTTTTTCATATACTCAACTCCTTACGTGATTACCGGGGCATGGGTACGCGTGCGGGCGGGTATGAGCAGCTGGCCGGCACCGGGACGTCCCGTAGTAGTAACGGGTTGTTAGTTACACGATTTTTATATTTGTAGCAATATCGAAAAATAGATTTATCAGTAAAAATAATATTTTTCTGATTTTGATCACACGGTATCTCTCAGGGATACCGGGCTGCCCTTCCTGCTGCCGGCATGCCGCCCCGACGCATATTCTGCAGTCCGGGAAACTGCTTTCCTTAGCGGCAGGGAGGGTAAAATACTCACAGCCGGGACTGGATAATGAAGTTTCTATCAGCTATGATATGAAGATGAATCAGGTACGGTACGGTATTACCGGGAAGACGGGAAGGACATGATTATCCAGCAGATTCGCAACGCCACAATGCGCGTCACGTACGGCGGCAAAACCTTTCTAGTGGATCCCTGGCTCGCGCCCGAGGGGGAGCCAAGCCCCTACACGGCCTCGCATTTTCTGTCACGGCATACAGCGGCCGGAAGCGGCGATGCCCCGCTCTGCCCCCTGCCCTTCCCCGCGGACAGAATCCTCGCGGGCGTGGACGCCTGCGTCGTGACGCACATCCATCCCACGCACATTGATATGGACGCGGACGGGCGCCCCGGCGGCCAGCTGGACAGAAAGCTTGTCATGTACGTGCAGAACAGGGAAGACGTACGCGCCTTCAGGCGTTCAGGCTTTGTGCACGTGCGCATGCTCTCGTCCACGTCCTGTTACCGCCGCATTCATGTGAGCAGAGCGCCGGCGCGCAGCGGTACCATTGTGCCCTGCGGTCCCACCTGCGGTGTCATTTTCGAATACCCCGGAGAAAAGACGCTGTATCTCGCCGGTGACACCATCTGGTACGAAGGCGTTGCCGAAACGCTCAGTGCCTATCAGCCTGGCGTCATCGTGCTCAGCGCCTGCGCCGCCAGCCTCATAACGGAAGGACGCCTCAATATGGATGCCGCCGATGTGGCTGAGGTATGCCGGGCCTGCCCGGACGCCGCCATCGTCATCACGCACATGGACGCCATCGTGCAGGCCGGGCTGACCCGCAAAACCCTGCGCGCCGCCCTGAAGGAACTGGGGCTCGCGCGGCGCGTGCTTATCCCGGCGGATGGGGAGAGCCTGATCTTCTGAGCTGTGCCGCCCTCCTCCGGGCTCTGGGCTGCAGCGCGGAGTTTTCGCAGAATTGTGAGCGCCGGAGGGAAGAATACCGGCAGTACGGGAGCATCCGGACTGCCCCGGGACCGCCGGGACTGCAGCGTCCCCGCTGACAGAAAATAAGACGGCCGTAACGCGTCTTCCGCCCGGCCGGGCGGCTGTATGGCCGCGAGTGATTACAGGGTCTGGCCGGTTTTAGAGAGGTTTCCTGTCCCCCCTTCCTGCTGGGTGCTCTCATCATCCATGCCATGCCTTAAAAGCATAAAAAGGCATGAACAATAAGTATTGGCTCTTTTTTGCCTATACCTTTACACAGGAGGGGCGTCAGCTTCCTCCGGATAATCCCCAGGGAGCGGCATGAACGGCGCTCCGGCGCCTTCCTGGAGGAAAATATGGAACTTGAAGAACTGCTTGAATATCTCAGTGAGGGTAAAACGCTTACCGCAGGTACGGAAGCCTACGACTGCATGCACAGATGGTCGCTGGAGACGCAGAGGCTCACCCAGGAGCTTAATACGGGCGTGCATGACATGGAAGAAATCCGTGAATACATGTGCCGCATCACGGGGCGGAACATTGATGAAAGCTTCAGAATGTTTCTGCCCTTCTACACGGACTTCGGCAAAAACATCCGCATCGGCAGAAGTGTCTTCATCAACGCCTGCTGCTGTTTTCAGGATCAGGGCGGCATCAGTATCGGCGACGGCACGCTTATCGGCCACCGCGTGGTCATTGCTACCATAAATCACGGGCTCCGCCCGGAAGAGCGCATGGATCACCACATCGCTCCCGTGCGCGTGGGCAGAAACGTCTGGATAGGATCCGGCAGTATCCTTCTTCCCGGCGTGACGATCGGGGACGGCGCCACCGTGGCCGCCGGAGCCGTGGTGACGAAGGATGTCCCCGAAGGCGCTGTGGTGGGCGGCGTGCCGGCGAAAATTCTCCGTCAGCCCTCCGCGTAAGCCAGAAGCCAGGGGGCGCGCAGCGTCATCAGAGGCCCACTGGGAAGAGTGTCGGAAGCTCTTTTCCAGCTCTTCCGCCGGCCACGGACAGGAAAACTCCGTTCATGGCCGGCTGTAGAAGCACCCGGAGGCGTTTCGGAAGAGCCGGATTATTTTCAGGGATTCGGGTTCCTGCGGAAAAGAGTTGATGGCTGCCGCTGGGGCAGATAAAGTCCGGGCAGCATCAAAAAAGCCTCAGAGGCTTTTTGTAAGACCCCTGCGCTTACGTGCCGGGGTCTATTTTTTTGCCCCTGAGGAGGCTTCTTACATCAGACGCCCCCGGGGGATTCGCGGCTGTCACTGGCGGGGGCAGAACAAGAAAGCGCACGTTCTGCCAGCGCACCCCGCGTGGCGGACTTCCACAGAAAAATCCGCCACCCCGGAGCAGTTTCTGCTGCGGGTGCCAGTTTTTTGAGAAACCATCGTCCTGTCCTCCGGTGCCATTACGATTATCTCACCCATTCCACGCAACCCGCGTATCAATTCATTCAATCCCTTAGCTTCCACGCCGTCATCATTTGACAGCAATATCAACGGTTTTTCTTTCTTCATATTTTTCCACTCTTTTTCTCGGAGCGTAAAGATACAACTCTTTGCCGGAACTACCCCTCACCGGAAAAGAAAATTATCTTAATGTTCTACAACCCAGTGCTAAAAATAGAATAGAATTGAATGAAAATTTCTATCTTTGCCGCCGTTGAGTTATTAACAAAACCAATGAGTTATCAACAGTTTTGCTAATGTCTGCCGTTTTTTATAGGTGCAATCACCTATTATTTGTTACTTCGCAGCGAGAAAAACTGATTAATATGGGAAAAATTATTGCTTTAGCCAATCAAAAAGGTGGCGTAGGTAAAACTACCACAACGATTAACCTCGCAGCTTCTCTGGCAACACTGGAGAAAAAGGTGCTGGTTATTGATGCAGACCCTCAGGCCAACGCATCATCAGGATTGGGTGTGAACATCAAAGAGGTAGAATGCTCTATCTATGAATGTATTATCAACGAAGCCGATATACGGGAAGCAATTTATACCACCGACATTGACGGACTCGACATTGTTTCTTCACACATCGACCTGGTTGGCGCAGAAATAGAAATGCTGAACCTGGAAGACCGCGAGAAGATCATGAAAAAAGTATTAGCCCCCATGCGGGACGAATATGACTATATCCTGATAGACTGCTCCCCGTCGTTAGGCTTGATAACAATCAATGCGCTGACAGCAGCCGATTCAGTGATTATCCCTGTTCAATGCGAATATTTTGCATTAGAGGGCATCAGCAAATTGCTGAATACCATTAAGATTATTAAATCGAAACTGAATCCTTCACTGGAAATAGAAGGCTTCCTGCTGACAATGTTCGATTCACGTCTGCGTCTGGCCAACCAGATTTATGATGAAGTGAAACGCCATTTTCAAGAATTGGTATTCAAGACAATTATACAGCGTAACGTCAAACTGAGCGAAGCTCCCAGCCACGGCATTCCTGCAATATTGTATGATGCCGACTCTACCGGAGCCAAGAATCATTTGGCATTGGCACAAGAAATTATAACACGTAACAGTAAGTAAACAATGGCAGTACAGAAGAAATTTGCTTTAGGACGCGGGCTTGACGCACTGATCTCGACTGAAGAAGTAAAGACAGCCGGCTCATCTTCTATCAACGAGATAGAACTGAGCAAAATATCCGTCAACCCTAACCAACCGCGTCGTGAATTTGATCCGGTGGCGTTACAGGAGTTGGCCGACTCTATTGCCGAAATTGGTATCATCCAACCCATTACGTTGCGTCAACTGAGTGAAGACTCTTACCAGATCATAGCCGGAGAACGTCGTTACCGCGCCTCCATACAGGCAGGACTTAAATCTATTCCGGCATACATCCGCACAGCCGATGACGAGAATGTAATGGAAATGGCGTTGATTGAAAATATTCAGCGTGAAGATTTGAATTCATTGGAGATTGCACTGGCTTATCAACATTTATTGGAACAATATGCATTGACACAGGAACGGCTGAGCGAACGTGTAGGGAAAAAACGTACCACTATCGCCAATTATCTGCGTCTGCTGAAACTTCCGGCCCAGATTCAAGTAGCATTGAAAAACCGCGAAATAGACATGGGACACGCCCGTGCCTTATTGTCCTTAGATGATCCTAAGACCCAAATACGTATCTTTAATGAAATACAGTCGCAAGGCTATTCTGTCCGTAAAGTGGAAGAAATAGTCAAGGCACTGAGCAGTGGCGAGACAGTGGACAGCGGTGGGAAGAAGATCAAACCGAAAGGCTCCAAACTATCCGAGGAATACACTTTGCTGCAAAGCCACCTCTGCGGATTCTTCGGTTCGAAAGTACAGCTATCATGTACAGCCAAAGGAAAAGGCAAGATCAGTATTCCGTTCAATAACGAAGAAGACTTGGAACGAATCATGGAAATACTGGATTCACTGAAAAAGAAAGAATAAAGCGTTATTACTACATTGAAAAGAAGAACATCCACATATAAACTGTTTACATTCCTGCTTTTATGCCTTATGATGGCTGGAAGCATGAATGTTCACGCCCAAAAGGCACGCAACCGCCGTATGGGTATAAAGACAGATTCTATTATACAAGTCAAAGATTCACTTGTCATTGACAGCCTGAAACTGCTGGAAGAACGGCAAAAGATAGAAAATATGGAAGCACCTGTTGATACTGCCGCTTTAGTCCGTAAAAATGATTCCATACAGAAAGCAATGGCTGCCGAAACAAAACCCCGGTTTATCCCGAACTCCAACCGTGCCATCTGGCTGGCGTTGGTAATTCCCGGCGGAGGACAGATATACAACCGTAAATATTGGAAACTGCCGATAGTATATGGTGGGTTTGTGGGATGTGCATATGCGCTGACCTGGAACAACAGAATGTACAAGGACTATTCTCAAGCCTATCTGGATATTATGGACGATGACCCTGATACCAAAAGCTACGAAGACTTCCTGCCTCATGGCATGAGCGCGGAAGGTATGGAGGACACCTTTAAAAAACGAAAAGATTTCTATCGCCGAAATCGGGATTTAAGCATATTCTGTTTTATCGGTGTATATATACTGTCTGTCATAGACGCATACGTGGATGCCGAACTATCTGATTTTGACATATCCAAAGACTTAGGTCTTCAAATACAACCTGTTATTTTTAATGACGGCCGGAGCAGGATACCTAATACAATAGGCCTGCAATGCAGCTTCAAATTTTAATCGCATGAAAAACTTTTTAATTGGTTTATTTACATTTATAGGAACAACGGGAATAAGCGCACAAACCCAAAGTATTACCGTTCACTCGCAAACTACAGGAAAAGAAGAAATTATTGATGTTCCTGAAAGTATGCAGTCAGAAATGGACAGTCTTTACTGGGACTGGCAATCTAAGAATCACATCACATTGGGAGAGAACTGCACAATGGCCTCTACCAACCCTGTTGTAAGTGATTCCATCTATATGGATCGTCTGTCACGTATTCCCTCTATCATAGAAATGCCTTACAATGAGGCAGTACGCAAATTCATTGATATGTATGCCGTCCGTCTGCGCAATAAAGTATCCTTTATGCTTGCGGCAACCAATTTTTATATGCCTATCTTTGAAGAAGCACTTGATTTATACGACCTTCCTCAAGAACTGAAATATCTGCCGATTATAGAGTCCGCCTTAAATCCTGTCGCTGTTTCCCGCCAGGGAGCTACCGGCTTGTGGCAGTTTATGCTGGGTACAGGAAAAATATACGGGCTGAAGAACAATAGCCTGATAGACGAAAGACGGGACCCGGTCAAATCAACTTGGGCGGCAGCACGTTACCTGAAAGACCTGTACGACATCTATCAAGACTGGAATCTGGTATTGGCAGCTTACAACTGCGGGCCGGGCACTATCAACAAAGCCATACGCCGTGCCGGAGGAGCCACGGATTATTGGACAATCTACAACTATCTGCCCAAAGAAACCCGTGGGTACGTTCCTGCTTTCATAGCGGCAAACTACATCATGACCTATTATTGCGAACATGGCATCTGTCCCATGGAAACACAGCTTCCCAACGCTACAGACACCATTCACATTAACAAAGACCTCCACTTACAACAAGTGGCAGAAGTATGCAACATCAACCTAGACCAGCTTCGCAGCCTGAACCCCCAATACAAAAAGGATATTATTCCCGGTAACAGCGAGTTGTGCGCACTTCGTCTGCCCAATAACTTTGTCAGCACTTTCATTGACCGCCAAGACAGCGTGTTCGCTTATAAGCCCAATGAATATCTGACCAAAAGAAAAACGGTAGCCATCAAGGAAACAACCAGTAGCAGAAACCGCTCATCCAAGGGAACTCTTTATCATAAAATCAAACAAGGAGACACATTGGGAGGAATTGCTGCCAAATACCACGTATCCATCAGCCAATTACGTAATCTAAACGGTATAAAGGGCAATAATATCAGAGCCGGAAGAAGTTTGCGGATCAGATGATTGATAAAAAATACAGATTTAACACTATACATTTTCTGAAAATACTTGCTTGAATATGTTTTTTGTATATTTTTGCAGTATAGATTATAGGAGGCAAAGATATGACGGATGAAAAGCAGACTCAGGAACAGGCGGATGAGGAAATGATAAACCAAGGGTTTCAGGAACTTTTGGACAGTTATCTAGCGACCAAGCACCGCAAAAAAGTAGAAATCATCACAAAGGCATTCAATTTTGCCAAACAAGCACATAAAGGAGTAAAACGACGCTCGGGTGAACCATACATCATGCATCCCATAGCCGTTGCTAAAATTGTATGTACCGAAATAGGACTGGGATCAACTTCCATTTGTTCGGCTTTACTGCATGATGTGGTTGAAGATACAGACTACACTGTGGAAGACATTGAAAATCTGTTTGGTCCTAAAATCGCACAGATTGTAGATGGCCTGACTAAAATATCCGGCGGCATATTCGGAGACCGGGCTTCCGCACAAGCCGAGAATTTCAAGAAATTGCTACTGACCATGAGTGATGACATCCGGGTTATCCTCATCAAAATAGCCGACCGTCTGCATAATATGCGTACACTTGGCTCCATGCTTCCCAACAAGCAATACAAAATTGCCGGAGAAACCTTATACATCTATGCGCCACTGGCTAACCGCTTGGGGTTAAACAAAATAAAGACAGAACTGGAAGATCTCAGTTTCAAATATGAGCATCCGGAAGAATATACACAGATAGAATCCAAGCTACAAGAAACACAAGCGGAACGCGAAGAAGTATTCCGTGAATTTACAGCACCTATCCGCGCACAACTGGACAAAATGGGTATCAGCTATCAATTGATAGCACGAGTCAAATCCCCTTATTCCATCTGGAACAAGATGCAGACCAAGCATATCACATTTGAAGAAATATATGATATCCTGGCTGTCCGTATCATCTTCTGTCCCAAAAATCCGGAAGAAGAACTCAACGAGTGCTTTAACATATACGTATCCATATCCAAGATTTATAAACCGCACCCAGACCGCTTGCGCGACTGGGTAAGCCATCCTAAAGCCAACGGCTATCAGGCACTTCACGTAACTCTGATGAGCAACAAAGGCCAATGGATAGAAGTGCAGATACGCAGCGAGCGGATGAATGATGTAGCCGAACAAGGCTTTGCCGCACACTGGAAATATAAAGAAGGCGGAGGCAGTGAGGACGAGGGCGAACTGGAAAAATGGCTGCGTACCATCAAGGAAATTCTGGATGATCCGCAACCGGATGCCATGGACTTTCTGGATACCATCAAACTGAACCTGTTCGCTTCTGAAATATTTGTCTTCACTCCGAAAGGTGAAATCAAAACGATGCCGCAAAACTGTACGGCACTGGATTTTGCATTCTCCATCCATACATTCTTGGGCAGCCATTGCATCGGAGCTAAAGTCAACCACAAGCTGGTGCCCTTGAGCCACAAACTGCAAAGCGGCGACCAGGTGGAGATTCTTACTTCCAAATCACAACATGTACAGCCTTCGTGGATAAACTTTGCCACCACTGCAAAAGCCAAGGCTAAGATCCAGGCCATACTGAAACGCGAACAGCGAGGTATGCAGCAGGCCGGTGAGGAAATGTTACGGGAATTCTTCTCCAGGGAGGGAGTAGAGTACACTCCCGAAAACATACGAAAGATCTGTAATCTGCATACCCTCAAGACACAGGAAGAATTGTTTGCAGCCATCGGATTCAAAACGATCATTCTAGGAGAAAACGATAAAAACGAACTGAAAGACAAACCGGTTTCCAGTAACTGGAAAAAGTATATCTCTTTCGCTTTCGGAGGCAGCAAGACAAACAAGGAGAAACCGACAGAAGAGAAGGTTCCCCTACCAAAGATAGACAGCAAGAAAATATTGAAACTGACTCCCGAAGCTATCCAAAAGAACTATGTGATAGCAGAATGCTGCAAGCCTATTCCGGGAGATGACGTTTTGGGATATATAGGCGACAATAATCGTATCATCATCCACAAACGCCAATGTCCGTTGGCTACCAAACTGAAAAGCAGTTATGGCAACCGCTTGTTGGCTGTCCAATGGGAGACGGGAAAGTCCTTGTACTTCCCTGTAAATATCTACATAAAAGGTATTGACCACATCGGTCTGTTAAACAAGGTAACAGAAATCATTTCACAACAATTGAATGTAAATATCCACAAGTTGAATATTGAAAGTAACGATGGTATCTTTGAAGGAAGAATACAGCTATTTGTGCACGATGTGGATGATGTAAAATCCATCACTACCAACCTAAGGAAAATAGATGAGATAAAAACCGTCACCCGTATCGAAAAGTTCGAAGACCAGCCGAATTAACCAATACCAGTTTCACCGCAGATTCCACTGATTTGTCCATAACGATTATCTGCAACTCGTTTTTAATCCGTGCAATCTGTGGTGAATATTCTTAAGTCAGGTAATCCAGTTCTTTACGCATACTGACCAATTCCTCACGTATCAGTTTCAATCTGTCCAAAATCTCCGTAGTACGGATAGTGGTTTCCCTGTTCATCTTCAGTTTCTGCTTGGCTCCCTGTAAAGTCATCCCTTTCTCTTTCACCAGATGATAGACCAGCCGGATATTCTCAATATCCTCTTTACGATACTGACGGACATTCCCTCCCGCCTTCTTGGGCGAAATAATAGGAAATTCCTTTTCCCAATAACGCAACAAGGATTCATTTACATCAAACATCTTCGCCACTTCCCCAATGGAATAGTAAAGTTTCAATTCTTTATTCGGATTATAGGCCATGGTAAATTAAAATTAAGAATTAAAAATTCACGGCTAGTCAAATACCTTACCGTGATTGGCTGCAATCTGTATCATCTTGTCATAATCTTCCGCACTCAAATCCATGAAATAATAATTCACAGGATTCTGCACTTTTCCTTTCACGTGCACTTCATAGTGCAAGTGCGGCCCGGTACTCTTGCCCGTATTTCCTACCTCCCCTATCACTTCCCCACGTACCACCTTTTGCCCCGGGCGAACCTTATACTTGCTTAAATGTGCATACCAAGTCACATACCCGAAACCATGATCCACCTGGATCAGATTTCCATAACCGGTTTCCCATCCCGCCTTTACCACCGTTCCGTCTCCCGTAGCATAAACAGGAGTACCTATATTGGCAGAGAAATCCATTCCCGCATGAAACTTGGCTGTTTTATAAATAGGATCTATACGTACACCGTAACCTGAAGCCGTCTTCTTCAAATTCTTATTGGATACCGGCATTATGGCCGGAATACATTTCAGCATCTCGTCATGATTCTTGCACAAATCCACCACCTCGTCAAAAGACTTGGACTGGATATAAAGCTGCCGGTTCAACATATCCAGCTTCTGAGTGGTATTGATAACCAGATCGGCATTCGCCATATCCCGCAACTGTTCATAGCGGTTTGTCCCCCCATAACCGGCCTTACGGACTGCATCCGATACAGGATCGGCCTGCAACACCACCCGATACAAATTATCATCACGCTGCTGGATATCCTGCATCACCCCCATAGCCTCATCCAGACGATGGGACAACACATTATACTGGGCCAGCAAACGGGTATTCTCTATACGGAGCTCCTTCTCGGACGGAGAACCAAAGATCAATAATAAGATAATGAAACTGCCTGCCCCCAAGCCCATTCCCACAAACAAACGGCGCAAGATGCTTAAGGCACGCTGCCTCACTGTGGGGTAAATGCGGTCATAAGTTCGGGTCTTAGGATTATAAATATAGTAGACTTTACGCATCTAATTCTGCTTTTTGAAGTTTTTAATGCACAACACATCAATATTTTGCACAATTCTTGACGACAAAAATAATAAAACCAATTATCTTTGCAAATCCTTTTTGAGAATATTAACTAGAAGACAATATATTATAAGCGACATGATGACAGCTAAAGAAATTAGAGATTCTTTCAAAAGCTTTTTCGAGTCGAAAGGACACCAGATTGTCCCATCGGCTCCGATGGTCATTAAAGATGACCCCACATTGATGTTCACCAATGCAGGTATGAACCAGTTCAAAGACATTATTCTGGGCAACCACCCGGCCAAATACAAAAGAGTCGCGGACTCACAAAAATGTTTGCGTGTAAGCGGCAAGCACAATGACCTGGAAGAAGTGGGACATGATACCTACCACCATACTATGTTCGAAATGCTGGGCAACTGGTCTTTCGGAGATTACTTCAAGAAAGAAGCTATCGGCTGGGCATGGGAATATCTGGTAAATGTACTGAAGATAGATCCGAAAGATCTGTATGCCACCGTATTCGAAGGAAGTCCCGAAGAAGGACTGGAACGGGACAACGAAGCCGCCTCTTACTGGGAACAGTTCCTGCCGAAAGACCATATCCTCAATGGCAACAAACATGACAACTTCTGGGAAATGGGTGATACAGGTCCCTGCGGCCCGTGTTCCGAAATCCATATCGACTCACGTTCGGAAGAAGAAAAAGCTCAAATCCCCGGCAACCAACTGGTAAATAAGGATCATCCGCAAGTAATCGAGATCTGGAATCTTGTATTCATGCAGTTCAACCGCAAAGCAGACGGTTCACTGGAAGGTCTTCCTGCCAAAGTGATCGATACCGGTATGGGATTCGAACGTTTGGTGCGCACACTGCAAGGCAAGACATCCAACTATGACACTGATGTGTTCCAACCGATACTGAAAGCCATTGCCGAAATGGCAGGAACCACCTATGGTCAAGACAACCAGAAAGATATCGCCATGCGCGTTATAGCCGACCATATCCGTACCATCGCATTCTCAATCACCGACGGCCAGTTGCCCAGCAACGCAAAAGCCGGCTATGTAATCCGCCGTATCCTCCGCCGTGCCGTCCGTTACGGATATACTTTCCTGGGACAGAAACAAGCATTCATGTACAAGCTGCTGCCTGTATTGATTGAGAATATGGGCGAGGCCTATCCGGAGTTGAACGCACAGAAAACACTGATCGAGAAAGTGATCAAAGAAGAAGAAGAATCTTTCCTGCGCACACTGGAAACAGGTATCCGTCTGTTGGACAAGACTATGAACGATGCCAAAGCTGCCGGGAAAAAAGAGATCAGCGGTGTGGATGCCTTTACATTATATGACACTTTCGGTTTCCCCCTCGACCTGACAGAACTGATTCTCCGAGAAAACGGCATGACTGTAAACGAAGAAGAGTTCAACGCCGAAATGCAGAAACAAAAAGAACGCGCCCGTAACGCGGCAGCCGTTGAAACCGGCGACTGGATCACCATAAAGGAAGGTGACACCCACTTTGTAGGTTATGACTTTACCGAATATGAAACCAGCATCCTGCGCTATCGCCAGATCAAGCAGAAAAACCAGACACTGTATCAAATTGTACTGAGCGATACTCCTTTCTATGCCGAAAGTGGTGGTCAGGTAGGTGATACAGGGGTGATCGTAAGCGAATTCGAAACCATTGAAATCATTGACACCAAGAAGGAAAACAACCTTCCTATCCATATCACCAAAAAACTGCCCGAACACCTTGACGTTCCGATGATGGCTTGTGTAGATACAGAAAAACGTGCCGCCTGTGCCGCCAACCACTCTTGTACTCACTTGCTGGACGAAGCGTTGCGCCAGGTATTAGGAACTCACGTAGAACAAAAAGGTTCTTTGGTAACCCCTGAGTCATTACGTTTCGACTTCTCTCACTTCCAGAAAGTGACTGACGAGCAACTTCGTGAAGTGGAACATTTGGTAAATGCCAAAATCCGTGAGAACATCCCTTTGACGGAATACCGCAATCTTCCTATCGAAAAGGCAAAAGAACTGGGTGCTATTGCTTTGTTCGGTGAAAAATACGGTGATGAGGTACGTGTTGTCCAATTCGGAAACTCTATTGAATTCTGTGGAGGTACCCACGTTCCGGCTACAGGCAAGATCGGTATGGTCCGTATTATCAGCGAAAGCTCTGTTGCTGCCGGTGTGCGCCGTATCGAAGCTATCACGGGTGCCAAAGTAGAGGAATTGATGGATACGGTCCAAGATACGCTGAATGACTTGAAGGCATTGTTCAACAATGCCCCCGATCTGAAAGTCGCCATCCGCAAGTATATTGACGAAAATGCAGGATTGAAGAAGCAGGTGGAAGAGTTCATGAAAGAAAAGGGCGCCGCACTGAAAGCCAGACTGGTAGAGAATGCCAAAGAAATAAATGGTGTGAAAGTGGTGAAAGCCATCATTCCGATGTCTGCCGACGTAGTGAAAGATATTGCCTTCCAGCTGAAAGGTGAGATTCCTGCCAATCTGTTCGTTGTAATAGGTAGTGTGGACAACAACAAACCGATGCTGACTGTCATGATTAGCGAAGACTTGGTAAAAGCCGGACAGAATGCAGGCAAACTGGTCCGTGAAGCAGCCAAACTGATTCAAGGCGGCGGCGGTGGTCAGCCCCACTTCGCAACGGCAGGCGGTAAGAATCCCGACGGTCTGAATGCGGCTGTTGATAAAGTGATAGAGCTGGCTGCATTGTAATCTATTCGAATTTCGTCCATATTTCGTATATATCAAAACTCCGCCATCTGGTCTGAAAGCCGATGGCGGAGTTTTTTTATCTGGTTTACTAAGCCTTTTCTTCTTTATGGATAAGGGAAATAAAAAGGAAGATTTCTATCTCCCAAGCCTTTGGAGTTATCTCCATAACCTTTGGAGTTAACTCCATAAGCTTGGGAGTTAACTCCAAAGGTTATGGAGATAGAATACAAACGTTCAAAAAGGCTTAGCCATAAAGAAAAAAACATTAACCAAACGGTTGAAAACATATCATCAGTCATTAACACCTCACTGACTGCCCGCTCATTCCGTCTGCTCCTTCGGCCAGTTCACTAGATACAGAATTTCCGTAGCACGGGTGAAAGCCGTATACAGCCAACGGAAATAATCCGGAGTCAACATATCCTCCGTCATATAACCCTGATCCAAAAAGACCCGTTTCCACTGGCCACCCTGCGCTTTGTGACAAGTAACGGCATACGCATATTTCACCTGCAAGGCATTGTAATGAGGATCGGCTTTCATTTTCTTCATCCGCTCACGTTTCACTGTTATATCAGCATAATCCTCCAATACCGAATAAAACAACTTGTCATTCAATTCTTTAGGCAGTGCGGGTGTTTCAGTATGCAAGGTATCCAACAAAAGTTTCACCTCCAGTTCCATACCATCATAGTCGGGGAACGCCAGCACCACATCGGCAAAACGAAAGCCGTATGCCTCACGCACCCGACGGACACGGCGAACCACAGCTATATCTCCATTGGCTATAAAATCAATCTCCTTACAACCCTCCGTCCAAAAATAGTTATTCTTCGCCACCATCAGCAGGTCACCGCTGTTCAGCTCATCCTCCCGAAACAGAATCGTATTCCTAATTCCCTTATTATAAATATTCGCCCGTTTATTGGAACGGCAGACCACAATCGTTTCGTCCATACCTGCCTGACCGTAACAATCATTGATTACCTCAATCAGCTCACTACCAGAAACCATCCGGATATCCGGAAACCCTTCCACACGGACAGAAGGCAAAGTGAGAAAATTTTCCTCGGATATGTAGCGGCGCAATTCTGTCGCATTCCAAAGAATCCCCGAATCATGCATCTGACGAACCACCTCAGTGAGCTGCGCCTCATATACTTCCATGCCATACCCGCGTAACTTATCGGCCGAAAGAGCCGGACTCTCCTCCTCTCCCACCGGAGGAAGCTGCGCCGTATCTCCTATCAGCATCAGACGGCAACCTGTTCCGGCATATACATATTGAATCAAGTCGTCCAGCAAACGCCCTGTACCAAAGACCGCCCCCGCCAATCCGTCATTAGCGATCATCGACGCCTCATCCACAATAAACAAAGTATGCTGATGCAGGTTATCATCCAAAGAAAAGTTGTCCAGGTCATTTGAAAAGTTGCGCTGGCGGTAAATCTTCTTATGGATAGTATAAGCCGGATGCTGTGCATAATGTGAAAAGACTTTAGCCGCCCTTCCCGTCGGAGCAAGCAGAACACACTTTTGCTGTAACTGGTCCAAGGTCTTCACCAATGCTCCGATAAGGGATGTTTTACCCGTACCGGCATATCCCTTTAAGAGAAAAACCGAGTCCGATTGGCGGGAAAAGAGAAAATCTGCTAAAAATTTAACAGCTTTTTCTTGTTCTAAAGTTGGTTTATATAGAAAATTTCCCTTAATTTGCTGCACTAAATAACTATTAATCATAATTGCGTAATAAAAAGTTCCTTGAACTGTGCGTTATTAGATTTATTTGTTTTATTTTTGCGATGCGAATATAAACTAAAAAAAACACATATTTATCATGAAAACAGTTATTAATATTGTATTGGCTGCTTGCGTTATCGGTTTGATATACGTTTGCTACGGCAGTATCATGGGACCGATCAACTTCGATGACGCTAAAAAGACTAGAGAGAAACAAGTTATTGCACGCTTAATTGACATCCGTAAGGCACAGTTGGAATACCGTAACCTGCACAATGGACGATATACTGCAAGCTTCGACACCTTGATTGATTTCGTCAAAACTGCAAAACTTCCGTTTGTAAAGAAAGAAGGAGTTTTGTCTGATACACAACTGGAAGCCGGTATGACTGAAAAGAAAGCGATGGCAATCATCAACAAAGCCAAAAAGACCGGTAACTGGAAAGAAGTTGAAAAAGAAGGTTTGATGAACTTCAAACGTGATACTTTATGGGTTGCCGTAACAGATACAATCTATGCTCCGGGCTTCAATGCAGACTCTTTGAGATATGTTCCCTTCGGAAACGGCGTACAATTTGAGATGGTTACCCGCAGCGATACTACCAAATCGGGTGCTCCTTTGAACTTGTTCCAAGCTCAAACTCCGTATGAAACATATTTGGGCGGCTTGAATACTCAAGAATTGGCTAACCTTAAAGACCTTCAGACCAAATTGGGTAAATATTGCGGTTTAAGAGTGGGTGATATCGAACAGCCTAACAATAACGCAGGTAACTGGGAATAAGAATGACTGAACGTATCGATTTTACAAAATCGGAACAATATACATTATCCATCCGCCTCAGTGCGGATGGATTTTCTTTTTCTATCTATAACCCACTGACAGATAATGATTTCTGCTTTGTTCCGCATCCGGTCAACACCGGATATTCCATGACGGCCAATCTGAAAGATATGCTGACTAAAACAGAAGCGCTGAAGTATCCGTATAAACGGGTTAACATCTTGTATGACTCCCCCCGTTTCACCCCTGTTCCTTTGGAATTATTCGAAGACGAACAGATGGATACAATTTTCTATCATAATTTTCCTAAAGCTAAAGGAAATAACGAGATTGTACTTTGCAATGTCCTGGGAAGAAGCAATGTGGTAATACTTTTTGCTATGGACAAACATACCCATTTGTTACTGACTGAACATTTTCCTACAGCTCGTTTCTTCTCCACCGCCAGCCCGCTGACTGAATATTTCGCCCGGAAAAGCAGGTTGGGTAACAGCCGGAAACTATATACATACATACGCGAGCAACAAATGGAAGTTTTTTGTTTTGATAAGGGCAACTTATTACTGATCAACTCATTTCCATGCAAACAAACCACAGACCGTGTGTATTACCTATTATATGTATGGCAACAATTAAATTATAGTCAGGAAAGAGACGAGCTGCACTTGACAGGAATATTAGAGGACAAAGAAGAATTACTGAAAGAGTTGCGCAATTATCTGCGCCAGGTATTCGTCATCAGCCCCAAAGCGGAATTCAACCGCTCCGAGATAAGTAAAATAGAAGAGATACCTTTTGACATGCAAACCTTATTATTATGCGAGTAATCAGCGGTATATACAAACGGCGCCGTTTCGATGTGCCTCATACATTCAAGGCACGTCCGACAACGGATTTCGCCAAAGAGAACCTTTTCAATGTATTAAGTAACAATTATTTTGACTTCGAGGACGGAGTTACAGCCTTGGACCTTTTCGCCGGTACGGGCAGCATCAGTATAGAACTGGTTTCACGCGGTTGTGACCGGGTTATTTCAGTAGAAAAAGATCCCCAGCACCTTTCTTTCATCTCACAGGTGATGCGTGAAGTGAAGACTGACAAATGTTTTCCTATCCGTGCTGATGTCTTTAGATTTATAGACAAATGCAGCGAGCAATTTGATTTCATCTTCGCCGACCCTCCATACGCCTTGAAAGAGTTGGAAAGCATCCCCACCCGTATTTTCGAAAGCGGGATTTTAAAGGAAGACGGATTACTGGTACTGGAACATGGCAAAGAGAATCATTTTGAGGATGACCCCCATTTTATTGAGCGCCGTGCATATGGCAGTGTGAACTTCTCTTTCTTCAAAGCAACGGTGCCAGCAACCGGACAATAGATTCTTGTGCTTTTTGATACCAAGGACGCTTTATCCATGTTTTTCTCTGCAACAGGATGGCGTCCTTCTGGTCTTGCAGGAAAATACCTTTCAACAGCAATGCTGAGGACGGATCATACATAAAGGCATTCACCTCAAAATTATGCTCAAAGCTACGGAAGTCCATATTTGTAGAACCTACCGTAGAAAGAGTATCATCACTGACCATCAGCTTGGAATGCAAAAAACCTTTCTGATAAAGGTAAATCCTGACACCCGCACGCATGATATCATCCAAATAAGATAACGAACCTAAATGTGTTATCCATGTATCGGCACGTGCCGGTATCATAATGCGAACATCCACGCCTGCCAAAGCTGCCGTTTTCAATGCCATCAGAATAGGTTCGGTAGGCAACAGGTAAGGTGTTTGTATATAAAAATACTTTCGGGAGCTGCTGATAGCTATCAGTAGCCCTTGCATAATATCCCGCCATTCGCCTACAGGATCGGAAGTGACAATCTGTATCAGAGCCTTTCCAAAGATTCCGACTTCGGGGAAATAACGGGAGGAAGTGATAAGGGTACGGTCTACTACATACCAATCGGTCAAAAAAGCAGTCTGTAACCCATATACCGCTTTTCCTTCTATTTTAATGTGAGTATCCCGCCATATCCCCCATGGAAAGCCTTTCATATAGCGCAAAGCAATGTTCATCCCTCCCGTATAAGCCACACGACCGTCGATTACTACTATTTTACGGTGATTACGATAATTTACCTTACTGGTAAATAAAGGAAAACGGACTTTCAAAAAACTG
>ENA-ORCN01001193-ORCN01001193.1-human-gut-metagenome-genome-assembly--contig:-NODE-1193-length-18719-cov-12.100794_pt1 | contig 18719 bp, 9 predicted proteins | sample MGYA00242984_ERZ507984 | MGnify/ENA primary metagenome ERZ507984 (study PRJEB26167, sample SAMN06115395) | human gut metagenome | host: Homo sapiens | place: China:Hubei | collected 2016-05-19... | reverse complement strand
ATCTGGTTCACAAACATATTCCAGAGTATTTATATTTACTGGATTCCTACAACGAATTTCTTGAGACACTATATCATTCTAAAAGAATAGCATTCAGCACCGAAGCCGGGCTCAGATGTTTCTGTGAGAAAGGCATAGCTAGCGGAACCAGCAGCCTTATCTTCCCTCCGTTCGACAGAACTGAAAGGATTCGTTCATTAAATCATTGTATATCCAATTTTGATCTTGGTGGTGAGAAGCATTTACTTAATCATCATTTTAGTTTTCCTAATTCTTTACACATTGAGCTTCGTGATAGGAGTGCACTAAATATCATCCATGTTGTCGACCAAAAAAATATTTCTTTTGTTACGATTTTGGAAAGCAGTATCTGTGATGCTTTTGCGGAATTTTTCGAACTCCTTACAGATTCTGAATATGTTTTTCCAGATGAACAGTTTAAAGATATTCTAAAAAAACAGTTAGGTAATCTTGAACATCAGAAACTTTCTGATTCTAAAGTTTTACCCCCCCCCACGCAAATAAAGCCATCCGATTTATGTCATTTGAAAGAGGCTGTGGGGAAATAAACATTTCTTATTATACATAAAGATATCCTGGATAGATACAAGCTTTTTCACTTTGTATCTTTCCAGGATATTTTTTTCCGGTCATGCTATCTTTCTCGAAACCATCCATAACTTTTTGATATGAATATAATTCATTATTGCTATTTTACGTCTCGTTTCATTAATGCTATCATGAACTCAGTTAAATAATTAACACATGATGAATTAGAGAAAGAGAGAGGTACTAAAATGGAAGACAATAAATTATGTCTTGAAAAGCAGCCATTATCTGATGAACTGCTCAACAAAATGAATGCCTACTGGCGTGCTGCCAACTACCTGTCAGCCGGTCAGTTATACCTTCTTGATAATCCGCTTCTGAAAAAGCCATTGACCATGGATCAGATCAAGAAAAAAATCGTCGGACACTGGGGAACCGTACCTGGACAAAACTTCATCTATGTACACTGCAACCGTGTCATCAAACGTTATGATCTGGATATGATTCTTCTTTCCGGTCCAGGACATGGCGGAAACTTCCTGATCGCCAACACTTATCTGGAAGGTTCTTATAGTGAAGTTTATCCGAACATCAGCCAGAATGAGGAAGGCATGAAGAAAATGTTCAAGCAGTTCTCATTCCCATGCGGAGTTCCGAGTCACTGTGCTCCAGAAACACCAGGTTCTATCAATGAGGGTGGAGAACTTGGATATTCAATTGCTCACGGCTTTGGTGCTGTTCTGGACAACCCAGATCTTATCGCTACAGTTGTTGTCGGTGACGGTGAAGCTGAAACAGGGCCGCTTGCTACTTCATGGCAGTCCAACAAATTCCTGAACCCGATCACAGACGGTGCTGTTCTTCCAATCCTTCATCTGAACGGATACAAGATCAGTAACCCGACCATTTTCTCACGTATTTCTCATGAGGAAGTGGAAAACTTCTTCAAGGGCTGCGGATGGAAACCTTACTTCGTAGAAGGTGACGATCCGATGACTATGCACAGAAAAATGGCTGAGACTATGGATGCCTGCATCGAAGAAATCAAAGCAATCCAGAAAAATGCCCGTGAAAACAATGATCCTACCCGTCCGTTCTGGCCAATGATCGTTCTTCGTACTCCAAAGGGATGGACAGGACCAAAGGTTGTTGACGGACTTCAGATTGAAGGATCTTTCCGTGCACATCAGGTACCGCTTTCTATGGAATCACCAGAACATCTTGACCTTCTGAAAGAATGGTTGGAAAGCTACCATGCAGAAGAACTCTTCGATGAAAAAGGACATCTGATTCCGGAACTTGCAGAACTTGCTCCAAAGGGAGATGCCCGTCTTGGTGCAAACCCGCATGCAAATGGCGGACTTCTTCTGAAAGACCTTCGTCTTCCGGATTTCCGCTCATACGGAATCGAAGTAGAACCTGGCAAGACAAAAGCTCAGGATATGATCGAACTTGGCGGATACATCCGCGACATCTTCAAATTAAATGAAGACAGTAAGAACTTCCGTATCTTCGGACCAGATGAAAGTATGTCCAACCGTCTGTACAAAGTATTTGAAGAGCAGAAACGTGACTGGCAGGCAGACTTGCTTGACACTGATGACTGCCTTGCAAGAGACGGACGTATCATGGACGGTATGTTAAGTGAACATATGTGTGAAGGATGGCTGGAAGGATATCTTCTGACAGGACGTCATGGATTCTTTGCAAGCTATGAAGCATTCATCCGTATCGTTGACTCTATGGCAGCACAGCATGCAAAATGGCTGAAGGTCTGCAACCAGCTTTCATGGAGACAGCCGATTGCTTCGCTGAACTTTATCCTGACATCTAATGTATGGCAACAGGATCATAACGGATTTACACATCAGGATCCAGGATTTCTGGATCACATTGCCAATAAAAAGGCAGACGTTGTCCGCATGTATTTACCACCGGATACAAACTGCTTACTCTCATGCTTCGACCACTGCATCAAGAGTAAGAACTATGTCAATGCAATCGTAGCGTCTAAACATCCAAGCTGCCAGTGGCTGACTATGGAACAGGCTGTAAAGCATTGTACACAGGGTATCGGTATCTGGGAATGGGCAAGTAATGACTGCGGTGAAGAACCAGATGTTGTTATGGCTTGCTGCGGTGACACTCCTACTCTTGAAGTTATGGCTGCTGTTACTATCCTTCGTGATGAAATGCCAGAGCTCAAGATCCGCGTTGTCAATGTAGTTGACCTGTTCAAACTGGAATCAGACCACAAACATCCACACGGATTAAGTGATGCAGAATACGATGCAATCTTCACAAAAGATAAACCGGTTATCTTTGCATTCCACGGATATCCGACACTGATTCATGAGCTGACATACGAACGTCACAACCACAACATTTCTGTTCATGGATATCAGGAAGAAGGTACGATCACTACTCCATTTGACATGCGTGTACAGAACCAGATCGACCGTTTCAACCTTGTAAAAGATGCAATCATGCATCTGCCACAGCTTGGCAATAAGGGATCATTCCTGATTCAGAAGATGAACGACAAACTGGTTGAGCACAAGCAGTACATCGCTGAATACGGACAGGATCTGGAAGAAATCAGAAACTGGGAATGGCATAAATAATATCAATCGTTTTCTAATCCAAAATTCTACTTTATAACTTTATACTTACAAATATAAAAATGCTCCGGAACTTTATGATCCACACATAAAAAATTCCGGGGCATTCTCCTTATATTTTTCTTTGCAGATACACATCCCGGCTACAAAGGATACCGATTTGTACAATCCACTTTGAAAATCTATTTCTTCTTTAGTTCTTCTGACTGCTCAGAAACTTCTGAAACTCCTTCGATGCAATACTCTGAGGATACTCAGTATCATAGATCAGAATAATATTTCTGGTCGGAAGCTTCTCTTCCACTTCGATTTCAAATACATTTTCCGCCTTCTTCTCTTCTTCGGCAAATTCTTCCGGGACAAATCCAATTCCAAGATTGTGACGGACTGCCGGCAAGATCAGGTCTGTCGTCGCAAGCTCCATATCCGGCAAAAACTGCAGACCATGATCTGCAAAATAATTATTCAGGAATTTTCTGGTCAGTGCCTCCGAAGTCAGGCTGATCCAGGGATAAGCCGAAAGCTCCTCCAATGAAATCTTTCTTCCTTTTAATTCTATGTAACGACTGCCGCCGATCAGCACCTCATGGTATTCCCGCAGTTTCTTCATCCTGAGTGGCTTATTTACCTGCAGATCCGTTGACACAAATGCAAGGTCTACCTTTCCTTCTTTTACCGCGTTGACCGAGTCCATGGTACTGTTATTTAAGATTTTGAAATGTACGTTCGGATAAATGCTGTTGAACTCTCCCATTGCCCGGAACAGGAAGCAGTGCAAGGCTGTCTCAGTCGCACTGATATAGATTGTCCCGTTCTCAAGACTGATCAGATTGCTCAGATCATTTTCCCCTTTAAAAAACTGGGCGCACCCTGCCGATACATAGCTGTAAAAGGTTCTTCCCTCCGGTGTCAGCTTCATACCAGATTTGCTTCTGGTAAATAACCGGCATCCCAGTTCATTTTCCAGGTTGTGTATCGTTCTCGTCACCGCCGGCTGGCTCGTCTTCAGAACGCTGGATGCCTTTGTAAGGTTCTCATACTTCGCCACATAATAAAAAACTTTATAATATTCAAAATTAGAATTCATGTGCCTCTCCTTTGTTGTCTTATCCTGTCAGTTTTCATCTGCCGTAAGTATAGCATGCTTTTTTAGTTCTTACAATTGGAATCATAGCTTACTGAACATTCCGATGCTCTATGCAGCAAATACTTCCAAGCTGGTCAAATATAATGAACAAGCTTCTGAAACTGGTCACTTCCACACAAAAAAAGAACTGGCGACACTTTTTATCGTGCCGCCAGTTCCTTATTTGCTCAACAATTTTCGATTATAATTGTTCAGACGCCTGCGCTTCGATCTTTCTTTTTGTCCTCATCCTCGTTCATCTCTTCCTTCTGATTGACTTATTTTTATCACATTTTACAAATCTGTTGTTTTTTTCTTCGGAAGGCAGATACTTAAGATCAATGACACCACGAACACCCCTGCAACTGCATTTCCATTAAAAATATCTCCTACCTCCTTCGGAAATGCAGAAAAGAAGTTTCCGGAAGTCTGTGTCAGTCCGACACCGATACAGAATGCCAGCGATACGATGATCATAGTTCTGTCATCAAACACACACCCTTTGAGCATCTTGATCCCTTCATACATGATCGATCCGAACATCATAACCGTACATCCTCCAAGTACCGCCTGCGGAAGCGAATTGAAAAAAGCTCCAAGTGGCGGGAACAGAGAAGCAAGGATCAAAATCAAAGCCCCCATCAGAATAGTAAAACGGTTGATAACTCCCGTCATAGTGACGAGCCCGATATTCTGACTGAAAGAAGTAAGCGGCAGACATCCAAAGCATCCTGAAATCGCACTGGAAAATCCATCCACGGCAAGAGACCCCTGCAGTTCCTCCATCTTGATATCCCGTCCAAGTGCACCGGTACACACTGCAGTAGTTGCACCCGTTGTCTCCGCTGCCGATACCAGGAATACAATTGCAATAGTAAAGAATGCTCCCAGATCAAAAACCGGTTTATGGGAAGTAAAAAATACAAGCTTGGGAAGGCTGAATACACCAACCTGCTCGATCGTCTTTGTAATTCCTGAAAAATCAACCATCGGTGCAATCCCTGCCACAGTAAATATAATGGACAGAAGATACCCACAGACCAGACCAACCAATACGTTCAGGTTCTTGTATACACCTTTTAACAGATAACGGGCAGCCAGACACACAACCAGTGTGAAAAATCCGACCAGAAGATGATACCACGCTCCAAAATCTTCTGCTCCGTTTCCACCGCCCCAGGAATCCATTCCTACCGACAAGAGGGAAAGCCCAATCGCAATCACCACACATGCCGATACTACCGGTGTCAGGAACCGTTTCCAGTATTTGGCACTCATTCCTACCAGTCCCTCAAAAATACCTCCGGCGATCACCGCACCAACCATCCCTTCATATCCAAGTTCCGAATTGGTACAGATCATCAGCAGACTACCAAGAAAGGTAAAACTGACTCCCATAACAATCGGAAGCCTGGAGCCAATCTTCCATACCGGGTAAAGCTGCAGACAGGTCCCGATCCCCGCTGCAAACATCGCGCACTGCAGAAGCTGCGTAATTTCCGCAGCACTTAAGTGATTCTCCGATCCTCTCACAAATGCCGCACTGCACACGATCAGCACCGGTGCCAGATTCGACACAAACATTGCCAGAACATGCTGGAGTCCGAACGGAATCGCCTTTTTTACCGGCACTCTTCCATTCAGACAGTAAATATTTTCCTCACTCACTGCTTCTGTATTTTTCTCTTTATCCATTTTCCTTTTCCCTCATTCTCTTTTTTTATTCTGTCCTAAGCGCTGTCACCGGATCGCTCTTTGCTGCTTTCCTTGACGGAATGATTCCACCGAGCAGGGTAAGCCCGATACTCAAAAGAATCAGCACAATTGCCGGAAGCACTGGTAAAAATGCATTGATTTTGTTATTATCTGCCACCGCATGGATGATCATATTTCCAGGGATCAGAAGCAGCAGTGACAGTCCGATTCCGATCAGTCCGGCACACAGACCAATGATAACGGTTTCTGCATTAAATACCTGCGATACATTTCTCTTAGATGCCCCGATCGCGCGCAGGATTCCAATCTCCTTCTTCCGTTCAAGTACACTGATGTAGGTGATAACCCCGATCATAATTGAAGATACTACAAGGGAAATCGCCACAAACGCAATCAGCACATAGCTGATGATATCCACGATATTTGTCACGGAAGACATCAGTGTTCCGACTATATCGGTATAAGTGATGATCTGTTCCTCTTTTCCTTCTTTTTCCATCCGGCTGTTATAAGAATCCAGGATTTTCACCACTTTTTCTTTACTCTCAAAATCCGTCGGATATATGGAAATCTGACTCGGGTTCGCAAAATCCACGTATCCAAGCTTCTGCAGATTATTGTCATAGGAAGCAGTCGCGCTCATTGTCATGGATGTCATCAGCTCTTTCAGATCATCTTCTGTCATATTCATCTGAAATGCCTTTGCAAATGCATCGGTATCAATCTTCATCGAACTTCCAAGCATGTTCTGCAGCTGGGTTCCCACATTTCCCATGGCAGCCTGCATGGCGTTCCCGATTTTTTCTGTGATCTGAGTGACGATCTGATTCATTGCCGAAGTGATCTGTGTCTCAAGCACATCCGAAATTGCTCGGGTATAAGTTCCCATTGCCTTTGCCATGTAACTTCCCATTGTCGCACTTAACTGGCTCTCCAGCTGATCCATATCGATCACCTCGGAAAGCCCGTTCATCAGACGCTGTTTTCCATCTGCTGTGGCAAGGTAGTTCAGAAAATAATCTCCCATTTTGGTCGGATCTGCTTTTCCATTCGCCGCAGCATATGCCGGATAACTACTCGCCAGTTCTTTTGTCAGTTTTTTCAGCTGGTCAGAAGTAATATTTATCACCGTATCTCCAAAAATCTCCTGCTGCCAGGCATTCATAATCTCTTTTGCTTCCTCGGTCTGTAAATACTCCGCCAGGTATTCTCCAAATTTATCCGGATCTGTATATCCTTTTTCCGCAGCATACTTTTGATATCCTTCCATCACACGCTGTACAAGCTCCTGCATCTGATCAATTGTAATCTTAAACCCACCGGTGCTCTCAATGATCTCTTGCAGATTATCTTTCAGGATCTTCTGCGCTTCATCCGTCATCAGGTAATCCATAAAATCTCTCGCCAGATTTGAATAATCTGCTTCCGGATGGAATTTCACATACTCCTGATAACCTTCCATAACACTCTCAGACAACTTCTGCATTCCACCCGGTTTTACGGTAAGATTCAGGATTCCGATCATATCGCCAAGATTCATCTGTGGCATACCGGACACGTCAAGACTGATCTGATCCAGATTTATCATCCCGGACAGATCCAGAGAATTCCCACCCATCCGGAATGCATTTTCCAGATTCAGGGAATCTGCCGACAACAGATCACCGGAAAATCCACTGTCGTCTAAAACAAATGCTTTCTGAAATGCATCCTCATCTACCGTAAACAGACTGTTCGCATCCAGTCCGTTCTTCTCTTCTGTGGTTCCGAACTGTTCTCCGGTAAATACATTCTTGGATGGATTCTCCAGCTGATCTTTTACAATCTCACTTTTTGCAGCCTCTTTTGCGACATGCTCAGTAAGTCTCTGCGGATAGCCAATCCCCGGTGTCAGAGCGGAAGCATTTGCATCTTCCGATGCCTGTACGATTCCGACGATTTTAAGTTCTTCGCCCTGATCCACGAGTTTCTTCATATATTCCTTATTATCGGATTTATCCTTCCAGATCTCGTACTGGCTGTCATATTCGTAGCAGTCAGACACATTGACCAATTTAAAAGTTTTTCCAATAATATCCTCATAGGTATATGTTCCGATATTTGCCGGAGTGTTCACATCTTCTTCATTGATAAATTCCTGGATCATTTCGTCCAGTTCCATCTGATCCCGCAGTCCCAAAGTATAAAGGAGAAAATCACTCATGCCTCCGTCCGAAGTCAGCACCAGTACACATTCATTATAATTCTGCGGCCAGCGTCCCGCCTTCACATCATACTGGTTCTCATAAAGCCCCTCCGTCTTAGGCATTTCATAAAAAACATTCGTACTCATCATCGATGACATCAGACTGTTGGTACTTGCGCCAGAGCTGATTCCAAGCGACTCAAAGGATTTGTCCGGATTCACCTGGCGAATGGAACCATCCTTGTTCTGCCGATAGATTCTTGGTGAAATATTATAAGAATATTCAACGGCACTGGTATAGTCCTCAATTCCACTTTTTCCTCCATCCAGATATTCTTTTAAAGACTTCAGATCGTTGGAGTCCATCGTGGAAAACATATTGGTCATCATCTGCATAACCTTGACTTCCCCGTCTTTTTTTGTCTCCTTCTTATCCGAACTGCCCGAACCACTGTCCATATTGCCTACCATCATCGATGTCATATCAAATCCGGTACTCTGGATCTGAAGCGGATACTCGGAAAGAGTCTCTTCTTCAATTGACTTGATGTAGGCATTGACTCCGTTGGAAAGTGCCAGTATCAGTGCAATCCCGATAATTCCAATAGAACCGGCAAAAGATGTCAGAAGAGTCCTTGCTTTCTTCGTCTTTAAGTTATTAAAGCTCAGGGAAAGAGCCGTCAGAAATGACATGGAAGCTTTCCCCATATTCTTATGCTCCGGCTCCTTCATGACCGCTTCATTGACATAAAATTCGTCCGTATCCGAACGGATCTTTCCGTCCTTGAGCGTTACGATACGGGTCGCATATTCTTCAGCAAGCTCTGGGTTATGTGTAACCATTACAACAAGCCGGTCTTTTGCCACTTCTTTTAAAAGTTCCATAACCTGCACACTGGTCGCCGTATCCAGCGCTCCTGTCGGCTCATCAGCAAGCAGAATATCCGGATCATTGACCAGCGCACGGGCGATTGCCACCCTCTGCATCTGTCCGCCTGACATCTGGCTCGGTTTTTTATGCAACTGCTCCCCAAGACCAACTTTTTTCAGAGCCTCAATCGCTCTCTTTTTCCGTTCTTCCTTCCCGATCCCAGAAATAGTCAGTGCCAGCTCCACATTGGCAAGCACCGTCTGATGTGGAATCAGATTATAACTCTGAAATACAAAACCAATTGTATGATTTCGATAGGAATCCCAGTCTCTGTCTTTATATTTTTTCGTAGAAATCCCGTTGATGATCAAATCACCACTATCGTACCGATCCAGTCCACCGATGATATTAAGAAACGTCGTCTTTCCCGAACCACTCGGTCCCAGGATCGCAACAAATTCATTGTCCCTGAAATTCAGGCTTACATCATCCAGTGCCTTCTGTACCAGCGTACCTGTACGGTATTCTTTGCAGATATGTTGAATTTGAAGCATAAAAATTCTCCTTTTAAGTTGTAACTCATGAAACGCATATGTTTCATTGTACACCCTTAAAAGGAGAAAATCATGTCTTTTAGAAAAATTTTATTCTTTATTTTCTGAGAAGTTCTTTTCCCGAAATACCTGGCTCTGTCATATTGACCGGATCCAAAACGGTTTCCATCTCTTTTTCACTTAAAAGCCCTTCTTTGAGGATCAGATTACGGATGGATTCTCCGGTCTTCATTGCTTTTTTCGCAATCTCCGCTGCTTTCTCATAGCCTACATGCGGACAGATTGCAGTAATTACGCCGATGCTGTTCTCTACCAGCTGACGGCATCTCTCTTCATTGGCTGTGATTCCTGTCACACAGTTGTCAACAAAAGTCTGCACTGCATATGCAAGTGTATCGATCGACTGGAACAGACAGTAGAATACGATCGGTTCAAACGCATTCAGTTCCAGCTGTCCACCCTCTGCTGCCATCGTGATCGTCACATCATTTCCAATGATGTTAAATGCGACCTGGTTCACTACTTCCGGGATGACCGGATTCACTTTTCCCGGCATGATCGAAGAACCATTCTGCTTTGCCGGAAGGTTGATCTCACCAAATCCGGCTCTTGGTCCGGATGACATCAGACGCAGGTCATTGGCAATCTTGGAAAGTGTGACTGCACACGCTTTCACTGCACCGGATACTGCCACAAACGGATCCAGGTTCTGGGTTGCATCGATCAGATCAAAAGCCTGGACAAACTGAATATCAGATATTTTTGAAAGATTCGGAACAATACGGCTTACATAGGCTTCATCTGCATTGATTCCGGTTCCGACTGCCGTTCCACCCATGTTGACGGTACGCATCTCGTCCATCGCATTATCCATACGGTGGATATCACGCATGATGGCATCGGAATATGCCTGAAATTCCTGACCCAGACGGATCGGAACTGCATCCTGCATTTGGGTGCGTCCCATTTTGATCACATGGTCAAATTCCTCTGCCTTTTTGCAGAGCGCTCCATGAAGTCTGAGCAGTTCTTTTTTCAGATTCTGAAGAAGTCTGAGTGAAGTCATCTTGCCAGCTGTCGGAATAACATCATTTGTGGACTGTCCGCAGTTTACATCATCATTCGGATTTACTGCTGAATATTCTCCCTTTTTTCCGCCAAGGATCTCAATCGCACGGTTGGCAATGACTTCGTTTGCATTCATGTTCAAAGAAGTTCCCGCACCTCCCTGGATCGGATCTACGATAAAGTACTCATGCAACTTTCCTGCAAGGATCTCATCACATGCCTGTACGATTGCTTTTGCCTTTTTCTTTTCCAGAATCCCACTCTCGCAGTTGGTGATCGCAGATGCTTTCTTTATGTACGCAAGACTGTTGATGATCTCCGGATGCATATTCAGCCCGGTAATACGGAAATTTTCCGCAGCACGCAGTGACTGTACCCCGTAATATACATCTCCCGGAATATCTTTTGCCCCTATTGAATCCTGTTCTACACGATAACCTGTCTTGTTTTCTTTTCCATTTTCCATCTCAAAATCCCTCGATTTTCCATTTTTCTCTGGCGTATTGCCTTTGTTGTTTTCATTATAGCTCTGTGTTACAATATAATCTAATACATATATTTTTATAGTAACTATAATTTTAAAACTATGTCAAAGGAGAATACCTATGTTTCAGGGAATGGAATATGTCTATGAAGTTTATCTGGAAAAAAGCTTTTCCAAGGCGGCTGAGAAGTTATTTATCTCACAGCCTTCACTCAGTGCCAACGTAAAGCGTGTCGAGCATCACATCGGATATCCGATCTTTGACCGGAGTACCAAACCACTTTCCCTTACCGAATGTGGGGTACAGTATATCAAAGCGGTAGAAAAAATAAAAAGTATCCAGAATGAATTTGAAGGATTTGCAAACGACTGGGGCGACCTAAAAAAAGGAACACTCACCCTCGGAGGAAGCAACTTGTTTTCCTCCTGGATCCTGCCTTCGCTGATCGCGGATTTTGCCCGCAGATATCCTCTGATCCAGATCAGCCTGGTTGAAGAAACCACTGCCAATCTTGCCCGTATGCTGCGACACGGGCAGCTGGATCTGATGCTGGACAGCAGTGTTCTGGATGCCACCATCTACGGCTACCGTAAATTTCAGGAAGAGCACCTGATCCTTGCTGTTCCGGGAGCATTCCCGATCAATAATACGCTGCGCTCCTATCAGCTTCCTGTAGAAGATATCCTGAGCAAAAAATTTCTGGAAGAATCCTGTCCTCCCGTTCCTCTGACACGCTTTAAAAGTGAGCCTTTTATTATGCTGAAACCGGAAAACGACACTGGAAAACGTGCCCGTATGATCTGCCAGAACAATCTCTTTGAACCAAATATCATCCTGGAAATGGATCAGCAGATGACTTCTTACAACATCACCTGCTCCGGCATGGGAATCTCTTTTATCGGAGATATCATGCTCTCAAAAGTACCTCTTACCTCTGATGTGGTGTACTATAAGCTTCCTGCAGGCGAAAGCAGCCGTGACATCCGGTTCTACTGGAAAAATGGTCGCTACCAGACAAGGGCAATGGAAGAATTTTTAAAAATGGCGTGCCAGTAAGGCACGCCACTTTCCTGTAGAACAGATACTATCTATTTATCTGCAATCTTGGATCCGACAAATAATTCTTCTCTACATAAACCTACTCACTTCTCAGTGCATCGATTGGATTCATGTTCGCCGCCTTCACCGACGGAAGGAGTCCGAAAATAATTCCGATCAATGTGGAAAATACTACTCCGACCAGAATAGACACTCCGCTGATTGCCACCGGAACTGCCGAGACTGCGGAAATAATATAGGCAAGCGCAATCCCTCCTGCCACACCAATCAGACCTCCAAGAAGGGTAAGTACTGCCGCTTCCGTCAGAAACTGCGTCAGGATCCTTCTTTTTCTTGCCCCCAGTGCCTTTTTCAGACCGATTTCTCTCGTTCTTTCTGTCACAGACACCAGCATAATATTCATAACACCGATCCCGCCAACCAGAAGTGAAATGCTTGCAATCCAGAGCAGCTGCTGGTTCGTCGAGCTGCTGATCTCCTGGATCTGGTTCGCCTGTTCCAGAAGATCTTCCCCTTTATACTTTATCGTCTCATCAGACACGGTCAGGTAACTGTTCAGGATATCTGCCGCCTTTTCTCCTGCCGCAGTCATCTCATCTGTGCTTGTCGCGCGGACAACCAGATTCTGCGGTTCATCGTACTGATAAATAATCGGCCACAGTGTATCCGGAATACAGATCGTTCCACTTCCATCCGTGGATACATAACGATAATAGTCTTCCATCGAATTGATCACCGGCTGCGAATTTTCTTTTCTCGCCATCATACCGACCACCGTAAATGGCTCCCCTTTAACCTCAATAATCTTTCCAATCACATTTCCATCCGGAAATAGAGCTGTGGCTGTCGTTTTATCAAGCAGCACAACTTTTCGGTTTGTAGTAAAATCTTTTTCGGAAAAGCCACGCCCTTTTGTGATCTGAAATCCATAGGCATCCAGGTAATTGGAATCTATCCCAAAAATATTACAGCTTGCCAGCTTCTGACTGCCTGCATATACAGCATCATATTCATTTCGTCTGTGATAAAGGGCTGCACTTTCCACCTCATCCAGTGTCTGGATCTCACCAAGTACCCGATCTGAAATCTCCGGTATTCCATCCGGAACCTCCTGATAAGACAGATCCAGTGTCCAGTCTCCCTGATAAAGCTGGATATTGACCGCATTATTTCCCGCGCCAACCAGATTCTTCTTGATCTGCTCATTGGTTCCTTTGATCGTCGAAACAATTGCAATGATCGATCCGATTCCGATAATAATACCAAGCATCGTCAGCGCAGACCGCAGCTTATGACTCCAGATTCCCTGAAATGCCAGCCTGATATCTTCAAGCATCTCCTCACCCCCTCATTAATTATAATCATACAGTGACTCCACTGTCTTTGTCTTCGCACCCTCTTTTACATTTCTTCCATACGGAAATGCAATCTCATCCTCCATGGTAAGTCCGGAAACGATTTCAATGGAACCGTACATATTTTTTCCAACCTCTACATACTGCTTCTCCAGCCTTCCATGTTTTCCTTTCTTGTATACATAGGAGCGGTTTCCGTCTTCTCTTATGAACATCCGTTCCAGGTAAATCGAATTCCCACTGTCACCCGAAAGTCCGTCTACGGAAATACTGACACCCTCGCCAGATGAAAGATCTGCATCTTTCTCAACCACTGCAGTAAACGGATAGTAGGACATATTAGGATTCTCGCTGCTCTTCATACTTTCAACCGGTGAATTACCGATACTGGTGATCGTTGCCTCATAAGAGTTCCCCGTATTCCAGGAAGTCACCATCACAGTCATACCCTCTTTTAATTTATCATAGCTGCTTTCGGCAATCCCTCCGATTACATAGCAACCATTTTTTCCGATCACAGATATAACCGGTTTATTCTCCAGCTTTGCCTCTTCTTCGTCAAGTACAGATTTTACCGTTCCCTCTACTGTACTTTTTACAACACCATTATTTACTTTTTTATCCAGCTTTTTCAATTCCAGTTGCGCTGTTCGCTTTTCCAGATCCAGGTCCTTGATCTTCTGTTCTTTTTCCTGGATCTGCTTTGCCTGCTCTTCCCTGGTCATTCCATCTGCGTCTCCTGGATCCGGTTCTTCATATCCACCAGGGTTATCCGGTTCGTCCGGAATTATCGGCTCTTCCGGTGTCCCCGGCTGCTCCGGATTTTCGGGCTTTATCACCTGTCCGGTCTTTCCGTCCAGCGTCCAGGAGTATAAAAGAAGCGTCGGTTCCTTCTCCTGATCCACTACATCAAAGATACAGACCGCCCTCTCTTCCAGCATTTTCAGCATGAACTCCGCATTTACCGTTGCTCCCGGCGCACAAAGATAGCGATACGGCTTTTCTTTTGTTCCATCTCCATCTTCATTATAAGGAGCAGCGTCCTTTGTAATCTCTTTATAAATGATCTTATCCTTCAGTTCTTCCGGAAACGGCTTCCCGATTGATGGTTTTTCCGGTCCTTCCGGATTTTCTGGTGTCTCCGGCTGCTCAGGATTTTCGGAAGTATCCGGATTTTCCCCTTCATTTTTCTTTGCATCCGCAGTCCGTATTATTCCAGGTCTGGTTCCTTTTGCAGTCATTTTCCGCAGCTCATCCTGGCTTCTTTCAACAGACGAAACAATCTTTGCATTTTTCAGCTGCTCTAATTCTGCCTTTTGATTCTGAATATTCAGTTCAATCCCCTGAATCTCCATCTGCTTCATTTCCTGCTCAAGTCCTGCAAGCGTAGTATCATAGGCAACCAGACGATCGCCGATCTTCACCGTATCCCCTGATTTGACATAAATCTCCTTGATCGTAAGGGTATCATCATGGTAAATGTCCTGGCTCGCACCTGCCTGCACCTTCGCATAATCATAAATATCCGATTCTGAATACCATCCACCATTACTCATACTGGCTACCGGTGCAACCTTGACCGCTTTTTCACTTTTTTTCATTGCAAATATAATGCCGCCTCCAATGAAACATACACAGACAACCAAAGCAATCCCGATCTGAAGAATTTTTTTCTTATTTCTTTTTTGAAAAGTCATCCTTTATTCCCCCTCTTCCATGCCTCCTGCCTGTACATTTTCGTTCTTCTGAACGGCTGCTCCTTCTTTACATTCTCCATCCGGCCAGACAATGTAATCCGTCTCTTTCAGTCCTTCTGTAATTTCCCATGTATCCTGCTCCTCATCATAAGCACCAAGCTTTACATTTCTCTTTTCCAGTCTGTCCTTTTTATTTGCTACCCAAACGTAAGGCTCTTTTCCGTCTGCATCTACAATATAAGCAGTCATCAGATGTAATCCCTCTGTATTTACTCCGGTTCCAGGCTCGATATATACATGCTGTCCCAGCATCAGACCATCACTGGTTTCAAGCGTTACATAAAATGGATACTTAGTTGCCCGGGCAGAAGAATCCGAACCGGAATACATCTCGCTTTGTGAACTGTTCTCCGGTTTTTCTGTGTCGATCACATCCACAGATCCCTTCCAGATTTCCTCCTGGTTATTCCTTGCCCGCACTGTCACAGCCATTCCCGGCTGAAGCTCACCGATATTCTGTTCACTGATTTTTCCCTTAATTCGGTATTTTCCGGTAGAAAGAATGCTCATAAATGCCTGCTTTTCTCCACTGTAATCATCATAACCAGGATCTGGATTGATCTCCTGGATAATTCCTGCAATCGTGGATGTCACCGTGGATGATTCCAGACTCTTCTTCGTCCGGTTCACTTCCAGTTCTTTTACTTTATAATTATATTCTTCCTGTTTTACATTCGTCTGCAGCTCCTGGATCTGCGTTGTATAAGAAAGCTGCTCACCTGCCGGTGCATTCTTTTTCTCTGTCGTTAAGGCCGCAATCTGTGAATTCAGATTGGAAATACTGTTTCCTATCTTTTCCAGTTCCAGATTTCCCTGCTCCAGTGTCATCGCAAGCTCCTCTGTATCATATTCAAAGAGTTTCGTCCCAGGCTCCACTTCCTGCCCTTTTTCCACGAAAATCTCTTTCACTTTCTGTCCTTCTGAAAGTGAGATTTTCAAAGTATCCTGCGCCTCCACAACGCCTGCAAAGCGGTTCACTGTTCCGCTTCCGTTTCCGGTGATCACACTGACCTTATCCGCGTAGAGGATGTTCTTCGCGGAATCCTTTCCCCCTCCCGAAACCATGTGCAGGATTGCGGCAATCAGAGCGACTGCAAAAATAAAGCATACAATAAAAATCACCTTTTTCTTCCCCATCAGATTGTCTTTGAAATTCCTATTTACATTCATTTTCATTCCCTCCTCATCATTCTACTTTTAAGGTGTAAAAGTTTGTTGAAGTTAGTCCGACAAAGTGTATATAGAAAGTGCTGCGGCTTCCCTTCGGCAAACTATTCCGAGGAACCTCTGAAAGCGGGAATCGTGTTCAGCAAAGGCTTCCACGATTCCTGAGTTTCCTCTCCATTGCCTCAATAAGGAAGCCGCAGCACTTTCCAGATCCAATTTGTCCCTCTAAGTTATCGCACAATACCATCGCCCCATAACTTAAATTCCGATGTCCAATTATAGTTTCAGTATACTGGAAAATAGTTGGAAATACTATTTAGATTTTCTTAAATTTTCGTTCATTTCTGTGTCATATAATCTTTTGAGTGAACTCTCATTCTTTTATTTCTACATAAATAATCTCCCCACAACGATCGCTCCGTAACTTTGTCCATAACCTTCAACTCTTCACCGCATATATCCTTCTGTTCTGTGGAGATATTTAGTAGTGTTGCCAGTTTTGCCCTGTCCGGCTCTGCCTGATTGAGCATCACGATATACTCACTGTTAGAAATCATCGTACTTGCAAGAACAGAATCTAACAAATTATAACAGGCAATCTTCGCCTACTTATTTCAGAAGAATGAGGCGAAGTTTCACACGCCAGTTGGGGAATTGAAATTCCCCAACTCACTCCCCAACTTTTACCCAATTCCATGCATAAATAGCTGTAATTTTCGATAAGTCAAAATTTATTCCCCAACACGCAAAAAACCTTGAATCCCATTTTCATAGGAAATTCAAGGTTTTTCGTTGATTTACATGATAATCATACGGTTCAAATTCTTATGCGAACTGTAAGATTATGCGTTCATCTGAATTGCGAAGTATTTTTATAAGTCCTTATTTATCAGTATGTTACAGCATTATGATTTAAGAACTTACGCAACTTTTACGCAACTATTTTTTGCCTTGCTCAAATGAAGATGCGTCAATTTCAACGCAATTTGCATTTTACGCAACTGGCTATTCAAGGAAGTTCCCAACCTTTTCTACCTCTCTTTGACGTAAATCGTCTAATATATGTGTGTATGACACTGTAGTTGAATAGCTTGCATGTCCCATTATACTCTGAACGAATAACGGGTCAAGCCCTTTTTCAAAACAACGTGTTGCAAATGTATGACGAAAAGCATGTGGATGTAAGTGCTCAAATACGACTGGCTCTCTATGCTCTCTGAATGCCTTGCTAATCTCTTTTAAATTGATATCCTGTACAACCTTATTGATGTCATGTACGATGACATATCTTGTTACAGGAGAACCAACGGTGCTTGTGAATACTAAGTCTCCAAGCTCAGGTCTTGCTCTCCACCTGTCTCCGAGCCTCTTTTTGTATTCATCCTGTTTCTTCTTCCATATCTTCAGGCATTCTTCTGTCTCTCCAAAGAACGGAATCGCTCTGTATGAATTAGATGTTTTTGGAGTCGTAAGTTCTTCTACTTTTCTTCCATCGATATATGCTGTCTGCATGGATCTGTTGATATTGATTACCTTGTTCTCGAAGTCAATGTCCCTCCACTGCAGACCGGAGAATTCTCCGATTCGCATTCCGGTTAATAACAGAATCTTATATGCCTCATAATAATATCTGCCTTCAACCTCTTTCAGAAACAGGTCTTGTTCCCATTGCTTCATAACCCTGCGCTCTCTGCGCTCGTTTGCATTCTGGATTTTGATTCCTACGCATGGATTTACGTTAATGATATGGTTCACAATCGCAATTTCCATGCACTCATTAACAATTCCAAGAGCTTCTCTTACTGAACGATCAGTATATCCTTTTTCAATCAGCTCTGTTGTAGCAGCCTGCATATTCATCTGCGATATGTTCTCCATGCGCTTATCTCCAAGTATCTTGCAGTAAGTATTTCTGACTTTTCTGTCATACGTCTTCCTGCTTACATCAGATTTAAGCTGAGGAGATTTACACTTCTGGAACCATTCCAAGTACCATTCTCCAAACGTAACATTAGGTCTGACATTCTTTTCGTCTCGTAACACTCTAGCCTTTTCGGCTTCAAAATCCTTTCTCAGCTTTACTAGATTCATGTCATATATATCTATTTTTGTGCCGCATATTACGGCTCTGGCATCGGCTACTCGTCCCATCTTTGCCACAATCTCCTTGATTTCGGGGTATTTATCCTGAATCTTCACCTGGTTC
>ENA-ORCN01001191-ORCN01001191.1-human-gut-metagenome-genome-assembly--contig:-NODE-1191-length-18727-cov-9.648257_pt1 | contig 18727 bp, 16 predicted proteins | sample MGYA00242984_ERZ507984 | MGnify/ENA primary metagenome ERZ507984 (study PRJEB26167, sample SAMN06115395) | human gut metagenome | host: Homo sapiens | place: China:Hubei | collected 2016-05-19... | reverse complement strand
CTCACCCTCCCCCGCAGAGACGCTCTCATCGAGGTCGAGGGACTTGTTCCCGAGAACGACCTGTCCGATGAGCCCCGCAGAGCTCCCAGAAGGGACAACCGCGGCGGCAGAGACGGCGGAAGAAGAGACAATCGCGGCGGCAGAGGCGGCCACGGCGGAAAGAGATATTAATCTCTGATATAAAAATTAACAAAGACCGCTGTATCACAAGATACGGCGGTCTTTTGATATAGCAAAAACGGAACTGCAACTATTGCCACAGTTCCGCATTTTTATTTGTGATATTTTCCGCCGCTCGATATCATGAACGCGCGGTAGATCTGCTCGAGGAGCATGACTCGCGCGAGCTGATGCGGGAAGGTCATTCTGGACATCGAGAGCTTGAAGCTTGCGCGGCGCTTGACCTCGTCGGAAAGTCCGTGCGAGCCGCCTATGATAAACACAAGGTTCCCGCTGCCGCCGACCGCCGCCTGCTCAATGTCTCGGCTGAGCTCCTCGGAGGAGAGCTGCCTGCCCTCTATGCACATAGCATAGACACGCGCCGACGGGTGAATAAGCTGCAAAATACGCTTGCCCTCGTCCGCGAGAGCCGCGTCTATCTGCGCCTGGGACGGGTCGTCGGGGATGCGCGAGGGGGTGAGCTCCGTTATCTTCAGCTTGCAGAAGGCCGAGAGCCGCTTTGAATATTCGGCGCACGCGCCGCGCAGGTAGTCCTCCTTGAGCTTGCCTATGCATATAAGGTCAATGTTGTACATCTTGCCCTCCGTTCAGAAGCTTATGACTTTTCCGTTGTCTCCCGCTACGCCGAGCAGATAGTCGCTGCCCGACCTTGCGCCGTGGACGGTGAACGCCGAATGAGTAGTCTCGTATGCGAGCTCCGGCGTGTTGTTCTGCTTGCTCAGATGTCCGAGCATGAAGCGCACCGTGCCCGAATCAAGGAGCTTCACCGCCGCATCGGAACAGGCGGTGTTTGACAGATGCCCCCTGTCCGAGAGTATGCGCTGCTTTAGCGGATAGGGGTAGGGGCCGCGTCTGAGCAGGTCTATCTCGTGGTTCGATTCAAGCATAACGAGGTCGCTGCCGTATATCGCGTTCATCACGGTGTCGGTCATGTGTCCGAGGTCTGTGGCTACGGATATGCGCCTGCCGTCCGGAGTGACCGCCGTGTAGCCGCAGCTCTGTGCGGCATCGTGCGGCGTTGCAAAGGGCTTTACATATATCCCCGCCGCTTCCGCGCCGCTCTCATCTATCTCGTGCGCCGTGAATTTGTCGTTTAATATGCACATGGAGTCGAGCGCTCCGAGCGTGCCCGCCGAGGCGTAAACGTCGATATTCCTGCTGCCCGCAAAGACGCGCAGCCCGTTTACGTGGTCTGAGTGCTCGTGGGTTATGAAAATTGCGCCGATGCTCTCCGGCGATACGCCTATGCTGTCGAGCGCTGAGGTTATCCGTTTCGCGCTGACGCCCGCGTCTATGAGTATGCCGCCGTCCGAGGTGCCTATGTATATGCAGTTGCCGCTGCTCGAAGAAAAAAGCGGACAGAATTTTGCCATGTTTTGCTCCTTTAAAAAATCCTGCGCCGGCATGACCGATGCAGGATTATTGCGTTAATGTTTTCAGACTGCTCTTGAGATGCCGTCGGGCTCGGGTCTGTCTACGCGGCGGATATCCGCGCCCAATCCCGTGAGCTTTTCGACAATGTTCTCATATCCGCGGTCGATATGCGAGATTTCTTCTATCTCGGTAGTGCCCTTGGCGATGAGTCCGGCGATTATCATCGCCGCGCCCGCACGCAGGTCATCGGCTCTGACGGGTGCGCCCTTGAGCTGCTCAACACCCTCGACAACCGCCATCTTGCCCTCGACCTTTATCGACGCGCCCATGCGGATGAGCTGCTCGACATAGCGGAAGCGGTTATCCCACACGCCCTCGGAGACAAAGCTCGTGCCGTCCGCGATACTCAGAAGAGCGGTCATCTGCGGCTGCATATCGGTCGGGAAGCCGGGATAGGGCATAGCCTTTATCGTGCACTTGCCGGGTCTGCCGTTGGCGCAGACTCTGACGCTGTCGTCATTTTCTATAACATCAATGCCGCACTCTATGAGCTTGGCGGAGATGGACTCGAGATGCTTCGGGATGACGTTCTTTATAAGCACGTTTCCGTCCGTAGCGGCGGCGGCAATCATATAGGTGCCGGCCTCTATCTGGTCGGGGATTATGGAATAGGTGCAGCCGTGCATATGCTCGACGCCGCGAATCTTGATAGTATCGGTGCCGGCGCCGCGTATGTCTGCTCCCATGGAGTTGAGGAAGTTTGCAAGGTCGACTATATGCGGCTCCTTGGCGGCGTTTTCAATGACGGTCAGACCCTTCGCCTTGACTGCGGCGAGGATAACATTGACTGTCGCGCCGACGGACGCCTCGTCGAAGTAGACGGGGCTGCCCTCAAGTCTCTCCGCGGCGGCGTCAATAATGGCGTTCTCGCCGATAGTGACGGTCGAGCCGAGAAGCTCAAAGCCCTTTATATGACGGTCGATAGGACGCACTCCGAAGTTGCAGCCGCCGGGCATGGCGACTTTCGCACGGTGGAATCTGCCGAGCAGCGCGCCGATAAAATAGTAAGAGGCGCGCAGATGCTTCGTCATATCGTGCGACACGACGTAGGAGTTGACCCCTCTCGTATCTATCTCGAGCGTGCTCTTACTCAGGCGCTTTATCTGCGCCCCGAGCTGTTCGAGAATTTTTGTCATATAATAAACATCACTGATGTTGGGAATGTTTTCGATAGTGCAAATGTCCTGAGCAAGAATAGTTGCGGGCAGAATAGCCACGACCGCATTTTTGGCGCCGCTTATGCTGACCTCTCCTCTGAGGGGTATGCCGCCGTTGAGCACGAACTTTTCCAAATTGTTCACTCCTATATAGTTTTATATCAAAAAGAAGTATCAGATATCAGCTATAGTAAAATCCATTTTACGACATTAAATTATATCATCTTTTTGCCCGATTGAAAAGGGCTTTTTCGAAAAAATTTATACTGCATTTTTCTGCGTCGGCGGCGTTGTGCAATAAAAATTTTAGATTTTGCCGGCAATGCCGCGCAGTTCTGCTGTTCGGTTTTATTATTGACAGCTTCGGCACATTTAGAAGCGGAATTTTTTAATTTAACAAGGCTGAAAAACAGCACATTATTTCTCTTTTTTTAAATTGTTGACAAGCAAAAAAATATTTGATAAAATCAAATTGCAGGAAGTGTTTATATACGATAAAAATATACCGCGGTCTTTTGAGACTTTCCGCAAAAACAGGAGGACTGCAATGAAAAGCTCAAACAGTTTTTCAAAAAAAGAGATTTTGACGGCCGTCTCTATGGTGCTGTTTCGCACTGTAACGGGCATTGTGCCTGCGCTGGTGTTTTTCGACATAAAACTTCCGGATGAACTGAGAAATGCCGTCTATTCAACGGCGGGGACGGTGGTGAGTGCTGCTTTAATATTGCTGTATACCGTTACAAGCGCAGTTATGGGAAAAAAGAAATCAAACGGTTTTGCACTCGGAATGGGAGTATCACTTTTTTTAGGATTGCTGCTTCTCCCGCTTGTTTGGTGGCCGGAGTTGTTGCTGTCGCTGGCGATAACCGGCGCTGACGGTGGATTGGTCGTTCCTCTGATGGTGCTGTCGGCGATACCGATATTTGTATATATACTGTTCAGAAAATGTTTTGCAAAAACAGAAGCATAAAAATCGTCCGGCAAAGAGATTTGCCGGATTTTTTCTCGGCTGTTCGGATGTATAATGCATGATTTTTAATTTGTATATTGTTAATTTCTCTGTTTTATGGTAAAATTTTTTCATCAACCGAAGGGGGCGCCGCATTGGACAGGCTCGATAAAACAGTTGCAAAGCAGATGAATATTTCCCGCAGCGGCGCAAGGCAGCTCATAAGAAGCGGCGCGGTCGAGGTGAACGGCAAAAAAATATTTACGGCCGACGAGCAGCTTGACATAAATTCCGACGAGCTGAAGATAAACGGAAAAACAGTCACCGTGCGCCGATATCTCTATATAATGCTCAACAAGCCCTCCGGCGTGCTCAGCGCCGCAAAGGATCCCGACTGCCCGACGGTCGTCGATCTCCTGCCGCCCGAGATCAGCAGGCGCGGACTTTTCCCCGCAGGCAGACTCGACAAGGATACTACCGGGCTTTTGATAATCACCGACGACGGCGACTTTGCCCATCGACTCATCTCGCCGTCCCACCATGTCTACAAGACCTACGAGGCGACGCTCGAGAGCGGCATAAGCGAGGAGCAGCTCGATATTCTGCGGCAGGGCGCGGTGCTCGGCGACGGCACGGAATGTCTGCCCGCGAAGCTCAAAAAGCTGAGCGATGACCCCGCCGCGGTGTGCGTTCAGATACGCGAGGGCAAGTATCATCAGGTCAAGAGGATGTTCGCGTCGGTCGGGAACAGCGTTTCGGCGCTTCGCAGAACGGCGATAGGCGCGCTGAAGCTTGACAATTCGCTCAAGGAGGGTGAAGCCCGCCTGCTGACTGACGATGAGCGCAAAATGATATTCTCGGAGGCCGAGATCATATAAGCAAAAAAGGGCGCAGCCCGTAAAAATATAAAAAAGCGAGGTAAAAAAATGTCTGACAAAAGAGCAAACGACCTGAACCTCTTCAAAAAGGATCAGGACAATTACAGCATCGACACGAGCAAGAAGCTCAAGGTCGGTATAATCGGCACAGGCTGGATAGCGGAGAGTCACATCAGCGAATATCTCAAGATGCCCGACGTTGAGCTTGTCGGCGTGGCGGATCTTGTTGACGGCAAGGCCGAGGCCTTCCTCAAGAAATGGAACGCCCCCGAGGGAGTCAGAGTCTACCGCTCGCATAAGGAGCTCATAGACAACGAGGAGCTTGACGCGGTCAGCGTCTGCACCTACAATATGACCCACGCGGAGTGCACCATATACGCGCTCGACCACGGGGTCAATGTCCTGCTCGAAAAGCCCATGTGCGTCACCCTCGACGAGGCCGTTGAGATAAGAAAGGCCGAGAAGAGAAACGGCAAGATAGTCTCCGTCGGCTTCCAGCCGCGCTACAACCCGAATATGCAGATGATAAAATACATAATCGAGTCCGGCGAGCTGGGCAAGGTCTATCATATTCAGATAGGCGGCGGCAGACGCAGAGGTATCCCGACTCCGTTCGGCACTACGTTCATAGAGAAAGAGACGGGCGGCATCGGTGCGCTCGGCGACATCGGCTGCTATGCGCTCGACATGGTATTGAACGGCATGGGCTATCCCAAGCCGCTGACCGTCACGGGCTTCCTCTCCGACTATTTCGGCAAGGCCGATGACTATAAATACAAGGATGTTTTCGGCGTTGACGATTTTGCGGCGGGCTTTGTCCGCCTCGAGGGCGGCCTGACTATCGACTTCAAGACCGCGTGGGCTATGAACGTCGACACCATGGGCGACACGGTCGTTCTCGGAACAAAGGCCGGACTGAAAATTCCGTCATCCGGTCACTGGGGCAGCATTGACGCTCCGCTGAAAATATACAGAAACATCGGCGAAGCAGAGGTTGAGACGGTCGTCCCCATGCTCGAAGAGCCCGAGGAGGGCGTGTTCTACTGGAAGGTCAGAAAGTTCCTCGACGCTGTCAAAGAGGGCGGCGAAGCACCTGTCCCGACGAGCCAGGCCATATACAATCAGGCAATACTCGACGGACTCTACCGCTCCGCGCAGACAGGGCACGAGATAGTTCTGGAAATACCCGAGGTCTGATAGAAAAATCAGCGGCTGTGCATATGCACGGCCGCTTTTTGTCGTTTGGCGGTATCGGTGTATGGATTCGCGTTGCCCTACAACTTTGAATTATATTGCTGAACGCAAGCAAAGTACCTATTGATACAACAATATTTATGAACACAAAAACTGCCCTGCTGGCGCAAGGCAGCTTCTTTTATTTTACAAACAGTCCGTGCTTGGTGCAGTAGAAGTAGTATCTGCCGCCGTAGAGAGCGGGCAGAAGAACCTCGGGGCTCTGCTCGGGATAGAGCCGCACGAGCAGGACGCGGTCGCAATTCACATATGCGATGAATGCTATGTGGTGCTCCTTTGTCATGCCGTGGTCGAATGTCAGATATACCCCGCCGTCGGCGCGCTCAATGTTTAATGTGTGTTCGCTGTCTGATTTCTGCGCTTTCAGCGGTTCAAGCTTTCTGCCGCAGCATGAGAATTCCGCGTTCCCCGTGCCCGTGAATATCGCGCCGCATTCGGGACAGACGAGGATTTTTATTCTCCTCATGTGCCCGAGTCGCACGCGTTTTCGCTCAGCTCGCCGCAGAGCAACCCCCTTTCGCGTCCACGCCGAGAATCGAGCTCAAATCATTTATCAGCGACACGTCGGGATAACCTAAACCGCGCTCCCATTTGGACACCGCCTGAACGATGACGCCGAGTTTCTCGGCGAGTGCCGATTGTGTCATATCCTTGCCGAGGCGCAGTCTGCGGATGAGTGCGCCGGATTTTTTGCAGTCCATTTTTATCACCTCAAATCAGTATTACTATTTAACTTTAAAAATTTAGTTAACCTATCTTGATTTACATTATATGAAATCATATTACCTTCTTCAAAAATATAAAATGGTCTATTTCCAATAATTTCAAATTTACCATTCTCATAATAAATAGTATCTTCTTCAGGAAGAGCTATTATTTTTTTATTTTTTGATAATTTTAGCAGATAGTTTTTATTTAATTCAGTCTTTTCTTTATCTTGATTTGTAAAATGACAAAGAAAAGAAAAATGGCTTACTACATCAAAACCCATTAAATCTTTAAGGTCAACTTCATTTTTGTCTGCATATTTACATGTGTCGATACATTGCCCTAAAATTATAGCACCAGCACTACCTCCAAAAACAATGCCATTATTCTCAATAAAAACTTTTATTTTTTCAAATGAACCACTATCTTTTAAATCTTTTAGTAATTTAAATGTATTTCCACCACCAATAAATAATGCAGAATAATTTTCTAAATTTTTATTAAATAAATCGGTACCCGAAACAACCATATCTATATTTGGAACATCAATACCTTTTAATTCATCTTTAATCCATTCATAACAGCTTGGATATCTTTCACTTGGCATAGCAAGTGGAATATATAATATAGGTTTATTATGATCTATAACTTCATTTAATTTCTTATTTGCATCAACTGTTTGTTGTCCACAACCTCCACCGCATAAAAATATTCTCATTCTATCTCATCTCCATATACATTTCTCTTGTTATTAAAAGTTGTTTTGCTATACTTTCTTTGCCAAAAACTAACTCTTTTTGCTCTGAATCAGTATGAATAAATCCAGCTTTTTTATTAATTTGAACAACCTTCTTAATTTACAAACTAGTTAATCAATAAAATTATACTATATTCAGACATATTTTTCTATAATCCTATTGAAGAATCAAAAAATGCTATAATTAACACAGTTGATTTAATCAATAATGAAATGATATCATCGGCTGATAATTTGTTCAATGAACGCTTCGTTTAATGTGGTTCAGGGGCTTGAGACAGAGCACGCTTGTTATCGCGGTCAGCGGCAGGGCGGCGAGAATACCTATCGAGCCGGCGAGCGCCTGGAGAATCTCGACGGCTATCTGTTCGCGGTTTAGTATCTGACCGACGTTGCTGCTGTAGGTGACCATAAGGAGCATACAGCAAAGAGCGGAGCCTATATAGGCGAGCACGAGGGTGTTCGCCATAGTGCCCATTATGTCGCGCCCGATTGTCAGGCCGGATTTCAGCAGCTCGCGTGCCGGGAGGTCGGGCGATTTTTCGTTTATTTCGCACAGCGACGAGGCAATGGACATCGCAACGTCCATGACCGCACCCACGGCACCGACTATTATCATCGCAAAGATTATCGCCTTGAGGTCAATCGGGTTTTCGGGATTCAGATTGTAGAGATAGAGCCACTCCGAGTCGAGGACGCCCGTCATCTTTATCTGATCGCGCAGTATAAGCTCGAGCGCGCCCGCGACAAGCACTCCGCCGACGCAGCCGACGCCTGCCGCGAAGCACTTGACATTCAGCCCCTCAATGAGCATGAGCGTCATAACGGTGATATAAACGCAGGTAATTATTGACCAGGCGTAGATGTTCTGACCGTTCAGTATCGCGGGGATAAGGTTGATGAACACGGCGAGGCAGGTGAACACGAGCGATATTATCGTGTCGAGTCCTTTTTTGCGCCCGAAAATCAGTATCAGCAGGAAGAAAAACGCACATAGCATGACAAGCGGCGTTATGCGCGAGAAGTCCGACAGATAGTAGTCTGCGGTGCCGTCGTCGTTCGGCTCATAGACGAGGATGACCTTGTCGCCGACCTCGACAGTCGGCTGCGGCAGACCGTAGAGCAGGTCTCTCTCCTGAACGGCATAGAGCGTCTTGCCGCGTACCTCGCCGGAAACAGCCTTCGCCTCGAAGAAAACATACTGCATACTGATTTTTCCGCCGCTCTCCTCGTCGCTCACGGTTTCTTTTTCATCCGTTATCCGCAGCACCTTCGCGCGAACGGTGACAATATCCTCCTTGTCGCCGAAAACGCCGTCGCCTATGGCGATTTTGTATGCGGTGAACAGATAGATTATCGACAGGACTATCGTCGAGACATATACTATTATTCTTTTCTTTTTCGCTTTATCCAAAATCATTACCCGCTTTATATCTCCCTGCCGAACGCCTTGGAGTATTTCTTCTGCCATGCGGCAAAGGAATCTGGCGAGTATTCGGCAGGCATATTTTTAGCCGTGCGTATCTGAATATCGATTTTCATAAGCAGTCCGCACAGTGACATGAGCAGAGGCAGCTGAGTCGCGCCGCGTACGCCTTTTTGAACTATTGATCTCGGGGTGAGCTTGACTATCTCGCCCACACAGCTGCGCTTCAAATCCTCTTCGCTTAAGAGCCCTCTATTGAACAGAAACGAGACCTTGTCGGACGGTGCGTTGAGCAGCCAGTTTTTAAGCATTTCAACGCCGCTGTATTTCGCTCCCATCTCCTGCATGAACTGCCGCTGATAGCGGTAGAGATTGCGGGACGAAAACGGCTTGTCACCGCCGGAGATGAGCACATCCGAGAGTATCTTTGCCGCCCTTATGCCGCTCGCCATGCCGCTTCCGAGCATGGGGATTGTCATAAATGCGCTGTCGCCGAGCAGAACATAGCCGTCCGCGAACATTTTCGATATAGGACGCCTGACGGGAATAGTACACATTCTGTCTCCGCGAACGACCGTGTCGCCGATTATCGGATTACCTTTTTTGAGTGCCGTATACGCACGGTCGAATTCTTCATCGCTCAGCTCGTCTATGTGCCCGATGAGCAGGTTCACTGTGTCGGACGGCTGATCCCAGATGCACCATGAGATGCCCGCCTCGCCGAGATGCTTCAAGTACGCCTTGTTGGTATATTTGGGGTCGGGCACGCCGGGCGCACGGGTCACGAATGCGCGCCACGCGCGGAATAAATCGCCCTTTTCGGTCTCGCGTTGTATTTTAAACTCTGCCGGCAGACTCCTGCGGCAGGCGGATGTCGCACCGGAAATATCAACGACGAGGTCGGAATATACTTTCTCGCCGCTCTCCAACTCTATGCCGACAATGTGCCCGGATTCAACCATAACCCGCTTTGCCGCCGAGCTATAATGAAACTCGGCATAGCCCTCGGCGCGGGAAAAGAGATAGTCGTTGAATTTCCTGCGCTCTATTGACCAGTCAACGCGCTCCGGATCCTGATGGATTCGTGTGATGCTCTTCTCGTCAGGCGAGACGAAGCTCCAATCTCCTTTCGGGAACCAGAACGGCTTATCGGGCAGGGGAATATCTGCCGCCGCGAAAGCCGACGGGTGCATATCATCGTGCCAGTCGTAGGCGACATTTTCTCGCGCTTCTTTTTCGTATACGCACACATTGAAGCCCTTTTCGCCGAGCAGACGCGCGAGCACGAGCGCGGACTGATTCGCCCCGACAATAACTACGCTTTTTCCCATATCCTTACTCCCATCTGCAAGATATATTATTGTATAAATTATATCATAGCAGTGCAGAGAAATAAACCGACGAATTGAACAAAAAACCGCCGCGCTCTTTTGAAGCACGGCGGAAAACATAGTTAGTTTATTTATCAGTCAGCCTTGGGTGCATAGAGATCCTTGAGTCTGAGCAGGTGCTCATATCTCTCGACGCTCTTGACTTCGGCTTCGCCGAACAGCTCCTCGGCGCGCTCGGGGAACGAGCGGGTCAGCGAGGAATAACGAGCCTCGTTGAGCAGGAAGTTGCGGTACTCCTCGGTGACGGGCTGCTTGCTGTCGATGGTGAAGGGGTTCTTGCCCTCTGCCTTGAGTGCCGGGTTGAAGCGGAACATATTCCAGTAGCCGCACTCAACAGCTCTCTTCATTTCCTTCTGGCAGTTGACCATGCCGCCCTTGATGGAATGCATCTCGCAGGGAGCGTAGGCGATGACTATAGACGGGCCCGGATAAGCCTCAGCCTCTTCGATAGCCTTTATCGTCTGGTTCATGTTAGCGCCCATAGCTATCTGAGCGACGTAGACATAGCCGTAGCTCATTGCTATCTCGGCAAGGCTCTTCTTAGCTATCGACTTACCGGCAGCCGCGAACTGAGCGACCTGACCGATCTGAGAAGCCTTGGAGGCCTGTCCGCCGGTGTTGGAATAGACCTCGGTATCGAAGACCATGATGTTGACATTCTCGCCGGAGGCAAGGACGTGGTCAACGCCGCCAAAACCGATATCGTATGCCCAGCCGTCGCCGCCGAAGATCCAAACGCTCTTCTTGGAGAGGAATTCCTTGTTCTCAACGATATCCTTGCAGTCTGCGCAGTCGATATCCTTGATAGCGTCGGCAAGTGCGTCTGCGGCAGCGCCGTTAGTCTTGACGTCGTCCTTCGTGTCAAGGAATGCCTTGGCGGCGGCCTTGATCTCATCGGAGGCCTTGTCGGACTCGGCGATAGCCTCGACCTTTGCTATGAGCCTGTTGCGTACGGCATTCTGGCCGAGAAGCATACCGAAGCCGTGCTCGGCGTTGTCCTCGAACAGGGAGTTGGCCCATGCGGGGCCGTGGCCGTTCTTGTTGGTGGTGTAGGGGGAAGTCGCAGCGGGGCCGCCCCAGATGGACGAGCAGCCGGTGGCGTTGGAGATATACATCTTATCGCCGAACAGCTGGGTTATCAGACGGGCATAAGCGGTCTCGGCGCAGCCTGCGCAGGAGCCGGAGAACTCGAGCAGCGGAGTCTTGTACTGGCTGCCGATAACGGTGCCGTCCGCAACCTCATCCTTGACGGAGACGTTTGCGACCATGTAATCAAATACGGGCTGTTTTGCATCCTGGCTCTCACGGGAGACCATCTTGAGGGAGTTGGTCGGGCAGACGCCTACGCAGACGCCGCAGCCCATGCAGTCGAGGGGAGAAACAGCGAGGGTGTACTTATAGACGCCCTTGCCCTTGCCGGCCTTCTTGTCGACGATAGCGGCGCCTTCGGGGGCGTTGGCAGCCTCTTCCTCGGTCAGAAGATACGGGCGGATAGTTGCGTGCGGGCAGACGAAGGAGCACTGGTTGCACTGTGCGCAGGTCTCTGCGTTCCACTCGGGAACCATGACCGCGACGCCGCGCTTTTCATAGGCGGATGCGCCCTGCTCGAATGTGCCGTCCGCGTGATCGACGAATACGGAAACTGGGAGAGAATCGCCGTTCATAAGACCGACGGGCTTCATGATGGAGTCAACCATCTTGACGAGCTTCTCGGGACCGTTTTCAACGGCAGCCTTGGGAGCGTCAACAGCGTCGGCCCAGTCAGCGGGAACGTCGATCTTGACATATGCGGTAGCGCCCGCGTCGATAGCCTTCTCGTTCATCTCGACTATCTCTTTGCCCTTCTTCATGAACTTCTGGGCCTTCTCCTTCATGTAGCCGATAGCCTCTTCCTCGGGAAGAATCTTGGCAAGGGAGAAGAAAGCGGACTGAAGAACGGTGTTGGTGCGCTTGCCCAAACCGATCTTTGCTGCGATATCGATAGCGTTGACGGTGTAGAGCTGAATGTTGTTCTTTGCGATATAGCGCTTTGCCTCTGCGGGCATCTTCTCGCTGAGCTCAGCTGCATCCCACTGGCAGTTGATGAGATAGACGCCGCCGGGCTTGACGTCGTTGACCATCTTATAGCCCTTCTCGACATAGGAGGGGTTGTGGCAGGCAACGAAGTCAGCCTTGTTGATATAGTAGGGGCTCTTTATCGGGTTGTCGCCGAAACGAAGGTGGGAGATGGTGATACCGCCCGTCTTCTTCGAGTCATACTGGAAGTAAGCCTGAATATACTTGTCGGTGTGATCGCCGATTATCTTGATGGAGTCCTTGTTTGCGCCGACTGTGCCGTCGCCGCCGAGACCCCAGAACTTGCACTCGATGGTGCCGGGAGCCGCGGTGTTGGGGGCTTCCTTCTCCTCGAGGGACAGGTGGGTGACATCGTCGTTGATGCCGATGGTGAACTGGTTCTTGGGCTCGTCCTTCTTGAGCTCGTCGTATACGGCGAACACGCTTGAGGGCGGAGTGTCCTTGGAACCGAGGCCGTAACGGCCGCCGCAGACCTTTGCCGATACGCCCTTAGTGGCAAGAGCGGTAACAACGTCGAGATAGAGGGGCTCGCCGAGAGCGCCGGGCTCCTTTGTTCTGTCGAGAACGGCTATCTTCTTTGCGGTTGCGGGGATAGCTGCGACAAGTCTGTCAGCGGAGAAGGGTCTGTAAAGGCGAACCTTGACGAGACCGACCTTCTCGCCCTTGGCGGTGAGGTAGTCGATAACTTCCTCTGCGACGTCGCAGATGGAGCCCATGGCGACGATGACTCTGTCAGCGTCGGGAGCGCCGTAGTAGTTGAAGGGCTTATAGTCAGTGCCTAACTTGGCGTTGACCTTGTCCATATACTCCTCGACAATGCCGGGGATAGCGTCGTAATACTTGTTGCAGGCCTCGCGGTGCTGGAAGAAAATATCTCCGTTCTCGTGAGAGCCGCGCATTACGGGATGCTCGGGGTTGAGAGCGCGCTTTCTGAACGCCTCAACAGCGTCCATGTCGCACATCTCCTTGAGGTCCTCGTAGTCCCAGACCTGGATCTTCTGTATCTCGTGAGAGGTACGGAAGCCGTCGAAGAAGTTGATGAAGGGAACGCGTCCCTTGATTGCCGCGAGATGAGCAACGGCGCCGAGATCCATGACCTCCTGCGGGTTGGTCTCGGCAAGCATTGCGAAACCTGTCTGACGGCAAGCGTAGACGTCGGAGTGATCGCCGAAGATGTTGAGCGCGTGAGACGCGACGCATCTTGCGGATACATGGAAAACTGCGGGAAGCAGCTCGCCGGCGATCTTATACATGTTGGGGATCATAAGAAGCAGACCCTGGGAAGCGGTGTAGGTGGTTGTGAGCGCACCTGCGGCCAGAGAACCGTGAACGGTTCCGGCGGCGCCTGCCTCGGACTGCATTTCGGCAACCTTGACGGTCGTGCCGAAAATATTTTTCATGCCCTTTGCCGACCACTGATCAACATAGTCAGCCATGGGGCTCGAAGGGGTTATCGGGTAGATACCGGCAACCTCTGTGAACGCGTACGACACATATGCAGCAGCATTATTGCCGTCCATGCTCTTTGCTATTCTTGCCATTCTATGTTCCTCCCTATTTTAATAAACGTTTGAACGTATGGCATTGGTCAAATGACACCACGAATATAGTAACATTTTTGTGCGTCAATGTAAACAGATAAATAAGCCAAAATAATAGAAAAAACACGTTAATGCTTTATCCAATTTTGTTGAAGTTTACATATCCGGTCTATATAATGTAATATAATACCCGAAAACGGACAAAAGCACTCCCGCTTTGCGTCGGAATATTGTCCGACGGCACGGTAAAAACTGATTTCAAAATAAAAATTCAACACTTGACAATAAGCAAAAATTAAGATAATATATAACTGTAGTTTATGATTATCTTAAAAAGCGGTGATAAAATGGAGTATATTCATAGGGAACTCGAGAAAAAATTCATGAGAATGGACTCGTTTTTTAAGGCTGTTCTCGTTGTCGGCGCAAGGCAGGTCGGAAAATCCACAATGCTCAAAAGACTTGCTCGGGAGCAGGAGAGAACAGTCGTTACAATGGACGATGATTTTGTGCGGGAGCTCGCGCAGAACGACCCGGTGCTGTTCTTTCAGACCTACAAGCCGCCCATCCTCATAGACGAGATACAGAAGGCGCCGCAGCTGCTTGAACGCATAAAGATAATGTGCGACGAGAGCGACGAGCGCGGACGCTTCTGGCTGACCGGCTCACAAAGAGGAAAGCTTATGGAGAGGTCTCGGGAAACACTTGCGGGCAGGCTCGGAATACTCAAGCTCTATTCGCTCTCCCAGAGAGAAAAGGCCGGCTTTATTTCTCCCCCGGAGCTTGATTTTTCCATGGGCGGACTGCTTGAGCGGGCTGAGAGAATGCCGGAAAACGATATAAACGACGTCTTTGAGCACATATGGCGCGGCGGATATGCGGATGTTATGACTGCCACCCCGGAGCAGATGCAGGTATATTACCAGTCCTATATAGACAACTATCTTATCGCGGATGCGGTCAATGACGAGGGAATAAAGGACACGGCAGCGTTCAAGAAATTTCTGCGCGCCTGTGCCGCGCTTGTGGGCAACCTCGTCAATTACAAGACGCTTTCCGACACGGTCGGAATATCGGTGCAGACGGCAAAAAAATGGCTCGATGTTTTGCAGGATATGGATATAGTGTATCTGCTTGAGCCGTATTCAAACAACGAACTTCAGCGGCTCTGCAAAACACCGAAGCTGTATTTCTGCGACACGGGTCTGTGCGCCTATCTTACAAGGTGGCTGACGAAGGATTCGCTGCGCGACGGCGCGGCGGGAGGACATTTTTTTGAAAATTATGTTGTCATGGAGCTCGTCAAAAATTATGCCTATTCTCAGACTCCGGCGCTTCTGTCATTTTACCGCGACAACAACGCCAAGGAGATAGATGTTTTTGTTGAGGAGAACGGAAAAATACATCCGCTTGAGATAAAGAAGTCCGCAAACCCGGATAAAAAAGAAATAAAAAAATATAATGTTCTCGACAAGACTTCGGTCGAGACGGGCTTCGGCGGGATAGTGTGTATGTACCCGAGACCGTTTCCGATAGACAGGCAGAACAACTTTATTCCGTCGAATTTGCTCTGATATGCACTCCCGCGCCTGTGCAAAAATGTCCGTTTTTCCCCGATTTCAAGCGAAAACAACTGATTTTGTCTCTCGTAGCCTTTCGCCGCCGTGCGCGGAGTCCTCACGCGCTCCCGCGCCGGATGAGGCGGAGTTTGAATATTTGACAGAGAATATGTTTATGTGTATAATAAAACTTAACATCTCGGCGTATATGCCGACGGTGAATAATATTTAAACCGAAAGGAGCAAATCCATTTATGGATGACCCCGACCCCGGCAATCTTATTTTTCAAATAATTTTGCTGTTCGTACTTATTCTTCTCAATGCTTTCTTTGCCATGAGCGAGATAGCGATCATCTCTCTCAACGACACGAAGATAGCGAAAATGGCCGAGGAAGGCAACAAAAAAGCAAAGCAGGTTTTGAAGCTTACCGCGGATTCGAGCGGCTTTCTTTCAACTATCCAGATAGGCGTGACCCTCGCGGGCTTTTTGACCTCCGCATCCGCATCGCAGACATTCGTCAATATGCTCTCCGGAGCTATAGGGAAGATATCCTTCCTGAGCGGTATTCCCGCAGGCGTTATCAACGGCTTCTCCGTCGTTGTCATTACGCTCATAACATCGTATTTTTCGCTTGTCTTAGGCGAGCTTGCGCCTAAAAGAATAGCCATGCAGGCGCCCGAAAAGGTCTCGTTCAGAGTCGTCGGCATACTGCTCGGCTTCAAGAAGATAACCAAGCCTTTTGTTAAGATACTCTCCCTGTCCACCAACGGCCTTGTCCGTCTGTTCGGCTATGACCCGAATGCGTCGGAGGAGCCCGTGACGGAGGAGGAGATACGTATGCTCGTTGACGTCGGCGGAGAAAAGGGCGTCATAGAGGACTCGCAGAAAGAGATGATAAACAACATCTTCGAGTTCGATGACCTCGACGCCGGGGATATAATGACCCACCGCACCGACATGACGGCGGCTGAGATAAGCGATCCGCTGAGTGAGATCGTTTCGCTCTCCATGGATAACGGCTATTCGAGAATCCCCGTTTATGACGACGATCCCGACAATATAGTCGGCATAGCGTATGTCAAAGATTTGCTCAAATATATCGGCACCGACCTGCCCGAGGACGTGACCCTGCGCGATATTATCCGCGAGCCCGTCTTTGTCCCAGAGTCGATGCCCTGCGGCGATCTGTTCAAGCAGATGACCGATAAGCACACGCAGATGGCGATAGTCGTTGACGAGTTCGGCGGCACTGCCGGAATAGTGACCCTCGAGGATGTTCTCGAATCGATAGTCGGCAATATTCAGGACGAATACGACGACGAGGAGGAGGAAATCTCGAAGATCGATGACACCACCTTCACGGTCGACGGCGTGACCTATATAGACGAGCTCGACGAGGTGTTCCACGTCACCCTCCCCGAGGGCGACTACGACACCGTCGGAGGCTTCATAATAAGCGAGCTCGGCTACCTCCCGCAGGACGGCGAGATGAACGTGGTCGAATACAAGAACCTGCGTTTCACGGTTCTCAATGTCGAGGACAGGAGAATAGGCAAGGTTAAAATCGAGATTCTCCCCGTCGAAGAGGAAAAAGAGGACGCGGAGGACGACTCAAAGCGCGAGAAGGGCGGTTGGTTCGCCGAGCGCCGCGAGGAAAAGGACAAAGAAAAAGTTGAATAAGCAAAAGAGCCGAGCGCCTGTTCGGCTCTTTTTATATTGCAAAAAAACGAGCCGGAGGATTTTCTTCCGGCTCGCCGTGTGTTTAACCGTCAGGGCATGAGGCGATGAATTATCGCTATGCAGTCGTCGAGATCCATGATTCTCGGCACGGGATAGAGGGGGTTGGCCTCCTTGCACGCGCGCTTTGCTATGGTCTCGATATCCTTCTCCTGAATCTTGTCGATCTTGTCGGGAATGTTCATTCTGGCGTTCATGTCTCTGATAGCCTGAATGAAGTCGAGAGCCTTCTGCTCGTCGGACTGACCGGCCTTGGCTACGCCCGCGCACTCGCAGAGTCTTGCAAGGCGCTCATAGGCGGTGTCGCCGTAGAAATCAAGAACATAGGGCAGGATGATGGCGTTTGCAAGTCCGTGCGGCACGCCGTAGAATCCGCCGAGGTTATGAGCTATTGCGTGGACGTTGCCGACATAAGCTCTCGTGAACGCGATTCCGGCATAGTGCGAGGCGAGGAGCATCTGCTCTCTTGCGTGGATATCCTTGCCGTTCTTGTAAGCCTCTTCGAGGTTTTCGAAGATGAGCTTGGTAGCCTCTTCCGCCTTTGCGGAGGTCTCCTTGGTGTTGGAATGACCTATGTATGCTTCAACCGCGTGGGTCAGAGCGTCCATACCGGTGGTCGAGGTGATGTGGGGAGGAAGACCGACGGTGAGCTCGGGATCGAGGACTGCGTACTTCGGACGGAGCACGGGATCGTTGAGCGCGTACTTCTCGTGGGTCTTGGTGTCGGTAACGACGGCGGCGAGAGTGGTCTCGGATCCGGTGCCGGCCGTGGTGGGAACTGCGAAGAACGGAGGCAGCTTCTTGCGAACCTTGAGCTGACCGCGCATCTTCTGAACGGTCTTATTGGGGCAGACGACTCTTGCGGCCGCACCCTTGGCGCAGTCCATCGGAGAACCGCCGCCGAAAGCGATGAAGCCCTGGCAGCCGTTGTCGAGATAGAGCCTGCGGACTTCTTCGATATTGTCTATCGAGGGGTTGGGCTGGGTCTTGTCGTAGACAATGTAATCGATACCGTCCGCCTTGAGACCCTCATAGAGGCCGTCGAGCAGGTTGAGTCCGGTGAGACCCTTATCGGTGACGATCATCATCTTCTTCAGACCCTTCTCCTTGATGACCTGCGGCAGCTTCTTGACGGAGCCGGGGCCGGAGATTATCTTAGGCGGAGTCCAGTCGAGAAAATTGACGGCGACTCTGAAAACGCCCTGATAAAGCCTGTAGTACATGTGCTTGATTGACATTTTTATATCACCCTTTGTTTAATAATGCCGGTGCTGTACCGGTGCACAATACAAATATTTTACATTATTCCCGCCGTTAAATCAATAAGCGGCAATAAAAAATATACCGAATTACAGCTCGTTACAGCTCGAAATCGCTCGCGTCGAACTTCGGCAGCTCAACGGGCAGCTTAGGCTTGCGCTTGAGCGGGTCATATCGAAACGCGGAACAGCTCGAATTCTTCTGCATAACGCCCTTTTTCGGGCAGAGGACGGTCTTGCCGTCCGGCGCGCAGCTCCCGCGCGAGCAGTATTCGCACGCGGGCGGTATGCTCTTTTTGTTGAGCAGCTTACTTTTCAAAATTATCATCCTAAATGCTTTTTTCGTACTGTAAACTTAAATGAAAGTTGAGAACCTCTCGATCCTTCTGGTATAATGGTTTCACCACAAAACGCATCTA
>ENA-ORCN01001189-ORCN01001189.1-human-gut-metagenome-genome-assembly--contig:-NODE-1189-length-18761-cov-9.332584_pt1 | contig 18761 bp, 15 predicted proteins | sample MGYA00242984_ERZ507984 | MGnify/ENA primary metagenome ERZ507984 (study PRJEB26167, sample SAMN06115395) | human gut metagenome | host: Homo sapiens | place: China:Hubei | collected 2016-05-19... | reverse complement strand
TCCGTATCGTGTGATCACGCTCTGCACGGGTGACATGGGCTTTGGCGCTGCCAAGACCTATGACTTGGAAGTCTGGATTCCGGCACAAAACACGTACCGTGAAATCTCTTCTTGCTCGAACTGCGAAGCTTTCCAAGCTCGCCGTATGGGCGCTCGCGTGAAGGGTAAGGACGGCAAGCCCCAATACGTTCATACGTTAAACGGTTCCGGCTTGGCTGTGGGTCGTGCTTTGGTGGCTGTTTTGGAAAACTACCAAAATGCTGACGGCTCTGTGACGGTGCCTGAAGTGCTTCGCCCGTACATGGGTGGTGTTGAAGTGCTTCGCCCGGAAAACCAACCGTTGCGTGACTTTAAAGCCTAATTCGATTTAAAGTTACTCTTGCAAAGTGGCCTCACAATTAGTGAGGCCATTTGCTTTTAGGGTTGCGTTGAGCGTCTAATCTTTTGAATTAAATCCCATTGGGGATTGTAGGCTTTGGTATCCACATCCAATAGTCCCAACACCGTGTGATAGAGATGGTCATGAGCGACGTTATCAAGTTCCGTGAGGGTAAAGACGTTGGTTCCCAAGCGCTTTTGCGTGCCTTCGGAGAGCCACAAGATGACAGGCACTTGCGTTTGTTCATTGGGGGCCACCAAACGGGGAGCGCCGTGCAAATACAAGCTCTTTTCGCCCACGCTTTCACCATGATCACTCATAAATAGGAGTGAAGAGTCAATGTCTTTTCGCTCTTCTAAGACTTTAATCATTTCATTGAGAGAATAATCGGTGTAGCGAACGGAATTGTCATAGGCATTTAAGATTTTTTCACGTGAACATTTGCTAAAGTCATTGCTTCGGCAAGCCGGTTTAAAGAACTCCATTTTTTGCGGATAGCGTTTGAAGTAAGCGGGACCGTGAGAACCCATCATGTGTAAAACAATGACACGATTTTTACCGGTTGAAGGTGCATTCAATTCGCGCTTTAACGCTTCAATGAGGTTTTGATCGGTTTCGCCAGCCACTTGGGGCGCATTCTTACTTTTAACGCCTTGGCAAACCCCTTTGCAACCCGATTGATTATCAATCCAAGTCACATCAAATCCAGCGCGTTGCAAAAGCGGCAACAACGATTCTTCAGAAACGATGCGCTGACGATCATAATCACGACGACCGATACGAGAGAACATGCAAGGTAGGGATTGCTCCGTGTCGGTTCCGCAGGTGCTTACTTTCGGAAGCGAAATAATATTGCGTTGTGAAAGATTCGGATTCGTTTCACGATCGTAACCCGCTAATTGCCAACTTGCCGATCGCGTGGTTTCGCCCGCAACAATGACCGTGACCGTGGGACGGGTGTTATTGCTTAATGCCGGGCCCATTTGAGGCGTATCGTCAACAATGAGTCGCACGCGTTGAGAGCTTGAACTCGAATCCTCTTTAAACGTTTTATAGGTGGAGACCAACGAATTAAAGGGCGTGATGAGGTAGCGAACATCACGATGATTTCGCATAAGACTGCTGATGGGTTGAAGGGCGCCTAAAACAAAGATGCCGGCAAACCCAATACTTAAGAGTCCCATGGAAAAGGATGCGACTCTTTTCGTTTGGGGAAGGTATTTCAAGCACACTAAAGGCAAGGCGCTAAAAAGTATCACTTTGAAAATCCACGTCAACGTGATGAGGTCAAGGACTTCTGCAGGATTGGTTTCCAAGGAGTTGCGAATCATGTTGGGTGAAATCACAATCCCGTATTGAGAGCAAAAGACATTGGTGACAGCACTGATTAAAATCAAAACCCCTAGGACGGGTTTTAAGATCTTGGTAGGCAACAGAATTTGCATAAAATACAGCCACGCTGCAAATAAACAAATTAATACAATATACGCGTTGATCAATGTTCCAATCGTTGTAAGCTTCCAGAGACGAACGAAAAATTCAGAACACAAAACGCTGACCCACACGACGGCAAATAGGAGTGTGTAGAAATTGCGTGCTTTCAAGATGAAGTTCTTCACAATGACTCCAAAAAAGAATGAATTGATGAAGAACAGTTTGGCAAGGGGCGTGTCAAAGCCCTGTCAAACGACCGTTAAAAAGGCGTGAAAAGAGGGCGTCTGTTTGTAACGTTTTTGTCGGTCGAGACATTCCTTTTTTTAGGAAAAACTTCATGAAACGAATTCTTTTTGTTGATGACAATCCCGATATTCTTTTAGCTTTAATTGATTATTTTTCCAATCGGGATTGGATTACCGACAGTTGCGGCAATGGGACAACGGCGCTTAATTTGCTCTCAACGAATGAATACGACATTTTGGTTTTAGATGTGACCATGCCGATTTCAAATTTTGGATCAGGTCTTCAGAAGGCACTGTCTTATCTCCCGAGTACATATGCCACTTCATTGATTAAGAATCATATGCTTCACGGAGTATTCATGGAGATGGAGAGAAAACATTATCCGGATGAAATGGTTGAAGCGATAAGAGCCACTCTTGATTGCAATCCGGTATTTCATGGAAATGTGGTAGGTGTAAATCAGATGATCGGTATTATGATGGGAAGTATAGCTGTATTCGGAATTATTTATTATTTTGTTACATTGCTGCCAGATGGTGAAGGCGGACGATAGAAAATATTATTTTCGGCAGATAGACAAAGCCTTTTTCATTTCACCAATCGTTGATATGGAAAAAGAAAACACTAATTTATAATTTACTTGACAAGTTACCAAAAGGTAACTTAATAACAGATTTAAATTAGGAGATAGACATGGAAAGCAAAGAAAAGAACACAAAGGAAAAAATATTGGAAGAAGCTTTGAAGTTATTTGCACGGAGTGGATATATGGGAACATCCATGAATGATATTGCTTCAAAACTTGGAGTAACCAAGGCTGCATTGTATAAGCATTATAAAAGCAAGCAGGAGATATTGGACAGTATTATTGAAAAAATGAATGAATTGGATATTGAGAGAGTAAAGCAGTATGAAATGCCGGAGGGTGATCTGGAAAAGGTTACAGACGAGTATAAAGAAACGGCATTTGATAAGATTAAGCAGTTCACAAAGGTGCAGTTTCTGCATTGGACAGAGGAAGAATTCTCATGCTGTTTCCGTAAGATGTTGACATTGGAACAGTACAGAGAGCCACAGATGGCACAGCTATATCAGAATTATCTTGCAAGCGGACCATTAACTTATATGGAAGCTTTGTTTTCAGGAATGCTGGGCGATGAAGGAAAAGCCAGACAAACAGCATTTGATTTTTATGGACCTATTTTTTTGCTTTATAGCATATATGATGGAGCAGAAGACAAAAGTCAAGTGATAAAGTTACTGGAAGAGCATATGGATCATTTCTTACAGGAAATGCAGATAAGTTGAAAGGATGAAACGATTTGAACGATGAATCAGAGCATCAGGAATTGGAGTAATAATCATGAGAATTGAACATGTTGCACTTTATGTAAATGATTTGGAAAATACAAAAAAATTCTTTATGAAATATTTGGGAGCAAAATCAAATGCTGGATATCATAATCAGAAAACAGGCTTTTATTCGTATTTTCTCACATTTGAGGATGGTGCACGTATTGAAATAATGAATTTACCGGAAATGGCTGATTTACCGAAGAAAATAGTTCGTACGGGATATTCACATATAGCTTTTAGCGTAGGAAGTATAGAAATAGTGGATGCGTTGACGGCAGAATTAAAAGCGGATGGTTATGAGGTTATCAGTGGACCACGGCCTACGGGTGATGGATATTACGAAAGCTGCATTGTTGCGGTTGAAGATAATCAAATTGAGATTACAGTATAATTTGAAAATGCAGGTATTTGAAAGGACAAAAACATGGCCTCAAGCAAAGAATATTTACAATTTATATTAGAGCAGTTATCTGATTTAGAAGAAATTAATTATCGTGCAATGATGGGAGAATATATCATATATTATCGTGGCAGGATTGTCGGAGGCATATATGATGACAGGTTACTTGTGAAACCGACAAAATCTGCAGTTTCTTATATGGCAACTGCGATTTATGAATTACCGTATGAAGGGGCAAAGGAGATGCTGTTAGTAGAAGATGTTGACAGTAAGGAATATTTGGCTGGACTTTTTAAAGCAATGTATGACGAATTGCCGGTTCATAAATCAAACAACAAAATAATGAAATTTTGATAAAGCATTCACCCGGAATGGGTGAGTATTTTTTGTTTTTAAGTATTCAAATAACCGAAAAAAATTTTCATCAAGAACGATCTGTCATTGGCGGCAGGCGCAACAAATTTCTTAGAGAAAATTAAATTTTACAAATAAGGTCGCTTACAAGTGTAAAGAAAACAGAAACTTAAATATTCACAAAGAGAAAAGGCTATGGTATAATACAGAGTACTGAATTTAGATAATTATACTGAAAATCAAAGGATTTATAGGAGGAATATACAAAAATGAAATTAGGAATCGTAGGATTACCGAATGTAGGAAAAAGTACTTTATTTAATTCACTGACAAAAGCAGGAGCAGAATCAGCCAACTACCCATTCTGTACCATTGATCCAAATGTGGGTGTTGTTACTGTACCGGATGAACGTCTGAATGTGCTTGGTGAGATGTATCACACCAAAAAGATCATCCCGGCAGCGATTGAGTTTGTAGATATCGCAGGTCTTGTAAAAGGTGCATCCAAAGGAGAAGGTCTTGGAAACCAGTTTCTTGCAAATATCCGTGAGGTTGATGCAATTGTTCATGTAGTACGTTGTTTCGAGGACAGCAATATTGTCCATGTAGACGGAAGTATCGATCCGCTGCGTGACATTGAGACAATCAACCTGGAGCTGATCTTTTCAGACCTTGAGATCCTGGAAAGAAGAATTTCCAAAGCAGTCAGAGCAGCAAGAAATGACAAGACGATCGCAAAAGAGCTGGCACTGATGGAAAGAATTAAAGCACATCTGGAAGATGGAAAGATGGCAAAGAGCTTTGATGATATCAATGACGAAGATGAACAGCAGTGGCTGGAAAGCTACAATCTTCTGACCTACAAGCCGGTCATTTTTGCTGCAAATGTGGCAGAAGATGATCTTGCAGATGATGGTGCAAGTAATGCGGGAGTACAGGCAGTCCGTGAGTATGCAAAAAGAGAGGACTGCGAAGTATTCGTTGTATGTGCGGAAATTGAGCAGGAGATCGCGGAACTTGATGATGATGAAAAGAGCATGTTCCTGGAAGAACTGGGACTTAAGGAATCTGGCCTTGAAAAGCTGATCAAGGCAAGCTACAGCCTTCTCGGACTGATCAGTTACCTGACAGCAGGAGAACCGGAAGTCCGTGCATGGACGATCAAAAAAGGAACGAAAGCACCACAGGCAGCAGGAAAGATCCATTCTGATTTCGAAAGAGGATTCATCCGCGCTGAAATCGTATCCTATGATGACTTGATGGCATGTGGCACTTATAACGCTGCAAAAGAAAAAGGTCTGGTAAGACTGGAAGGTAAGGATTATGTTGTACAGGACGGAGATATTATCCTGTTTAGATTCAACGTATAATATTTGTTAAAAAAGTAATTGATAATGTATGGTGAGAGACGGACAGATGTTCGTCTCTTTTATGATATAAGATAGTTTAAACTTACTACAGTTTACATAAAACGACCTCTTGAAATGCAGGGTTTGTACGTCAAAAGGAACAATCAGAACAGTAAAATGACTGGACTTTTCATATATGAACAGCTATAATAATATCGAACGAAAGTGTAGAAAAATTTTAACACAAGTAAAAGTTTTGACACAATCTAAGGAGGAACAAAGAAAATGGCAAGATCAATGAAGACCATGGATGGTAACCATGCAGCTGCTCATGCTTCTTATGCTTATACAGAAGTTGCTGCTATTTACCCGATCACACCTTCATCTGTAATGGCTGAAGCCACAGACGAATGGGCAACACAAGGAAGAAAGAATATTTTTGGTCAGACTGTTCAGGTAACAGAAATGCAGTCTGAAGCAGGTGCAGCAGGTACTGTACACGGCTCACTGTCAGCAGGTGCGCTTACTACTACTTACACAGCTTCCCAGGGCTTACTTCTTATGATTCCTAACTTATATAAAATTGCTGGTGAACAGCTTCCGGGTGTATTCAATGTATCTGCCCGTGCAGTAGCTTCACACGCTCTTAATATTTTTGGTGATCATTCAGATGTTTACGCCTGTCGTCAGACTGGATGCGCAATGCTCTGTGAATCCAGCGTACAGGAAGTTATGGACCTGACACCGGTTGCACATTGTGCAGCACTGAAAGGTAAAATTCCTTTCATTAACTTCTTCGATGGTTTCCGTACATCACACGAAATCCAGAAGATCGAAACATGGGATTACGAAGATCTGGAAGATCTCGTAGATAAGGATGCAATCAAGGAATTCCGTGCACATGCACTGAACCCGAACCATCCATGTGAAAGAGGATCAGCTCAGAACCCGGATACATTCTTCCAGGCTCGTGAAGCATGTAACCCATACTACGATGCTATGCCGGCAATCGTACAGGAATACATGGACAAAGTTAACGCTAAGATCGGAACAAACTACAAACTGTTCAACTACCATGGTGCAGAGGACGCTGAAAGCGTAATCATCGCTATGGGATCTGTTTGCGACACAATCGATGAAACAATCGATTACTTACTTGCTCAGGGCAAGAAGGTTGGTGTTGTTAAAGTTCGTCTTTACAGACCATTCTGCGCACAGGCACTTGTAGATGCAATTCCGGATTCCGTTAAGTACATTAACGTTCTTGACAGAACAAAAGAACCAGGATCTCTTGGAGAACCTCTGTACCTTGACGTTGTTGCAGCTCTTAAAGGAACAAAATTTGATGCTGTTAAGATCAACTCAGGACGTTACGGACTTGGTTCTAAAGATACAACACCGGCTCAGGTTGTTGCTGTATTTGAAAATGAAGCAAAAGCTAAATTCACAATCGGTATCGTTGATGATGTAACAGGACTTTCTCTTGAAGTAGGTGCTCCACTGGTTACAACACCGGAAGGAACAATCAACTGTAAGTTCTGGGGACTTGGAGCTGACGGAACAGTCGGAGCTAACAAGAACTCTATCAAGATCATCGGTGATAACACAGATATGTATGCACAGGCTTACTTTGATTATGATTCAAAGAAATCTGGTGGTGTTACAATGTCTCACCTCCGTTTCGGTAAGAAACCGATCAAATCTACTTACCTGATTCATAAAGCAAATTTTGTTGCATGCCACAACCCGTCATACATCAACAAATACAACATGGTTCAGGAACTTGTAGATGGTGGTACATTCCTTCTTAACTGCCCATGGACAGCAGAAGAACTTGATAAACATCTTCCGGGACAGGTTAAAGCATTCATCGCCAACCATGGCATCAAATTCTATACAATCGATGGTATCAAGATCGGTAAAGAAATCGGACTTGGCGGACGTATCAATACAGTTCTTCAGTCTGCATTCTTCAAACTGGCTAACATCATTCCGGAAGAAGAAGCTATCGACCTTATGAAGAAAGCTGCAAAGGCTACATACGGTAAGAAAGGTGATAAGATCGTACAGATGAACTACGATGCTATCGATGCCGGAGCTAAGCAGGTTAACGCAATCGAAGTACCGGAAAGCTGGAAGAACTGCGAAGACGAAGGCCTGTTCACACCAGAAGTTAAGGGTGGAAGAGAAGATGCAGTAGCATTCGTTAAGAACATTCAGGCTAAGGTTAATGCTCAGGAAGGTAACACACTGCCTGTATCTGCATTCAAAGATTATGTAGATGGATCTACACCGTCAGGAACAGCTGCTTACGAAAAACGTGGTATCGCAGTAGATATCCCGATCTGGCAGTCAGAAACATGTATCCAGTGTAACCGTTGTGCATATGTATGTCCGCACGCTGCAATCCGTCCGGTAGCTCTTACAGAAGAAGAACTTGCAAAAGCACCAGAAGGACTGAAAGCAATCGACATGATCGGTATGCCGGGAATGAAGTTCACAATGACTGTATCAGCTTATGACTGTACAGGATGTGGCTCTTGTGCAAATGTCTGCCCAGGTAAGAAGGGTGAAAAAGCTCTTGTTATGGGTAACATGGAAGAGAACGCTGGAGAACAGGTATACTTTGACTTTGGTACAGAAATCGAAGTAAAACCGGAAGTTGTTGCTAAATTTAAAGAAAATACAGTAAAAGGATCTCAGTTCAAACAGCCACTGCTTGAGTTCTCAGGAGCTTGTGCCGGATGTGGAGAGACTCCATACGCTAAACTTGTTACACAGTTATTCGGTGACAGAATGTACATCGCTAATGCAACAGGATGTTCATCTATCTGGGGTAACTCATCTCCGTCTACACCTTACACAGTAAACTCTAAGGGACAGGGACCGGCTTGGTCTAACTCACTGTTCGAAGATGCTGCTGAGTTTGGTTACGGTATGTTACTTGCTCAGAAAGCAATCAGAGAAGGTCTGAAAGCGAAAGTTGAAGAAGTTGCTGCATCAGATAAAGCCAGCGAAGAAGCAAAAGCTGCTTGCAACGAATGGCTTGAAACATACGGATGTGGAGCTACTAACGGAACAGCTACAGACAAACTTGTTGCTGCATTAGAAGGATGCGACTGCCCGACATGCAAAGATATCGTTGAAAAGAAAGACTTCCTCGCTAAGAAATCTCAGTGGATCTTCGGTGGTGACGGATGGGCTTACGATATCGGATTTGGTGGTGTTGACCACGTACTTGCAAGTGGAAAAGACATCAACGTAATGGTATTCGATACAGAAGTTTACTCTAATACAGGTGGACAGTCTTCTAAGTCTACTAAGACTGGTGCTATTGCTCAGTTCGCAGCAGGCGGAAAAGAAACTAAGAAGAAAGACCTTGCTTCTATCGCAATGAGCTATGGTTACGTATACGTTGCACAGATCGCTATGGGTGCTGACTTCAACCAGACTGTAAAAGCTATCGCAGAAGCTGAAGCATATCCGGGACCATCCCTGATCATCGCTTACGCTCCATGTATCAACCATGGTATCAAGAAAGGTATGAGCAAAGCTCAGACAGAAGAACAGCTTGCAGTTGAATGTGGATACTGGAACAACTTCCGTTTCAATCCGGCAGCTGAAGGATCTAAGTTCACTCTTGACAGCAAAGCACCAGACCTTGCTGGATACGAAGACTTCCTTAACGGAGAAGTTCGTTACAACGCTCTTGCTAGATTCAATCCTGAAAAGGCTAAAGTTCTGTTTGCTAAGAACGAAGAAGAAGCAAAAGCTAGATATGCATATCTGCAGAAACTCGTTACACTGTACGGTTCTGAAGAATAAGATTGACTTTAATGAGGAGTCAGGGACGAAAGTCTCTGACTCCTTTTTGGTTTTGGGGGATTCAAAAGGGGACGCGTACACAAAAGAACTTGCGCTGCACACTGCCTGCAAATGTGTTGTAGGTCCACAGAATGTCAAAGACTATCTTGCATTTGACAAGGTACTCGCATGTGACGGAACCTGGATGGTAAAGGATGCTCTGATAAATGGCGGAGAATTTGAAAAGATCAAAGAAATGACAAAAGAAGCGGTAGATATTGTAAAATAGCAATTATCTCTTGCAAAAATGAAAATTTTGTAGTATGGTTGATAAAGAAAATGATGAATATTCAGCTTGATAGAGGCGCGGGATTTATCAGTACCTTCTGAAAGATGCGGCAGGGAAGCCGACAGAAGAGAAAGGAAATACCGCCGAAGGAGCCGGAACCCCAACCCCGGTTTCTGGGACGATGCAGAAGATGCAGCGTACTGTCACACACGTGGAGCGCTATCGGAAGAACATTTAAGGAAGACTTTACATGCCATGAATGCGTTTTGCCGGTGCAAGCGTTATTCATGGCATTTTTATGTTTTAAAACAGGAGGTATTTTAATTGAGAGAAAAAATGAGAAAGTTAAGCAGTCTGCTCGCAGCTGTAATGATCTGCGTAATGGCAAGTCCCCTTGTCACCTTTGCAGCAGACGCGGAGGAGTATGTACCGAAGATGTACGCCAGCATCTGGTCACTGGTTCCACCGGTGGTTGCGATTGCACTGGCACTGATCACAAAAGAAGTGTACAGCTCATTATTTGTAGGAATTTTAGTAGGTGGAATATTCTATTCCGGATTTTCCTTTGAAGGAACCATCACCCATATTTTTCAGGAAGGGATCGTAGCTGTTCTTTCTGACAGCTATAATGTGGGAATCCTGATCTTCCTGGTTATCTTAGGAACCATGGTCTGCCTGATGAATAAGGCAGGAGGATCTGCCGCATTCGGTGAATGGGCAAGTACCCATATCAAGAGCCGTGTAGGTGCACAGCTGGCAACAATCATTCTTGGTGTGCTGATCTTTATCGATGACTATTTTAACTGTCTGACAGTCGGAAGCGTGATGCGTCCGGTAACGGATGCGCAGAATGTTTCCAGAGCAAAGCTTGCGTATCTGATCGATGCGACAGCAGCTCCGGTATGTATCATTGCACCGATTTCATCCTGGGCAGCAGCCGTTACGGGTTTTGTAGAAGGTGAAGATGGATTTTCAATATTTATCCGTGCAATTCCATATAACTTCTATGCAATCCTTACCATCCTGATGATGATCGCAATGGTTGTGATGAAGGTTGAGTATGGTCCGATGAAGGTTCATGAAGATAATGCGAAAAAAGGTGATATTTACACCACACCGGACAGACCGTATGCAAATACGGAGGAAGAGGCAGTGGATAACTGTAAAGGAAAAGTAATGGATCTTCTGATCCCGATCATTTCACTGATCATCTGCTGTGTGATCGGAATGATCTACACCGGTGGGTTCTTTGACGGAGTTGGTTTTGTAGAAGCATTTTCTGGAAGTGATGCTTCCCAGGGACTGGTGTATGGAAGCTTCTTTGCTTTTGTGATCACAATCGTGCTGTATCTGGTAAGACGTGTGCTGAAATTCGATGAGTGTATGGCATGTCTCCCGGACGGATTTAAGGCGATGGTTCCGGCAATCCTGATTCTTGTTTTTGCATGGACGCTGAAATCTATGACCGACAGTCTTGGAGCGGCAGAATATGTAGCAGGCATTGTAGCCGGAAGTGCGGAAGGTATGGTAAATCTTCTTCCGGCAATCATCTTCCTTGTGGGATGCTTTCTTGCATTTGCAACCGGTACAAGTTGGGGAACATTCGGAATCCTGATCCCGATCGTGGTACATGCATTTGAAGGAAAGAATGAGACGATGATGATCATTGCTATCTCCGCATGTATGGCCGGAGCAGTTTGTGGTGACCACTGTTCACCGATTTCGGATACAACGATCATGGCATCTGCTGGTGCACAGTGCAATCATATTAATCATGTCAATACACAGCTTCCATATGCGGCAAGCTGCGCGGCGATTTCGTTTATCACTTATATTATTGCCGGATTCGTACAGAGTGCATGGATCGCACTTCCGGCAGGAATCATCATGATGCTTGTCTTTGTGACATTCATGAAATTTTCACAGAAAAAGCAGACAACAGCTTTTTCACAGAAGAAAGAAGCATAATAGAGAAAATGAGGAATGGCTTTCGTAGCTGTTCCTTATTTTATTTACGCGAGCAACGAATCAAAGTCCGTGCTTGCACGAGACCTTGGCGACTGCCGCGATAACTTGAGAAACACGCTCCGCGTGTTTCTCATAGTTGGCGGAAAAGTCATAAAGAACTGGGGAGGTACAGCGGATTATGAAAAACAATTCCCACCAAGACCTTGTATCAAATCAAAGAAATGTGTACAATGTTATTTATGAGACTAACTACAGAACTTGGAGGAAATCATATATGGATTTAACAAAGCTTACAGCATATGAGATCATTGAACACAGACCTCTTCCGGATCTGAAATCGGAAGGAGCACTTTTAAGACATAAAAAGAGCGGTGCGAGGGTGCTTCTGATCTCCAATGATGATGAAAATAAAGTATTTAATATCGGATTCCGCACACCGACCACGAACAGTACCGGAGTGCCACATATCATGGAACATACTGTTCTGTGTGGCTCGGAAAAGTTTCCGACCAAGGATCCGTTTGTGGAACTGGTAAAAGGATCTTTGAACACCTTTTTGAATGCGATGACTTATCCGGACAAGACCGTATATCCGGTTGCAAGCTGTAATGAAAAGGATTTTCAGAATCTGATGGACGTGTATATGGACGCAGTCCTGCATCCGAATATTTACAAACACGAAGAGATCTTCCGGCAGGAGGGCTGGAACTATCATCTGGAGGAAGCAGACGGGGAGCTTTCTTATAACGGAGTTGTTTATAATGAGATGAAGGGGGCTTTTTCTTCACCGGATGGTGTTCTGGACCGTATGATCCTGAATTCTCTGTTCCCGGATACGACTTATGCAAATGAGTCCGGCGGAGATCCGGATGTGATTCCGGAACTGACTTATGAAGAATATCTGAATTTCCACAGAACCTATTATCATCCGTCCAACAGTTATATTTACCTCTATGGCAATATGGATATGGAAGAGAAATTAAACTGGCTGGATCAGGAATATCTGTCTGCTTACGATAAAAAAGAAGTAGATTCCGAGATCCATCTGCAGAAGCCGTTTGAAAAAATGCATGATATCACAAAGCCGTATTCGATCGCAAGTAATGAATCGACAGAAGATAATACCTATCTTTCCTACAATAAGGTCATTGGGACTTCTCTGGATGAAAAGCTGTATCTGGCATTCCAGATCCTGGATTATGCACTGCTTTCTGCTCCGGGAGCACCGATCACAAAAGCACTTCTGGAAGCAGGAATCGGAAAAGACATCAGCGGATCTTATGACAGCAGCACCTATCAGCCGATTTTCTCGATCGTGGCAAAGAATGCGAATGAAGAGCAGAAGGCAGAATTTGTAAAAGTGATCGAAGATACATTAAAAGGTATTGTAGAAAACGGAATGGACAAAAAGGCACTGGAAGCGGGAATCAATTACCATGAATTCCGTTACCGTGAAGCAGACTTCGGAGGCTATCCGAAGGGACTGATGTACGGTCTGCAGATATTTGACAGCTGGCTTTATGATGAAACAAAGCCGTTTATCCATGTGGAGGCGCTGGGCACCTTTGCATTCTTAAAAGAGCAGATCAGTACCGGGTATTTTGAAAAGCTGATTCAGACATACCTTCTGGATAATCAGCATGGAGCACTGGTTACGATCGTGCCGGAACCGGGACGTACAGCCAGACTGGATGCAGAATTAAAAGAAAAACTGCAGGCATACAAAGAAAGCCTTAGCAGGGAAGAAATCGAAAAGCTGGTTACAGATACGAAGCATTTACAGGAGTATCAGGAAGAACCGTCAAGTCAGGAGGATTTGGAGAAGATACCGATGCTGACAAGAGCGGATATTTCCCGCGAGATCGCACCGATTTATAATGAAGAGATGAAGATTGCAGATATCCCGACGGTATTCCATGAGATTGAGACGAACGGGATCGGTTATCTGGATCTGATGTTTGACCTTTCGGATGTGCCGGAAAAGGATCTCCCGATGGTGGGGCTTCTGCAGGCAGTTCTCGGAATCATTGACACTGAGCATTATGAATATGGAGAACTTTTTAATGAAATCAACAGACACACCGGAGGAATCGGAACTTCTCTGGAGCTTTACCCGGATGTGACGAAAGTAAAAGAAAAAGAATTCAAGGCAACTTTTGAAATCAAAGGGAAAGCACTTTATGGACAGATTCCATTTGCCATCCGTATGATGAAAGAGATTCTGACAGCCTCGAAACTGGATGATGAAAAACGTTTGAAAGAGATTCTTTCTATGACAAAGACCAGATTGCAGGATCGTTTCCTGTCTGCAGGACATTCCGCAGCAGCACTCCGGGCAATGTCTTATAAGTCACCGATTTCAAAATTTAAAGATACGACGAATGGAATAGAATATTACCAGAATATCCGTGAGATGGAAGAACATTTTGATGAGAAGAAAGAAGAAATCATCAGCGGATTGAAGGCTTTGTCGGAATTGCTTTTCAGAAAAGGCAATGTGATGATCAGTTACACAGCCTCAAGAGAGGGACTTGCCGTTTTGGAAGAGGAGATCGGAAGCTTAAAAGAAGCTCTTTATCCGGAGAGAACGCCAGAGAGCCGATGCATCCTGCACTGTGAAAAGAAGAATGAAGGCTTTAAGACTTCTTCAAAAGTACAGTTTGCGGCAAAGGCAGGCAACTTTATTGATGCAGGAGAAGAATATAACGGGGCACTGCAGATCCTGAAAGTGATCATGAGTTATGAGTATCTCTGGATCAATATCCGCGTAAAAGGTGGTGCGTATGGCTGCATGAGTAACTTCAACCGCATTGGTGAGGGCTATTTTGTATCTTACCGTGACCCGAATCTTGGAAGAACCCTGGAAATCTATGACGGAGTTCCGGAATATCTGGAGAACTTCACGGTCAGCGAACGCGATATGACAAAATATATTATCGGAACGATCAGCAACATTGATCAGCCGATGACTCCGGCAACCAAGGGAGACCGTTCCATGAACCTTTATATGAATCATGTCAGTGCAGAGATGATCAGAAAAGAAAGAGAACAGATCCTTACAGCAAACCAGGAGGATATCCGCGCACTTGCAGGTGTGGCACGTGCAGTGCTTGCAAATGATCAGATCTGTGTGATCGGAAATGAAGCAAAGATAGAAGAAGAAAAAGAATTATTTATGACAGTTGAGAATTTATTTTAGAAGGAGAATGCATGAGAGCAGATTTTAAATCAGGATTTGTAACGTTGATCGGCAGGCCGAATGTGGGGAAATCCACACTTATGAACTATCTGATCGGTCAGAAGATTGCTATTACATCGAATAAACCACAGACCACCAGAAACCGGATCCAGACGGTACTTACGACCGATGAAGGACAGATTGTATTTGTTGATACACCGGGAATCCATAAGGCGAAAAACAAGCTTGGGACCTACATGGTAAATGTGGCAGAGCGCACCTTAAATGAAGTGGATGTGGTACTGTGGCTGGTTGAACCAAGTACCTTTATCGGAGCCGGAGAGCAGCACATTGTGCAGCAGCTTGGGAAGGTGACGACACCGGTCGTGCTGGTCATTAACAAGGCAGATACTGTGAAGAAGGAAGACATTCTTCCGTGTATTGCAAAATACAACGAAGTATACCAGTTTGCAGATATCGTTCCGGTATCTGCAAGAACCGGTGAAAATACAGACGAGCTTTTAAAGGTCATCATGAAATATCTTCCGTATGGACCGCAGTTTTATGATGAAGATACCATTACCGACCAGCCGGAAAGGCAGATCGTGGCAGAGCTGATCCGTGAGAAAGCACTACACTGCCTGAATGAGGAGATTCCACATGGAATTGCGGTATCGATCGAGAAGATGAAAGCACGCAAAAAAGTGATGGATATTGAGGCAACGATCATCTGTGAACGTGATTCACATAAAGGAATCATCATTGGCAAGCAGGGATCCATGCTGAAAAAGATCGGCAGTACGGCGCGATATGAGATCGAGCAGATGCTCGAATGTAAGGTAAATCTCCAGCTTTGGGTAAAAGTAAAGAAAGACTGGAGAGACAGCGATTTCCTGATCAAAAACTTCGGATACCGAGAAGACGAGTAAAAAATGTCAAGGTGTTTCTCTGAAAAACAGCTGGCAGATATTACGCAGTATAGCATCTGAAAATATGGGAGAACCTAATCTTAAAAGGCATAAGAAAAAGATGAGGTGACCGAAGGATGAATCAGGAATACTGGGATCAGTTTGCAAGGACAGGACGGGTGGAAGATTATCTCTCCTACCGGGAAAAGGAAGTCTGTAAAGCGAAAACGGAGAAATACGGGGACAAATGCAGTGAATCAGTTAACAACAATGACAGGGATGATTCTGTCGGTAGCACCGATTGGTGAATATGATAAAAGAGTCGTGATCCTGACAAAAGAAAAAGGGAAAATATCAGCGTTTGCAAAAGGGGCGAGACGACCGAACAGTCCGCTTGCAGGGGCTTGTACACCTTGTAATTTCGGAAAATTCATGCTGTATGAAGGAAGAAATTCCAACACTCTCCAGTCGGCAGAAATCGAGAATTATTTTGCAGAGCTCCGCACGGATGTGGAAGCGGCATACTATGCATTTTATTTTCTTGAATTTGCAGATTTTTATACAAGGGAAGCCAATGACGAGCGGGAAATGCTGAAGCTTCTTTATCAGACGATGCGCGTGTTGACGAAAAAGATCATTCCATTTGAGCTGATACGCTACATATTTGAACTGAAGGCACTCAGTGTCAGCGGGGAAGGACCGCAGGTATTTCAGTGTGTCAGATGCGGGAACAGGGAACGTCCCTGTGTGTTCAGTGTAAAGGAGGGTGGTTTGGTCTGCAGTGAATGCGGTCAGAATGTCTATGACGGAATGCGGCTGAATACGTCTACCCTTTATGCCATGCAGTTCATTGTCGGGACACCGGTGGAAAAGCTCTATACCTTTACCTTAAGCGATGAGGTTTTACAGGAACTGGGAAAAGTAATGGAGCGTTATCTGGATGTATACGTGGATCACAGATTCAAGTCGCTTGAGATTCTGAAGCAGCTCACAGGGCTGAAATAACCGGAAAATTGTATATTAGATTAGAAAATAAAGACAAATCTGGCGAAAATTAGCAGGATAAGCTTGCAAAACCTATATGCAATAGGTATAATAGGTGAATCAGAGAAGAATAAATGTTATCGCGATAAGTAGCTTTGTTCTTCTAACGAAAAATAAAAAGAATGCGAGGATTAGTGTTATGGTAGAAAAGACAATGGACAAAATTGTAGCTTTGGCAAAATCAAGAGGCTTTGTATATCCGGGGTCTGAAATCTACGGTGGGCTTGCAAATACATGGGATTATGGTAACCTGGGTGTTGAACTTAAGAACAACGTAAAGAGAGCATGGTGGAAGAAATTTGTACAGGAGAACCCGTACAACGTAGGTGTTGACTGTGCGATCCTGATGAATCCGCAGACATGGATCGCTTCCGGACATCTGGGAGGATTCAGTGATCCGCTGATGGACTGTAAGGAATGTCACGAACGTTTCCGTGCAGATAAGATCATTGAAGATTATGCACATGAGCATGGAATCGATATTCCGGACAGCATTGACGGATGGTCACATGAAGAGATGGAAGGATTTGTAAAAGAACACGAAGTTCCGTGTCCGACCTGTGGAAAACACAATTTCACGGAGATCCGTGAATTTAACCTGATGTTCAAGACTTTCCAGGGTGTAACAGAAGATGCAAAGAACGTTGTTTACCTTCGTCCTGAGACTGCGCAGGGAATCTTCGTAAACTTTAAGAACGTACAGAGAACTTCAAGAAAGAAGCTTCCATTTGGTATTGGTCAGATCGGTAAATCATTCCGTAACGAGATTACACCGGGTAACTTTACATTCCGTACCCGTGAGTTTGAACAGATGGAACTTGAATTCTTCTGCAAACCGGATACAGACCTTGAATGGTTTGCTTACTGGAAGAAATTCTGTCTTGACTGGTTGTTCTCTCTTGGACTTAAGGATGAGGAAGTCCGTTACAGAGATCACGATAAAGAAGAGCTTTCTTTCTACAGCAAGGCTACAACAGACGTAGAATTCCTCTTCCCATTCGGATGGGGCGAGCTGTGGGGAATCGCAGACAGAACCGATTATGACCTGACACAGCATCAGAATGTATCCGGACAGGATCTGACTTACTTTGATGATGAGACCAATGAAAAATATATCCCATACGTAATCGAACCATCACTTGGAGCTGACCGTGTGGTACTTGCGTTCCTTTGCGCAGCATATGATGAGGAAGAACTGGAAGACGGTTCTACACGTACTGTGATGCATTTCCATCCGGAACTTGCACCGGTTAAGATCGGTGTGCTTCCGCTCTCCAAGAAGCTGAACGAGGGCGCTGAGAAGGTTTATGCTATGCTTAGCAAATACTACAACTGCGAATTTGATGACAGAGGAAATATCGGTAAGAGATATCGTCGTCAGGATGAGATCGGAACACCGTTCTGCGTAACTTATGACTTTGATTCAGAAGAAGACGGAGCAGTTACTGTTCGTGACCGTGATACAATGCAGCAGGAAAGAATTAAAATTGAAGATCTCAAAGCATACTTTGAGAAGAAATTTGAGTGGTAGAGATTTGAAAAGATCCGGATTTCCCATGTTTGGGAAGTCCGGATTTTTTTGTGCAAAAAAGTTTGTTTGAGATGTTGTGAGACAAATGGGACAAATATAAGTGTTCAAATTCCGTTGTGCCACCATTCTGAGGAGCCTCTGAAAGCGAAAATTATGTCAGCAGAGGCTTCCATAATTTTTGGGTGGATAGAAAAAAGTAGTATAACAGGTTGATGTGGTGAAGTAATGAAAGATAGATTTTTCGAATAAGTAATATTGATGAAGAAAAATTGGGATTTTGGAATAAAAATGGCAGAGACTAGGGAGTGTAATCGTGATAGGTTGGCTAGAATGTGTGGATTTTGAGAAAAAATTTGATTTGTAAAAATAGACAAAGAAAATCGATGATATAGTTAAAAAAATAGTCAATAAAAACAATGCCTATAGGGAAAAACTATTAAATATTCTGACAAATAATAAACAATAAAGAAAATTATTTAACGCTTGACTAATTGTAACGACAATTATATAATGGGATTAAC
>ENA-ORCN01001179-ORCN01001179.1-human-gut-metagenome-genome-assembly--contig:-NODE-1179-length-18884-cov-6.605732_pt1 | contig 18884 bp, 16 predicted proteins | sample MGYA00242984_ERZ507984 | MGnify/ENA primary metagenome ERZ507984 (study PRJEB26167, sample SAMN06115395) | human gut metagenome | host: Homo sapiens | place: China:Hubei | collected 2016-05-19... | reverse complement strand
CGAAAAGGCGGCAAAGGTCACGCCGCTTTCCGTCAGAGCCTTCAGCTTGCTTGCGTCGGCGTAAATGTCTCGAAGGAAGGCTTTCGCCTCCTTTTCCGATTTGAAGAACCGTGTTTTCTGCTTGCCCCGGCCGTCGGTAACGGTTGCCCGCCACGGAGATTTTCTATCTTCGACATAGGTGATGCGCCCGCTGCCCTTTTTTCTGCGCTCCATACAGACACCTCTTTTCCTGCTCTTATTGTACCGAGGCAGGCGGTGCGTGTCAACGAAAATGTCACTCTATTGTCACTCTATCCTTTTGAAAAACCGGCGAAAATTTGCGAAAATTCATAAAAGCCCAAGAATCGGAAAAGCCGAAAAGCCTTGAAAATAAAGGGTTTTCAAGCGTTTTGCGGCGACGAGGAAATAATCGTAGCAATGCTTCCCAAGCCTAGAAGGCGGGTTCGATTCCCGTACCCTGCTCCAAAAAAGAAGCGGCTTGCAATGCAAGCCGCTTCTTTTTTGGAATCCCGGATCGGGAATTAAAATGCTCGGGCGAAGTGAATTCGCCCTCCGCCAAGGTTTAGCTGCGCAAAACGCTTGCGGCGGCGCACTCGCGCCGGCAGACGAAAACGCGCGAAGCGGCTTGCATCGCAAGCCGCTTCTGTTTCACTTGAAATACGCCACCAGCAGGTCGACGCAGGCGCCGTAGCTCTTGACGCCGATGGTGCCGTAGCTTTTGAGAAAGCCGTCGTAGACGGCATTGGAGACCGTGTCCGCCAGTCCCTCGAACTGCGCCCAGTAGGCGCCGGAAGTACGCAGATCGGCGACCACACGCTCGTCGAGCGTTCCGCGCACGGCGCGCCAGCGCTCCGCGTCGGCGGAATAAAGCGCGTTGGCAAGGTAGATGTAGCCCGACAGCGCGCCTGCGTAGCGGTAGGCGGCGTCGCCGCAACGCAGGCAGGCGAGCACGGCGAGAAAATTGCACTCCTGCTCGCTTGCGATGCCGCGGCGGTGAGAAAGCTCATGCGCGACGGTGGTGGGCAGCGTCGCGGCGGGGAAATCGACGTTTACGTTGCACTCGCCCGTGAATGGAAAGTAGAAGCCGGTGAAGCCCATCGCGCTCATCACGCGGGAAAAGCGCATGGCCTTGGGCGGCACGTCGGTCATTTCGAGGAACGGAAATTCCTCATATAGATTTTCGTAGATCTTCGGCGCGTAGGCGAGGATCTCCGCGCGGTCGCCGGCAAAGGCGCCGTCGGCGGCGCGGGGGACGTCTCCGGCGTATTCGTTCACCAGTGCGGCGAATTGCCGCGTCACGCGCTCGAGGTCGTCGACGGCGACCGGCCCGACATCGATGCCGCTTTTGTCGGTGAAGCTGTCAGCGTAGTAATTCGCACCCCAGAGCAGGCAAAAGAGCACATAGACGGTCAAAACCGCGTTCCCAAGCCCAAGCACGAGCGCGTAGACTGTGCCGCTTCTGTGCCGGCTTCGCACTACGGCGCGCACGCCCAGCGCGAGAAAAGCGAGGAAGCCCATCGCCGCGAGGACGTACAAACTTTCCGCGACGGAGAAGGGGACGCACTCGCACAGCCTGCCGAGCATGCGGCGCAGCGGGTTTGTGAAGCCCTCCGTCAGGGCGTTCATAGCGCCTCGGCTGCGCCGCGCAAGCAGAAAGGCCGATAGAAGCGCGAGGTTCGCAAGCAGCCAGAGATGCAGTTTTTTGTAACGGGAAAACAAGGCTTTCATGGCGTCAGTCGGCAGCAGAGAGCAGCTCGCGCGTGTAGGCCTCACGCGGGTGCTCAAAAAGCTCCTGCACCGTGTTTTCCTCCACGATGCGCCCGTCCTTCATCACCATCACGCGGTCGCAGAGCTGATAGACCACATTGAGATCGTGCGAGATGAAGAGGAACGAGATGCCCAGCTCGTCGCGCACCGTGCGCATCAGCTCTAAAATCTGGCGCTGAATGGTCACGTCGAGCGCGCTGACCGGCTCGTCGGCGATGATGAGCCGCGGCTTTTGAATGAGCGCTACCCCGATGGAGACGCGCTGGCGCTGCCCGCCGGAAAGCTCGTTCGGCCTGCGCGTCAGGCATTCGGCGGGCAGACCGACCTTTTCCGCAATCTCCGCGACGCGGCGGCGCCGCTCGGCGGCGTCGTACTTGCCGTAGATGCGCAGCGGCTCCTCTAAGCTCCAGCCGACGGTGTAGGCGGGGTTGAGCGAGGAGTAGGGGTCCTGAAAGATCATCTGCGGGCGCTTGGTGTAGTGGATGATCTCGCCCGTGTGGGTCTTGACCAGACCGAGGATATTTTTCACCAGCGTGGTTTTGCCGGTGCCGCTCTCGCCGACCAGCCCCAAAATTTCACCGCGGCGGAGCGTGAAGCTCACGTCGTGCAGCACGGTATGGTCGTGCCGCCGCCCATGCTCATCGGTGTCGCGGTACCAGCTTGTAAGGCTTTTGACTTCTAAAACAAGGTCGTCCATGGCGTTAACCTCTGCGCACGCGGCGCGGAATGGCGTTGATGAGCTCGGCGGTGTAGGGGTGCTGCGGCGCGGTGAAAAGCTGCTCGGGCGCGCCCTCCTCAACGATGTGACCGCGCTGCATCACGGCGACGCGCGAGCAGATGCGACGCACGACCTGCAAATTGTGCGAGATGAGCAGCATCGAGATGCCGCGCTCCCGATTCAAACGGCGCAAAAGCGCGAGGATCTGCGCCTGCACGGTCACGTCGAGCGCGGTGGTCGGCTCGTCGAGCAGCAGCAAATGCGGATCGGTGACGATGGCTGCGGCGATCATCACGCGCTGGAGCTGACCGCCGGAGCACTCGTGCGGATACTTGCGGTAAATTTCCTCCGGCGCGGGGAGGTCCACATCGCGCAGCGCCTCGAGCGCACGCGCGCGGCGCTGCTCCTTCGTCAGCTGCGTGTGGACAGCCAGCGCCTCCTCGACCTGCGGGCCGATGCGCATGAGCGGGTCCATCGCGGTCATCGGCTCCTGAAAGACCACGCCGAGCTCGCGGCCCTGAATGGCGCGCAGCTCCGCGCGGGGCAGGCGCAGGATATCGCGCCCGTCGAAGCGCACCTCGCCGGAGAGCGTGACCTTTTTGCGCTCGATGAGGCCCGAGAGCGTCATGGCGGTCACGGTCTTGCCGCTGCCGCTCTCGCCCACGAGCCCGACGACCTCGCCGTCGCGGATCGTCAGGTCGATGCCCGCCACAGCCTCGCGCGAGGCGCCGTGAAAGCGGACGTGCAGATCATGGATCTCGACCATGGGGACATCTCCTTTCCGGAAAAATCAGTTCTCGCCGCGCTGCAGGCCCTCGCCGATCAGGCTCACGCCGAGGATCAGCAGCACAATGACCGCGCCCGTGCCGAGCGCGTACCACGGCGCGGAGTCGAGCATGCTCTGCGACTCCGAGAGCATATAGCCGAGGCTCGCCTCGTCGGGCGAAACGCCGATGGAGAGGTAGCTCATCGCCGCCTCAGCGAGCACGGCATTGTTGAAGCCGATGGTGATGGCGGAGACGAGCGTGTGCCAGATGTTCGGCAGAATGTGAACAAAGAGGATGCGCGCGGTGGACGCGCCCATCAGCTCCGCCGAATGGACGTAGTTCTGCGTGCGCGCGCGGGCGAACTCGCTGCGCACGATACGCGCATAGCTGGGGATGAAGACAATGCCGAGCGCGAGCGTCATGTGCTCTCGCCCGCCGCCGAGCAGGCTCACGAGCACGAGCAGAATGAGAATGCTCGGAAAGGAGGCGAGCGCGTCGTTCAGACGCATGAGCAGCTCGTCCACCCAGCCGCCGTACCAGCCGGTCAGCGCGCCGACGAGCGTGCCTACCACGGTGCCGATGGCGACGGTACCGAGCGCGATGAGCAGCGTGTCACCGGCGCCGACCATGACGCGGCTCAAAATGTCGCGGCCGAACTTGTCCGTGCCCATCGGGTGCGCGGCGGACGGCGGCAGCAGGCGTGAAAAGTCCATGGCGTTGGGGGAGTAGGGCGTCCAGAAAAGGCCAAGGACAATGAAGCCGACGACCAGCGCCGTGAGCACGAGACCCACGCGCAGGAAGGTGTTTTTTCTCATGCCGCACCTCCCGCTCCGGAGCCGAGCCGCGGGTCGATGCGCCGCGCGAGCAGATCGGCGGCGAGGTTGCAGAGAATGACGGCGAAGGCCAGCAGCACAACGATGGCGCGCGCGACCGGCTCGTCGCGCCCCTCAATGGAGGTCAGCAGCAGCCGCCCGAGACCGGGGACGGCGAACACCTGCTCGATGACGACGCTGCCCGCGAGCAGATCGGCGACCGTCATGGCGAGGAAGGTCAGGACCGGCACGAGCGTGTTTTTCAGCACATGGCGGTAGAGGATGCCGCTGCGCGAGCGTCCGCGGCTCATGGAGGTGCGGACGTAGTCGCGCTGTGCCTCGTCTAAGATCGACGTGCGCAGGAGCTTGACCGTCATGGCGATGCGCGGCAGCGCGACCGCGAGCGCGGGGAAGAAGAGATAACCGATATAATGCCCCACGCCGCCCGCCGGGAACGCGCCCGCGATGAACAGATGCAGCACAAGGCCGAAGAGATAGGTAAAGAGGATGCCGGTGAAAAACGGCGGCACCGCCATCACGACCTGATTGATCACGGTCAGCGCGCGGTCGAGCCGGCCGCCGGCGTATTTGGCCGACAGCACGCCGAGCGGAATGGAGACCGCCACGATGAGCGCGAACGCGAGCGCCGTGAGCGTCAGCGTGGGACCCAGCCGCTGCGCGATGAGCGAGCTCACGCTCTGCCCGTAGCGGTACGAGGTGCCGAGGTCGCCGCGCAGCGCATCCCACAGCCAGCGGCCGTAGCGCACGAGAAGCGGGTCGTTCAGCCCCAGCTCGATGCGCAGGGCCTCAAGCCGCTCGGGAGTCGCCTCCGTACCGAGCAGGCGCGTCGCCGCGTCGCCGGAGAGGAGGGAGAAGGCAACGAAGGTCAAAAACGAGACGATCACCATCGTCAGCAGCATCGTTGCGATTTTTTTCGCTGTATAACGCATGGTGTTCGCCTCGCTTTGTCGGTCAGGGCGTCTGCCCTCGGATTTTTGTCAGGTGTAGGCCACGGTGCTCAGGTCGATGGCGTAGAGCGGGTAGAAGCGGTAGCCGCTGAGACCCTTACGCACGGCGACGAGGTCCGCGAGGTCCTGAATGTAAACGTTCGCGGCGGTCTCGGCCAAAATTTCCTCGCAGCGGAGGTATTGGGCGGTCGCTTCCTCGTCGGTCGCGGCGCGGATGGCGGCGGCAAAGGCTTCATCGTATTCTGCGTTGGAATAATTCGTGAAATTATTACTCGCCGTAGAGGTAAAGCGTTCGAGCATGGCACGGGCGGTCAGAGTGCTGGCGTCTACGCCGACGACGGTGGCCTGGTACCGGCGGCCGGAATAGACGTTCTCCAGCCAGCTCGCCCACTCGACGGGGTCGATGGTCACGTTCACGCCGATGGCGCGGAGCTGCTCGGCAACGACCTGCGCGGTGTCCATGTGCGGCTGGTAGTTGCTGGGAACGGTGATGGTGAGGTCAAAGCCGTCGGGATAGCCCGCCTCGGCGAGCAGCGCCTTGGCCTTTTCCGTGTCATGCGGATAGAGGCCGGCGAGCTCGGGCAGGAAATACTTGCGGAAGTTGGGATACATGCTGCTGCCGACCGCCGTGCCGTGACCGTCGGCCACCACGTCAAAGACCTGCTCGCGGTCAAGCGCGTAGCACAGCGCCTTGCGCACCGTTTCGTTCGCAAGCGGCTCGTAGGCGTGGTTGAGATACACAGCCTGCACGAGGTTCATGGTGCCCTCGAGAATGTCAAAGCTCTCGGTGAGCTGGTTTGCCTGCGTGGCGGTCAGGTGGGCGCAGATGTCCACCGCGCCGCTCTTGAGCGCCATGACGAGCGCCTCGGCATTCTCATAAATTTGATAGGTGACCTTGTCCACCTTCGCGCCCTCGCCCCAGTAATCGGCGAAGCGCTCCAGCACAAGATTCTGCTGCGCGGCGCGGGAGACGTACTTAAACGGGCCGGTACCGACCGGGTCCGCGCCGTCGGCGTGGTTCTCCGGTGTAATGGCCAGCGTCATGTAGGAGAGGAAATCGCTGTCGGCGGCCTTGAGGACAACGGAGACATAGTCGCTGCCGATGTCGATGGTGTCAATGTTATCCAGCGCCTTCCAGCTGCCGGACTGCATGGCCTTGTCGATCGACCATGCGACATCCCTCGCCGCGACCTCACTGCCGTCGTGGAATTTCACACCGGGGCGGAGATGGAACGTATAAGTGAGCTGATCGCCGGAGATCTCCCAGCGCTCGGCGACGGCGGGGATCAGGTTGCCGTCCGCGTCGGGCTTGACGAGCCCCTCAAACACGTTGAACAGCACCTCGCGGTTTGCGGCGGTGACGGAGGTGTAGGGGTCAAGGCTGTTTTCCAGGTCCTGCGCGATGCCGACGACGATCTCGTTCGCGTCGCGCCGCGCGTCGGTCGTGTCGGCGTTCCCGCCGCAGGCGGCGAGGGAGAGGAGCAGAGTCAGGGAAAGAAACAGGGTGAGGATGCACTTATTCATGGAATTCTCCTTTTAGTGTTGTGGTCGAGCCCGTCAAAACCCGACGGGGCGCAAAGATCGCGTCGTCCGTCACGCCCTTTTTGCGCAGGGACGATTCACACAGGAAGCTCACGGCGGAGTGGATGCAGGCGAACACCGGCACGCCGAGGAACATACCCAGCACCCCGCCGAAGCCGCCGCCGACAAGGATGGCGACGACGATCCAGAAGCTCGAAATGCCGACGGTCTCGCCCAAAATTTTGGGGCCGAGGATGTTGCCGTCGAACTGCTGGAGGGCAATGATGAAAATGATAAAGTAGAGGCACTGGCGGGGGCTCACGAGCAGGATCAAAAACGCGCTGGGGATCGCGCCGAGGAAGGGACCGAAGATGGGGATGACGTTCGTCACGCCCACAAAGACCGCGATGATGGGCGTGTAGGGGAACTTCAAAATCGAGCAGACGATGAAGCACAGAATGCCGATGATGAGCGAGTCGAGCAGCTTGCCGCGCACAAAGCCGGAGAAGATGCGGTCGGCCTCGCGGGTGGCGCGCAGCGCGCGCTCATAGTGCGGCACGGAGACGAGCGAGTAGAGCAGCTTGCGCGTGTGGAGGCCGAAGGTCTCCTTGCGGGCGAGGATGTAAACGGAAACGACGATGCCCACGAGCAGGTCCTTGGCAAAGACCAGCACGCTCAGCACGCCGCCGGTCACGGCGACGATGGCGACCTGCGCGCCGGGAATGACGGTGTTCTTCACCCAGTCGACCAGCTCGTTGTAGTAATCACGGACCAGCGTGAGCACACGCTCGGAGATGTAGGGATTGTCCTCCACAAGCTGCGTGACCCAGGTGTAGATGGTGCGGTAATAGCTCTCGAGATTGGAAAAAAGCAGCGATACGCTCGCGACCAGCTCGGGGATCAGGATGCTGAAGAGCAGATACACGAGTCCCAGCGCAAGGAGCCAGGTCACAAGGATGCTCAGGCAGCGCATCAGTCCGGCGCGCTTGACGCCGAGCCTGTCGCGGAGGAGACGGTCGAAAAAGTCCACGATGGGCGTGAGCAGGTAGGCCATCGCAAGACCGTAGAGCACGGGCTTGAGGATGCCGAAGAGCTTTTCTATAAAAATAAACAGCACGCCGTCCTGAAAGAAGGTGTCGTAAAACACGAGAATGGCGCAGGCCGCGGCGGTAATGGTCACGCCCCAGCGAAGATAGGTTTTCTGCTTCATGTTTCCTCCCTTGCCCTCGGCCGGCACAGTGCCTGCCCGTATTCAGAATAGATCAAGCTTAGCATACTATGATTATTGTGGAATTGCAATAGCACAATTTCTGTGCTATACTAAAATTAACCGAATCTTCAAACTTTTTTTCGTTCGCAGAAAGGATGAATGCTGTGGAAAAGAAGCTGCTGTTCATCGTCAATCCCCGCGCGGGCAAGACGAAATCGCGCGCACCGCTGTTCGACGCCGTTTCGATCTTCTCCAAGGCGGGCTATCTGGTCCGCGTGGCGGAGACGCGGCGGCACGGTGATGCGACCGAGCTGGCCGAGCGCTTCGGCGGAGATTTTGATCTCGTCGTCTGCCACGGCGGAGACGGCACGCTCAACGAGACGGTCAACGGCATCATGCGCCTGCCGCGGGAGAAGCGTCCGCCGCTGAGCTACCTGCCCGGCGGCAGCACGAACGACTTCGCGGCAAGCCTGTCCATTTCCTCCGATCCCGCGCTCGCGGCGCAGAGCGCCATGCGCCTTCAGCCGCGCGACCTGGACGTGGGCGTGTTCAATGAAAAGAACTTCGTTTACGTCGCGTCCTTCGGCGCGTTCACGCGCACGGCCTACACCGTGCCGCAGGACATCAAGAATATGTTCGGTCACTTTGCCTATCTTCTCGAGGGCGTGAAGGACCTTGAAACGCTCTGCCCCTATCCCATGAAGATTACCGCCGACGGCGAGGTGTTCGAGGGCGAGTACCTCTTCGGCGCGGTATGCAACTCGACCTCCATCGCGGGACTGATGAAGCTCTCACCCGACGCGGTGGACCTGTGCGACGGGCAGTTTGAGCTGATGCTCGTGCCCGTGCCGAAAACACCGCTGCAACTCCAGCGCACCATCCGCGCCATCGTTTACGAGGAATACGAAACGAGCAACGCGCTCATCTTCCGCCATGTCCGCCATGTCACGGCGGAGAGCGACGGCAGCATTCCCTGGACGCTCGACGGCGAATACGCCCCCGGTGTGCCGAAAATCGAGATCGGCATTGAGGACAACGGGATACAGATGATGATCTGAGCCTGTGCAGAGGCTAAGAAACGCGCGGCGTCGCCGCGCGTTTCTCTTTTACTCGCTCGTGAGCTGGTAAACGCCCTCTATATTGCCGAGCAGATACTGCGCAAATTCCACAGCCTGTGTGTCGGCCCCACCGTAGCGCACACCGTCTCCATCGTAGAGCCGCAGCACCGTCTGTGCCGTCTCGTCCGCACTGAGTTTTTCCAGCGCGGCAAGCAGCGCCGCAGCGAACTCGTCGCCGCCGACGATGGCGTCAGCGGTACTGACGGACACCGTCTCGCCGCCGACCGTGCAGCCGTAAATCTCCATCCAAAGCGCCTCATCCGGAGCCTCGCCGTGCAGCACCACAAGATCCGCAGTGGAGAACACCTCATCCGCGCTGACGTACTCTGTCAGGCGCGGAACGCTGTCCGCCATCATGCCATTGGCGTTCACGTCCATCATGCTGTCGAGAAACCGCTGGGCCACATCGTCATCCACAGGCACGGCGAACACGGGGTCGCTCCCATTATCCATCCAGAAGCTGCCGAGCAGCGTCTCCCACGCGTGCAGCGCGCCGCCGCCCGCCGCGTCCTTTTCAAACGCCGCGCGCAGCGTGCGGTTCTGGTCGGAGACCGGGAAATACAGCCCGACACGCTCCGTGTCGCCGGCGGGTTCCTCCGGCACAGAGACCAGCCGCAGCACGTCCTCGTGCGCCAGATACGTCTCCATCGGCATGAAGCCGACCTGCACCGAGCCGCGCGCGAGCGCGTCGGCGGTGGCCTCGTCGCTCGCGCCGAAGGTCACGTTGACCCTGCCGACCGTCACGCCCTCGTCGGCGAGCGCGCCGATGAGCAGCGGCGGCAGCTCCTTCTTTAATTGCATCAGCGCGTCCGTGTCACGGTCGCCCGCAACAAATTCCACATTCAGCTCCGCGAGCGTGATGCCCTCCTCCGGCGGTGGCGTCGGCTCGTCGGGCTTGCTCGGGGTGGGCTCCTGCTTTCCGCAGCCGCTGAGCACGGCGAGCAGCGCAAGGGCAAGGAAGAAAGAAAACATACGCTTCATGGTCAGCGCCTCCTCACAGAATAAGCTGGAATGAAATCCTCTGGTGTGGCTATTATAGCATAGGGCGCGGCGGGAAAGTGTGACGATTTCATTACAAATCACTTGATAATCCGCAAAAGCATGGTATGATTGGAAAAACAGTCTTTTCGGGGAGGTGGGCGCGCCGTGACGGTGAGGAAAAACAGGATACGGCTCGTCGGCGCGCTGCTCGCGCTCGTGCTTTCGCTTTCGCTCGGCGGCTGCGCTGTGCGGGAGGGATCGGCGGACGACGGGCGGCTGCGCGTCGTGACGACGCTCTTCCCCTACTACGATTTTGCCCGCGCCGTCGCGGGGGACCGCGCGGACGTGACGCTGCTGCTCGCACCGGGCCGCGAGGCGCACAGCTTTGAGCCGACCCCGCTCGACGCCGTGACCATCTCGCGCGCCGACGTCTTCATCTACAACGGCGGCGAGGGCGAGGTCTGGGCGGACGATATGCTCGACGCCGTGGGCGAGGACATCGGCACGGTGCTGCGCATGATGGACTTTGTCGATGCCCGCGAGGAGGAATTCTCCGAGGGGATGCAGGGCGCGGACAGCCACGACCACGCGCATGACCATGACCACGAGCTTCACGACCATGCGGAGCATGACCATGACGACAGCGACGAGATCGAGTACGACGAACACATCTGGACGTCGCCGAAAAACGCCATCAGGCTCTGCCGCGCCGTCGCCGACGCGCTCTGCGCGGCGGACGCGGAAAACGCCAATCTCTACCGCGCGAACTGCGAGGACTACTGCGCGCAGCTTGAAGCTCTCGACGCGGACCTCCGCGCCCTGCGCGCGAGCGCCGTGCGCGATCTGCTGGTCTTTGCCGACCGCTTCCCGTTTTTATATTTCTGTGAGGAATACGACCTCCATTACCGCGCGGCGTTCCACGGCTGCTCGGGCGATACCGAGCCGAGCCTCGCCACGCTCAAGTACCTCATCGACAAGGTGAACGACGAGCACATTCCGGTCGTCTACACCATCGACCTGAGCAGCCAGAAGGTCGCGGAGGCGGTGAGCGAATGCACCGGCGCGCGCATCGAACGGCTGTGGTCGATGCAGACCATCTCGCGCACGGACTTCGACGCGGGCGAGACCTATTTAACGCTGATGCAGCGAAATTACGAGGCTTTGAAAGGAGGCTTGCTGTGATGGATCGGGATATTCTGCTTGCATGCCGTGACGCAAGCCTCGGCTACGAGCACCGCGCGCTGCTCGAGCATCTGACGTTTACCGTCCGCGCGGGGGATTACCTCTGTGTGGTGGGCGAGAACGGCAGCGGCAAGTCGACGCTGATGAAAAGCCTGCTCGGGCTGCTTCCTCCGCTCGCCGGCACGATCGACTGCCCCGCGCAGCGCGCGGGCGCCATCGGCTACCTTCCGCAGCAGACGAGCGCGCAGCGCGATTTTCCCGCTACGGTGAGCGAGGTCGTGCTCTCGGGCTTTGCCAACAAGCGCGGGCTGCACTTTTTCTACTCCGCCGCGGAGAAGAGCGCGGCGCTGATGAACATGGGCAAGCTCGGCGTGCTGGAGCTGCAGAACCGCTGCTACCGCGAGCTTTCCGGCGGACAGCAGCAGCGCGTGCTGCTCGCGCGCGCCCTGTGCGCGGCGGACCGCCTGCTCATTTTGGACGAGCCGGTCACGGGTCTCGACCCCGCCGCCACGCAGGATCTCTATAAGACCCTGCGCTACCTCAACGAAAAAGAGAAGATGGCGGTCATCATGGTCACGCACGATATGCGAGGCGCGCTGCGCGAGGCGCGCACGATCCTGCACATCGGGCGCGACGGCTGGTTTTTCGGCACGGTGGCGGAGTATCTTGTCTCCCCCGCCGGCAAGCGGTTTGGAGGTGCATTGTGAGTCTGCTGCTGGAAATGTTCACCTATCCCTTTATCCTGCGGGCCTTCGCCGTGGGCATCCTCGTCTCGCTCTGCGCGGCGCTGCTCGGCGTGCCGCTCGTTTTGAAGCGCTATTCCATGATCGGCGATGGCCTTTCCCACGTCAGCTTCGGCGCGCTGGCCGTCGCGGTCGCCTGCGGCTTCGCGCCGCTGGCGTTCTCCGTGCCGGTCGTGGTGGCTTCGGCCTTCCTGCTGCTGCGCATCGCGGAGCATAGCCGCATCGGGGCAGACGCCGCCATCGCGGTGCTCTCGGCCTCGGCGCTCGCCATCGGCATCGTGGTCACGAGCCTCACCACGGGCATGACCACGGATGTGGACAGCTATATGTTCGGCAGCATCCTCGCCATGTCGCGCGGCGACGTGGCGCTCTCGGTGACGCTGGCAGCTGCCGTGCTGGCGCTCTTTATCCTCTTCTATCACCGGCTCTTTGCCGTTACGTTCGACGAGAGCTTTTCCCGCGCGACGGGCGTGAAGGTGGGCACCTACCATTCGCTCCTCGCGCTGCTCACGGCGCTGACGGTCGTGCTCGGAATGCGCATGATGGGCGCCATGCTCATCTCCAGCCTCATTATCTTCCCCGCGCTCTCGGCCATGCGCATTTTCAAGAGCTTCCGCGCGGTGGTCGTGTGCGCGGGCGCGCTGAGCGTGGTGTGCTTCTGCACGGGGCTGATCGCCTCGTACCTCCTCTCCACGCCGGTCGGCGCGAGCGTGGTGCTCTGCAATCTGCTCGTGTTCCTGCTCTGCTGCCTTGCGGGACGGAGATAACAAAAGAAAACAGCGAGACGCGAAGCCCTGCTTGAGGCTCCGCGTCTCGCTTTCATTATGAGAAGCTCGCGTGGAAACGATGTCAGATGACGTGGTACTCCTTGAGGAGCTTTTCGAGGTCGGTGCCCTCGATCTTGCCGAGCACCTTCCTGAGCGCCATTTTTTCGACCAGATTCAGCTCCATGTCGATGGGCTTCTTGCCGTCGCGCAGCTTCACGGTCGCGTCGAGCAGGTCGCGCACGTCGTACACGCTGCCCCAGACCTCGGGCACGCCGCGGTCGACGTTCAGCAGAGTGTAGACGGCCTCCATGCCCGTGCGCATGGAATACTCGGTGGTGAAAATGGTGTCGCGCGGCGTCTCGGCGAACTGACCGAGGAAGGCGAAGTTCACGGCTCCGTCGGGCACGACCTTCGGACGGTCGCCGTAGGCGCGCGGCATGAAGAACGCGTCGATATACGGCATCATGACCGGCACGGTGTTGGCGCTGTTCTCCGCCATATCCTCGATCTGCTCGACAGGCACACCGAGGTGGTAGAGCCACTCCATGCAGATCTCCTTGCCGGTGCACTCACGCATGGGCTTCTTGACGAAGTCGCCGGGCTTGTCGGTGAAGAGGGAATAGACCCACACGAGGCAGTGGTCCTTGGGCTGAGAGCGGAACTGCGGCTGACGGTTGATGGTCCAGCTCATGAGCCAGGAGGAATCCTTCACGGTCACGATGCCGCCGGTGACGACCTTGCCGGAGAACGGGTCGCGCTTGCAGATCTTGGTGATATAGGGGATGATGCGCTGATCGAGCGTTTCGACGGTGGTGCTCATCCAGTTGGTCTGCTCGGGATCGTAGCAGAACTTGTCGGGGTGGCCGAAGGCGGGGTCCTGCGCGGCGATCTTGCGCCACATATCCCAGCCGCCGCCCTCCTTGAGCTCGGTGTTGTAGGGCGCGGGGGTGTTCTGGCTGCCCATCGAGGAGTTTTCCACGCAGCCGCCGTTGGTGATGAACACAAGGTCGTTCTCGGTGAGGTCGATGGCGCTCGCCGCGCCGTTTTCAAGAATGTCGATGCGCTTGGCGACCTTGCGGCCGCTCTTGCAGTCGAACTCCACGTTCGTCACCTGCACGCCGAAGTGGAACTGCACGCCGAAGCCCTCAAGGTACTTGACCATCGGCAGGATCATGGACTCATACTGGTTGTACTTCGTGAAGCGCAGGGCGGTCGAGTCGGGGAGTCCGCCGATGTGGTGGATATAGCGCTGGATATAGAGCTTCATTTCCAGCGCGCTGTGCCAGTTCTCAAAGGCGAACATCGTGCGCCAGTAGAGCCAGAAGTTGGAATTGAACACCTCATCGTCGAAGAAGTCGGTGATACGCTTGTCCTGCAGGTCCTCGTTGGGGGTGAAGAAGAGCTTCATGATCTCCATCGCGCCCTTGTCGGAGATATCGAACTTGCCGTCGGTGTGCGCGTCCTGGCCGCGCTTCTCGGTCGCGCGGCAGAGGGAGTAGTTGGGGTCGGCCTTGTTGAGCCAGTAGTATTCATCGAGCACGCTCACGCCCTCGGTCTCGATGGAGGGGATGGAGTGGAACAGGTCCCACATGACCTCGAAATGGTTGTCCATCTCGCGGCCGCCGCGCATGACGTAGCCGATGTTCTCGAATTTCCAGCCGTCGCAGGCGCCGCCTGCGGTGGGGCCTTTCTCAAGGATATGCACGCGCTCGCCCTTCATCTGTCCGTCGCGGACGAGATAGCACGCGGCGGTCAGGGCCGCCAGGCCGCTGCCGACAATGTAGGCGGATTTGTTGTCCACGCCCTCGGGCTTTTTGGGGCGGGCAAAGGCTTCATAGTTGCCGCTGGAATAATACATGGATCATTTCTCCTTTCGATCTTTCTGCTTTGGCCGCCGGCTCACGAAACACGTTCGACCTTGGGAGCCGGGCGACGGTAGGTTTTCCTTTTGATGGGGAAAGCATACCGCGCTTTTGAAAAAAGAACAATCAGCAGAAAACGCCCCGTGATAAAAAACTTATCACGGGGCGTGGAACTGTATAAAATTTTATCATTCTGCCTGGTTTGATAAAAGCGGCTTGTCCGTCCGCAGCCGCCCGAGCGCGGCGGAAACGCTGCCGTGGATGACCTGCTCGAGCCGCTCCACGATGAGCGCGGGGTCGCCCTTCATGTCGCTTTTGATCCAGTCGAGCATAAGGCCGACGAACATATATTTGTAGAGCGTGGCGATAAAGGCCTTGTCCTCCTGCCGCACGCTCATGCCCTGCGCCTGCTCCTCGACCACGCCCTCGAGCAGGTCGTAGGTGATGCGGTAGAGGTAGTTTTCCACCTGCTCGCGGCTGACGGAGCGGTAGACATTGAGAATAAAGGGCTTGTTGTCCTGCACGGCCTCGAAGATCTGCAGCAGTCCCTGCTGCCACGTTTCGTAGGTTTTTTTGCCCGCGAGGGCGCGGCTCGCGTCCTCCTCGCAGCACCACTCAACAAGGTCGTAAATGTCCTTGAAGTGGTAATAAAAGGTCATGCGGTTGATGCCGCAGTCCTCGGCGATGTCGTTGATGGTGATCTTGTTGAGCGGCTTTTGCAGCAGCAGATGCTTCAGCGACGCCTCCAGCGCCCGCTTCGTGACCTGCGACATGGCGTGACCTCCTTTTCCGCAGCTGCGTTTATTGTACCCGAGCGGCGGGGAAAATGCAAGGGACGCGCCGCGCGATTTTTTTCGCGGGGGCTTTTCAAACCGTCCGCGCCGTGCTATACTGCCCGTAAGGAACGCTGCGAAACGGAGGAGAACGGTATGGAGGCAAAGGAGCTGCTGCGCGTGCTGCACACGGCGGAGCGCCTGAAGGACGAGACAAGGCATTGCTACACCTCCGGCGGACGGCGCGAGAGCGTGGCCGAGCACAGCTGGCGGCTGGCGCTGACGGCGCTTTTCCTGCGCGACGAGTTTCCCGCGCTGGACATGGACAGGGTGATCCGGATGTGCCTGATCCACGATCTCGGCGAGTGCTTTACCGGCGATATTCCGAGCTTTCTCAAGTCCGGCGGCGACGAGGAGCGCGAGCGCTCGGCGCTGGAGACCTGGGTCGCGTCGCTTCCCGCGCCGTACAGCGTGGAGCTGAAGACGCTCTACGCCGAGATGGACGCGCTGGAGACGGACGAGGCCAGGCTCTACAAGGCGCTCGACAAGCTCGAGGCGGTCATCCAGCACAACGAGTCCGATATTGCAACGTGGCTGCCGCGCGAGTATGAACTGAATCTGACCTACGCCGACGAAAACGTGGCGTTTTCCGACTATCTCAAGCGGCTGCGCGAGGAGATCCGTCGGGAGACGAGGGACAAGATCGCGGCGGCAGAACACAACAGACAATGAAAGAGGTGCTTTTATATGGCAGGAACGGTACATGAAGTGGAAAACCACGCGCTGCTCGCCGAGGTCGAGCGCGAGGCGGCAAATGCCGCGCAGGAGCTGGTCGAGGCGGCGCGCCTGCACCGCGGGCAGATCGTGGTGATCGGCTGCTCGACGAGCGAGGTCGTCGGCCATCAGGTCGGCAGCTGGTCTACGCCGGAGGCGGCGCAGGCCATCTTCCGCGGGCTGCAGAGCGTATTCGCGCCGAGGGGGGTCTATCTCGCGGCGCAGTGCTGCGAGCATTTGAACCGCGCGCTCATCGTGGAGCACGATGCGGTGCCGAACGCGGAGATCGTCAACGTTCTGCCGCAGCCGAAGGCGGGCAGCTCGTTTGCGACCGCTGCCTATGAGAGCTTCCGTCACCCCGTCGCGCTCGAGGAGATCCGCGCCGACGCGGGACTGGACATCGGCGGCACGCTCATCGGGATGCACCTCAAGAAGGTCGCCGTTCCCGTGCGGCTCAAGCAGGATCATATCGGGCAGGCCATCGTGCTGGCGGCGCGTGTGCGCCCCAAATTCATCGGCGGCGAGCGCGCCATCTACAACGAGGAGCTCAAGAACGGCTATCCCGATTTCGACGCAGAGTAACAGAAAAGCACCGCTTTCGAGCGGTGCTTTTCTGCTGCTCTTTTTACTTCTTGCGGCAGGTCAGCTCGCCGTTTTCCGCGTCGAGCACGAGCGTGCTGCCGGCGGGCAGGTCGCCGCGCAGGATCTCTTTCGCGATCAGCGTCTCCGCCGCGCTCTGGAGGTAGCGCTTGAGCGGGCGTGCGCCGTAGATCGGATCGAAGCCGCGCTCGATGATGAGGCTCTTCGCCGCGTCGGTGACGTCGAGCTTGAGCGTCTTGTCCGCCATGCGCTTGCGCAGACCCTGCATCAGAATTTCAATGATGCCGTTCAGATTTTCCTTTGTCAGCGGCTTGAACAGGATGATCTCATCCAGCCGGTTGAGGAACTCCGGACGGAACGCGCGGCGCAGCTCGCCCATGACGGCATTGCGTGCGCTCTCGGCGATGCTGCCGTCCGGTTGGATGCCGTCAAGCAGCTCGGCCGAGCCGAGGTTCGAGGTCAGGATGATGATGGTGTTCTTGAAGTCCACCGTGCGGCCCTGCGAATCGGTGATGCGTCCGTCGTCGAGGATCTGCAGCAGGATGTTGAAGACATCCGGGTGCGCCTTTTCGACCTCGTCAAACAGCACGACGCTGTACGGCTTGCGGCGCACGGCCTCGGTGAGCTGGCCGCCCTCGTCATAGCCGACGTATCCCGGGGGCGCGCCGATGAGACGCGAGACGGAGAACTTCTCCATATACTCGGTCATGTCGATGCGAACGAGGTTGTGCTCGTCGTCGAACAGGCAGTCCGCGAGGGACTTCGCCAGCTCCGTCTTGCCCACGCCCGTGGGGCCGAGGAAGAGGAAGCTGCCGATGGGGCGGTTCGGGTCGGCGATGCCTGCGCGCGAGCGCTGGATGGCCTCGGTCACGAGGCGAACGGCCTCATCCTGTCCGACCACGCGCTTGTGGATGATCTCGTCGAGGCGCAGCAGCTTTTCGCGCTCGCCCTCCATCAGACGGCTGACGGGGATGCCCGTCCACTTGCCGACGATGTCGGCGATCTCGTTCTCGGTCACGGTGTCATGCACCATGGAGTTGTCGCTATTGTGCTTCTCGGCCGCAGCCTCGGCGTCCTTGAGCTGTTTTTCAAGCGCGGGCAGATCGGAATACTTGAGCTTCGCGGCTTTCTCATACTCGAGATTTGCCTGTGCCCGCTCGATGTCGCCGTGCATCTGCTCGATCTCGCTCTTGAGCTTCTTGACGCTCTCCACGCCGTTCTTCTCCGCCTCCCAGCGGGACTTCATGGCGTTGAACTGCTCCTTCTCGTCGGCAAGCTCCTTCTTCAATTCCTCCAGACGGTCGCGGGAGAGCTGGTCGTCCTCCTTCTTGAGGGCCATTTCCTCGATCTCCTGCTGCATGATCTTGCGGCGCAGATCGTCCAGCTCAGCGGGCATGGAGTCGATCTCCGTGCGGATCATCGCGCAGGCCTCATCGACAAGGTCGATGGCCCTATCCGGCAGAAAGCGGTCGGAAATATACCGGTTGGGAAGGGTCGCGGCGGCGATCAGGGCCTGATCCTGGATCTTTACCCCGTGGAACACCTCGTAGCGCTCCTTCAGCCCTCTCAAAATGGAAATGGTATCCGCCACAGAGGGCTCATCCACCAGCACGGGCTGGAAGCGGCGTTCCAGAGCCGGATCCTTTTCAATATACTGCCGGTATTCGTCTAGGGTTGTGGCGCCGATGCAGTGGAGCTCCCCTCTGGCCAGCAGCGGCTTCAGCAGGTTGCCCGCGTCCATGGAGCCCTCGGTCTTGCCCGCTCCCACGATGGTGTGAAGCTCGTCGATGAACAAAATGATTTTGCCCTCGCTCTTTTTTACCTCGCCCAGCACGGCTTTCAGCCGCTCCTCAAACTCGCCCCGGAACTTGGCGCCGGCGATCAGGGAGCCCATATCCAGGGAAAACAGCTTCCGGTCCTTCAGGTTGTTGGGCACGTCCCCCCGGACGATCCGCAGGGCCAGGCCCTCGGCGATGGCGGTTTTGCCCACACCGGGTTCACCGATGAGCACCGGATTGTTTTTGGTTTTCCTCGAAAGGATCCGGATCACGTTCCGGATCTCCGAGTCGCGGCCGATTACCGGGTCCAGCTTGTGGTTTTTCGCCAGCTCCACCAGATCCTGGCCGTATTTGGACAGGGAATCATAGGTTTCCTCCGGGGTGTCGCTGGTGACCCGGGTATTCCCCCGGACCGTAGCCAGCACGGACAGGAACTGGTCCTTTGTCACGCCGAACTGCTGGAAAATACGGCTCATGCCTGTGTTCGGCTTTTCCAGAACCGCCATCATAATGTGCTCCACGGAAACATATTCGTCCTTCATC
>ENA-ORCN01001171-ORCN01001171.1-human-gut-metagenome-genome-assembly--contig:-NODE-1171-length-18995-cov-24.264351_pt1 | contig 18995 bp, 17 predicted proteins | sample MGYA00242984_ERZ507984 | MGnify/ENA primary metagenome ERZ507984 (study PRJEB26167, sample SAMN06115395) | human gut metagenome | host: Homo sapiens | place: China:Hubei | collected 2016-05-19... | reverse complement strand
AAGTGGTGCCACCAGGAATCGAACCGGGGACACAAGGATTTTCAGTCCTTTGCTCTACCAACTGAGCTATGGCACCAAAATGGTTATCGGTAGAGCTTTTCACTTTGTAATAGAACACCTCTCAGAAACTATTGTTTCTTGTTTGCGGTTGCAAAGGTAGGCATATTTTTTGATTCTACAAATTTTTTGCAAATTTTCTATGAAATTCTTTTTGATTTCAAAAAAATGCTTTACCTTTGCACTCGCAAAACAGAAACGGAATGTAGCGCAGTTGGTAGCGCACTACGTTCGGGACGTAGGGGTCGGGCGTTCGAGTCGCCTCATTCCGACATTGTAAAGGATAAGCCACTGAAAGTCAGTGGCTTATCTCATTTTAAGCAAATCCGCCGGGACGAAATCGGGACGGGAATTATTAACCATTTGTTTCTGCTGTTAGCAAAAACAAATAAAAAAAAATGTCCAAAATCCAAGAAATCAAGAGTTACACACCACCTATATTACATACGGGTAAAGATTGGTACATTGACTTTTACGCATTCAATCCTGTTGACGGAGTGATGAAACGGAAAAAGATCAAACTGAACTTCATCAAATCCGTTAAGGAAAGAAGGGCATACGCCAAAGGATGCATCAACAGACTATCAGAAAAACTCGCAACAGGATGGAATCCTTGGATTGAGCAAGAATGCGGCAACGCCTTTCTACTGTTCAAAGATGTAATAGACAAATACCGCACTTTTCTCGCCAAAATGCAAAGGGACGGGAGATACCGACAAGAAACGATCAAATCTTATAGCTCCTACCTTCGTAATATGGAAATCTTCAATGAAGAGAAAAAGGTCCCTATCACCTACATTTACCAATTTGATAAGGATTTTTGTGTTATGCTGCTTGACGAAGTGTATATAACTAGGGATAACACTGCATTTACGCGCGATAACTATCTCGGTTTTTTGAAGTCTTTTTCCACCTTCTGTCTGAACCATAACTATTTAACACAGAATCCAACAGCCGGGATCAGTAGTCTGGGAAGAAAAGGGAAAAAAAAGCTACGCAACATCCTGCCACCGGAAACACTTGCAAAAGTGAGCGACTACTTAAAGAACCATAACCCCTATATGTTGCTGGCAAGCTATATTCTATACTATTGTTTTATCCGACCGGCGGAAATGGTAGGATTGAGATTAAACGATATAAGTTTGAAAAAGCAAACAATATTCGTATCAGACAATATATCAAAAAATCGCAAAGATGGCACTATTACATTACCATCAAAAGTCATACATCTCATGTTGGACCTGCACATTTTCAACAATCCCGGTGATTATTATTTATTCTCTGACGGGTTTCGTCCCGGTAAAACAAAAAGATCTGAAAAAATGTTCCGGGACTGGTGGGCACATCATCTCAGAAAAGATTTAAAGCTTTCCGCCCAATATAAGTTTTATTCCTTAAAAGATACAGGTATAACGAATATGTTACGACATTATGATGTGTTAAGCGTACGTGACCAAGCTCGTCACAGCAGTATATTGATGACAGATATTTACACGCCTCATGATATACAGGAAGCCAATGATCTTATAAAAAATTATCAAGGAGATTTTTAGTAAGCAGATATCAAGCGGTTACCCGTCGCTGGGCCGCTTGATATTCTAAAAAAAGTAAAATATGAGATTTTATTTATTATCCTCAATCTTCGCTTTGATTTGTTGAAGTAATCTAAAAGCTCCGGCCATCTTATAGTTGCCCAGACATTGCTTGGCTTGCATGATACAGGATTCAACAGTAAGTTTCAAATCCGGTGTGAAAGCGGATTTGTTAATCTGCATTTCTTTGGGAAGTTCATCAGCATGGTTGTTGAACCATACGATCATTTCATTCAATTCCTCTTCGGAATAAGATTCTTTTTTTTCAGCCATAATACATAAGTTAATGTTAGTTCCGGCAAAGATAACAAAAATAGCCCCGACTCATCACGAGCTGGGGCAGTCCAATTTATAAATTTAAAGTCTTATGATGAAGATTGTCTATTGCGCCAATGCTTTACTATCAGCATAACGACAATCAAAACGGTTACACAAACACAGGCAAAACCGATTTGTTTAAGCAAAGTGGATTCTTTTTTATCCTTTACCCCTTCAGTCTTGGTTTCTTCATGTTTGGTGGAAGTGGTTTCCTTGTCAGCTTTCACTTCCGTACTGTCTTTGATTGCAGTTTCCTTCCTTTTATTCTTGCTGAAATCACCTTCCACATGACCGTCTGCCAATAACGGAGGTTTCCCGGTCAGGCTATCGGGCGGTTTTCGGGTATCATAGATACAGAAATCAATTACATAGTTGCCATTAGTGGTTATCAGCTCTCTTAAAGAAGTAGCAGACCCATGTATGATGTTGACTGATTCACTGGTACTATCCTTCCTGATTACTTCTGTATCGGACTTGACAGATTTATGCGAGCTGCCACATGATCCGAACAGCAGGAACAGACACATGAAAGGAGCCGGCATATATTGCTGGCTTACCCAGTTCATAATTCTAACCAACATAAGAGATATCATTTATGCGGTTCATCCACCCCCGTTTGAACTTGTTGTTTGCTGGGCGTTTCCGGCATATATCCTCGATAAAATCAAACCGTGCAATCTTGATCTGGTCAAACAGTTCACGCGGATTACGGGAATTAACTGCGGCAATGGTCTTGGGACCTACAATGCCATCCACTGTAACACCAAGCAAGCGTTGAGGAATCTTAATTCCGTGCGCACCGGATGCCCAGACCCAATCAACCAATATATCAGCAACTGATTGCGATTTTATCTCATCAGCCTTCCATCTGTCCCAGTACATGGTTTTCAAGATTTCCGTCCATTCCTCTTTTGTGAGATTTTTCAATCTTTCAACTGTAGGCTTGGAATATCCTTTCTTTCGGCAATATGCCTCATAGGTTCCGATAGTCACTCCCATATTGGTAGCCCCTCCCAAATCGTCAGGGTCATTTACAAAACCGCCTTCCCATTTCAGAATAAACGGTGCAAGTTTTCTTACGTCAGCCATTTTTCTTTTCCTCTTCTTTAATTTTAATCTTGTCAACTAGGTAGTTAAACTTGGTGTTCACATACACCGCCACCCCGAATATGCTACCTGCATAAATCAGGCATTGGGCGAAGAACCACAAAACCGAGTCATGTATCTGGCCGGTCGGCTCCACGATAAATCCAGCGACAGACAGACTAACACCTGCGATCAACATACCCACCGCCGTACAAATCTGTACATCTTCTTTAGTCTCCTTTTTCATATCTCCTGTTTTTTTAAACAAAGAACGCTCTACTATTCGAAATGCAAAAAGACAAAAAAGGATATGATTATCTGTGGGGGATAATCCATTTGTAAAAATTATTATCCTCCAGCAAAAAAATCCTTTAGCTTTGACAAAAAAAATCAGTGCGACAACACTCCTCTAAAAAAAACGACCAATCATGATAACAAATTGATCGGTTATGCCCAAGGGCTAAAAATAAAATATAAAATAGATAGGATATCTATGAAATCTATCAGAATCTGTATTTTTTAGCCAGGAGAACCGTTTCTGCCATGATTTTATTTTACACTGAATACCGTTCTCGATGGTGCTTCTTATTAGCTCGCATCAGATCTTTAATCATGGTTTCGTCCATCACCTCGGAATAAATCTGTGTGGTTTTGACTGAAGTATGCCCCAGCAATCGCTGGACTGTCGTAATCGGAACACCTTGATGCACCAATAAGGTGGCACATGTGTGGCGGGCGGTGTGGAAGGTGAACTTCTTTTCAATGCCGGCGGAACCGGCCAGCTTAGTCAATGTTCGGTTGGTTTCGGAATTACAGCCTAACGCCGCCAGTTCTTCAATCCGGTCGTACTTATGCAAGATTTTCAATGCCTTACCGGAAAATAAAAGATAGAGCGGAATATTCAACTTGATACCGGTCTTGACACTATTCAAGCACAACCATTCATGCCCGTCAATGCTCACCAGATTCTTGTAATTAAGTTGGCAAAAATCCGAAAATCGCAGACCGACATAACAACAAAAAAGAAAAGCATCTAATATATGCCTATGGTTGGGATACCTCTCATCAACTTGTAACCGTTCCAACTTCTTCAGCTCATCCGGCAACAGGAAATGATGTTCTTTTTTTTCTTTTTTCAACTTATATTTTTTAAATGGATACGCTTCTTGTGTAATATATCCCTGATTGATTGCTTCATTGACAAGTGTCCGTAATTGGCGCATGTGCTTATGGATAGTATTTACCTGCAACCCTCTAATTCGAAGAAAATTTTCAAAATCTTTTAGGAAAGTATAAGTCAGATCTGAAAAGTCGATTATACTACGAAATTCTCTCAATAATGTCACTGTAGTCATCATATTATCCTTCGTACTTTGTCTGCGATCTGAAGTTTCTATAACTGTTTTTGCAAATTTGAGAAATGACACAGAAGGACGTATTCCTTTTCTGACCGCCTCTTTCAAAAGTGATAATGTTACTTCAACCCCTCGTTTCCAATACCCTAGTTCTATGGCTTGCAGCTCTAATATATGCTCATATAACATTGCGTTCAACTCATTTGACTGAGGATGGTTAATGACTTGTGCCCCCTCACGACTCCAGCATTCAGGCTTGAGGTAAACATTGGTCTTCAGGTAGATTTTCCTTTGATTTAAATAAGCTTCAACCTGTACAAGGGCCGTGCCTTGCTTATTCAGTTTCTTTTGGCGGTTAAAGACCAACCTGTATCGTATCTTCTCTAGCATATTTTTATTTTAAATTTAGCTATTTCCTCCAAAATAATCAAATTCGACAATATTAATCTTATAATCTCGACCTGGGAGGACTTCTGCCAATACCAAACATAAAATCGGTATCAAAAAACATAAATATATCAACTGAAACAGTTGTGACTTTAGTAACATTGGCATTAGGTGAAGTCTGCCTTTTATCGATTTCAGATGGAGGATATACTGTAGTCATCTCTTTATCTGCAACCCAAAGTAATACGATAAAATATAGTATAATTTCAGGGGAGCTAAGAGGAACATACAAATTATCTGATGAAGGATTAAATCTGAATATGACAACATCAGAAGCAAGAACACCAAGGATAAGATACATTATTTTTTAACAGAAATAATCTCATAATCTCGACCTGGGAGAACTTTTGCCACTTTCGACAAATACTAATAAGGGATTAACAAGGAGAACAGCATATTTTGATTTAATTCAAGGCAAATTATACAAGATAGCATATAAAGAGGAACTATATGTATATAAACCTGTAATATGCTTACTATATGTGCTAAGAAATGGAATATCGTCTTGCTATGTAGCTTCATTAAGTGGGTATCGTAATGGAGTTTCCCATTTTAAATTGATATGTGGAAATGATATCCAATTTAAGCTGTATCAAAAGTTGAATAGCGCTAATTATTTTGACATCATGCTGGAATGCCCTGATAATTCAGCTGGCATTATGGAGATAAAAGCCATGGATGATTTAACGGTTATTGAAACGACAGAACCATTAAGGGATTGGCAACAAATTGCAACAGAATAATAGCATAAGTTGAGAGCTGGGAGAACTGATTGGTGTTGCTACAGCCAAGAAAGATGGACTAATGCCTATGGAACAGTTCTTCGATAGAGATGTTAATCCCATTGAAGATTACAATACATTTACATGGAATGGGATTCGGAAAACAACTAAATCAACATCTAATTCTCCATTCGAAAGTGGTGATGGGCAAAATGCTGTTATATTTATAGGGACAAATGATGTTCAAAAAATAGGGTTTCAAGCAACCTATTCGGGGCAATTTATTAAGATCAGGCTATATTGGGTCGGTAGTTGGGGTAAATGGCAAACTTTTTCTTTGACATAAAAACGATAGCATTTAATTTTATTATCACTATCTTTGTAAGGAAATGCAGATTCTCTCATAAATGACTTTACTTATAGGGTTTATAGATTTTTTAAACCATTTTTAAGCAGTTGCCCGTGATGGATAGCTGCTTTTTTAGACTACGCTGTTCTGCCCCATCCCAGAAGTACAAAATTCCTATACCTGTGTCAAATCTATTTTATTCCATCCAAAATTGGTATGGTTAAGTTGTCTCACATACAATTTAAACCCATCTGAAACAGAATAAAAAGCGAACTGGACTTTATATGAATGCCCAATGACAAATAGCGGTCCCCAACTTTGGGTAAATGGAGCATTGGAAATGTCACCAAATATTTCATACCAACCATTGTCTACTGCTAGATTTGCATCACTAACTCTCCCTCTATACATGAATGGAAACAGCTTCAAATTAGTGAACAGTTCTCCCAGAAGGATTTTACTAATCTTCTTAAGGCAATAAATTTTGATAAGCAATTAAAAAAGGAACCCTGCTTCCTTCAACTCCTTCAATTTTGGAAGTCATAATAGTAGTATAGTCATTTCCAAAAGTGAAAGTAAATAATGTTCCATCAACATATTCTTTATACCCTCCAATATATTCTATTTTTTTAGTCGCTGGAGATATTACAGCTATTGATGGATATAAATTATAATATTGACTACATATCACCAATATGCCATTTGCTTTTATTCTTTTTGATTCACCTTTATGTAACGAAAATGATTCACTAGTAAAACCATTGATAATCTTATTTATCCCTAACAGTTCTCCCAGCTCTGATTTTTAGCATGAATTGTATAATTATTATTCAACAACAACTTCAATTGCATCTTCCGGCAATGTTGCAATCACAGGAGTAGTTCTAAAACTGGTAACTGGCTGTATTGATAAATTCATTGGACCTTCCGAATTATTTTCCAAATAAATACTTATAGTCTTGTCGTCACTTATTGTAACATAAAATTTCTGTGATGATAAATTGGACAATGCTATAACTTTATATGTCGCTTTGCTAGAATCATTAGATAACAATATGTGATATGATGCTATTCCTCTCCATGGATGCCAAACGACAACATTATATACAACGCTATATTCAGAAGTAGATAATAGGCATACTTGACCAGCATTTAAAGCACGACTAGGGCTAGTAAATACCTGTCCGGCAGGCATTAATCCATCCTTATTAGCCGTAGCCGTACCAATCAGTTCTCCCAGGTCAGTGCTATATCTTTTGTCACGTCAATATATTGGTACTTCAATCGCCTCACTAGGGATAGCATTGATTGATTCTATTTTGCTCGTGTTCACAAGACCTAATCGTGACACTACTATTTTCGCATACCAATTAGCTTTTATGTAAAAGCAAAATCTATCTGTATCAACTGTATAATACATATTAATGTTACTAATTTTGGTCCCGTTTATCAATTTGCAAAAGACTTTATTTGTATTCCATCTAATCATAGACACTGCGACAGAGAACGAGTCTCCACCAACATTTGTAACACTAATTACAGACTCATTTATTGATCCGGCATTTGGCATAAATACACTAATCTTACAATATTGATTATTATCTTTAGATAATTCTAAAGGTACCATACCTGAACTCATCAACCCACTTTTATTTGATGTTGCATTCCCAATCAGTTCTCCCAGAAGTACAAAATATAAGAGCTTAAGTTATAATTTCTATACAAAAACACCTTCGTATTTTGCCCATTTTCCCCAATTATCTCCTAATTTTTGTCTTATATAAAAAACATTATCATTCATCGGAATGTATATTTGAGTTATAAACAAACGCCCAAAAACCAATAATCCTCCCCATGCCCTATGACCGTTAGGGGTATCTTCGTTAGTTAATCTGTCATCAATAGTATAATATCCAACCTCAGTTGCTGATGCAAATGATGTTGGATATCCTTTATCTCCTAACATTTGATTTATTCCCAAAAGTCCTCCCAGAAGCAAATTTGTAGTTTATGATGTCGCAATTTTTTTCCATCCTGTATCAACCCCATCTCTTATACACCTAACATAAAATCCATTCATAAACCATCCCTGAAGATACATTGTTCCACCAAATTTGAATTTTAAAACAGCTCCGCTTTTACTTGGAAAATCCGAACTGTCTACAACATTTAGATACGAAAAGCCAATAGGTAATTTGGCTAAAGACATACTTGTTCCTTCACTATAACCGTTCATTCGAGTAATACTCTGGCTATAATATGCGCTCATTAAGCCGTTATTATTTTCTGACGCAATCGGCAGAAGTCCTCCCAGCTCTGATTTTAAAGCGAATTTATGTAAAAGAAATGCTTCTCCACGCTGACTTTGCAAAATTATTAATACTACCTTTTCTAGTGGATATTTCTGCACTGTCTATGTTTGGATAGAACACTTGTGTTATGTGAGCACTATCATTAAAAACAACAAGTGTTCCCCAATAAGTGTTAGGTCCATCAATCATGTTATTTTCTATTTTATAAAAGCCAGCTTCGATCATATCATTATAACTTCTATTTTCTACTATCCCTTTGTACATGAAAGGATACAGCTTCAAACTAGTGAGCAGTTCTCCCAGGACTTTCGCGGCAGCCGAAGAAGATGTCAAAGTTGGGTTCTTGGAACCGTCCAAAGTACGGAGCCAAGAGAAGGTGTCGGACTGGGGCAACTGATCCTCAAACTCATCTGTTCCGGCTGCCGCAGCGGCAGCAAATGTTGATATTTCTGATGCAGCGGAAACAATCCGTGCGGAAACTAATTCTGTCATCTCATCGACGGTCACCTGTCGTTCGTTGCCGTTTTTATCCACAGCTTTAAAGCCAACTATATTATTCAAGTCCATAATGCAAATTTTAAAATTAAAACAAATACTTCACTCATGCAAAATAATTACTGTTCTCAATATAATTCGGATCATCCTCGTTGGAATATGCCTCCCTCTCAAACGATACCGTCTTATACGCCCTGCCGGCATCCTTCAACCGTACCGCCCTGACCAGCCACTCCACACCATACCAGAGATAGAATGCCAGCCCGGCCAGTACCAGCCACCAGGCGGAAAGGTCAAAACACAACAGCAAGATCCAGATAACTGTACCGATGGCAACTGCCATCTCAACCCATTGACGGGCGTGGGTACACTCATGGTTTCTCACTTTCTGAGTGATTTTCTCTTCCGGTCGCTTGCTTAAAACAAACGGACCGATTGTTATCGTATGGCAAGAACTGAACGCAAGCAGCACCTTTGCCAGAAGGTTGTTACAATATACCTTTTTCATGTTGTTCCTCCTTTTTATCTAAATAATCATTCAAAGAATCGGCCAGCAAGCCGGACAACATAGGGGTAGAACGTCTTATGATATCCACCTCCTCTTCGTCAAGTTCCACACCATCTACAGTCGACTTGAAGATTTTCTCCGCAAGGAGATGCGCCTTCAAGCCCGCTACGTTCTTATATATCCAGTCACCGAAGGCCTCAGTGATGTTACTGGCTATAAGCTTTTCTTTTTTAATCCCATCATAAATAGGGAATTGTGCAAAATTTATTCTCATACTTTATATTTAAATTATCCGCAATAAAACATAACCCAATAATTACCCATACACTTAATGAAGCCGGATGCAAAATCCAAATCAATATAAGACACCTCCTGTCCTCCGGGAGCAGGCAGGATCCGTCCTCCTGTCAATCTTACTCCGCCGCTCATACGTTTGAAGTATATAGTATGTCCCGGAACATCCGGAGGAAGTGTCACTTCTATATTGCCCGTATTAATAAACATCACATTATCATCATTGTTATTCAGGGGAGTGCTGACGGATATGTTCCTCCAGTTGCCAACTATGCCACGAAGAGAAACATAGCTGTCATTGTTCGGATGAAGGAAAATGTTACCTCCCTCCACGAATAGAGGAATGCTTGGAGTCTTGATGTGCATCCCGATCATGACATTTGGACTCTGTATGTCAATTCCAGCATCATACTTAATCCCTTCAATGGTGACAAACTGCGTGTTTCCCCCGATTCTTACGTTTGCAAATGTCCTTTCGTTATAAAACTCAATTTGTCCGGCAGACAGATTGAAACCGACGTATTTATTTGTTTCATTTTCATAAAGGATCTTTGAGGACAACATCCCCGAAGCGATGGAGAACGGACCGATACGTCCTCCTTCTATGTCCATATTAATGCCATGAATATAACCGGATTCGGAATTCAGTATCAGGTTGGGCACACCATTGGTTGACTTCTGTGATTTTATATCTCCAAAAGGTATGCCGTTGGCATCCATTCCTTTATATGTGAACATGAATCCGCATATATTGGCTCCTGTAGCAAACAGGGTGTCAGTGGCGATATTAACAAACTTCTGCATGGCTTCCCAATTGGAATCCCCGTTGACAGATGTAGGGGCGGCGGTTACACTGGCACCATAGTTCCGCACAAGGAAATTATAATACACGCCATTGAACTTGTAGATGATCTTGTCACGATAGCTGGCGTTCCATACATAGCTAGTACCAGATTGGAATACTCCCATATCTCTTGGAGAAGCCCCTGTCGCTCCAGTTGCTCCTATGGCGCCATCATTTGCAACACCCACCCCTTTTTCAGCGACAAAATTATTATTCCATGCGTTCGCGTCCGATGCGGATTGATAAGCCCGGACGGCAAACTGGGTGTATCCGGCTGTCGCTGGAACGGATATCTGATTGCTTAGGGTAGCACCTACATGAGCCAGCCAGCTTCCGTTATACTTACGGGCTGCCAGATAAAGCGTGCTGCACGTGCTTACATTGCCTGCCACATTCTGTTTGCAAGTGACAAGGAATCCAGACGGGGATGGCGTGCCCGTACTGGTGAAGTTGATCACGCTGACAGGACTGTCCAGCCAGTAGGATGCCGACGGTCCGACGGGAGCAACCATCTCCTGCCAGTCCGCATGTACCGTCCGGTTCGCGGATCTGCCGGCGAGGATGTATCCGCCGTCTCTTTTCCTGCGGAGTCTGCCGTTTCTGAACTTGGCGATTTTAATCGGAGGGTTGGAGGTTTCAACCTTGCTTAAGTAAGATCCTCCGGCAAACGATACTGTACTGTTCTTGGCATACGGAGTATTGGCGGATTCCCAATGACCGGCTGCTGTGATGCTCTCACCATCCTTTCCGTCACTGCCGTCCACAACCATCGGGACAGTCTCGACATCAACCGCCTGACCGTTCACGTAGAACACGAACTTCAAGCTACTGGTAAAATTACCGGAAGCCACCCCGACACCATCACCGATGGGAACCTCGGCCGCACCGTCACGACTGTACTTCAACTCCCCGTCCGTTGTGGCCGTAGTGACCGCACCGACTGTCTTCATACGCCGGCAGGATACCGAAGCTACACTGTAACCGCCGTTCTTGTTCTTGCTGACCATCGTGGCCGAAGTGACAAGGCTATAAATTACCGCATCGGAACCGTCCGCCCCGCCACGGACACCGGTTATCTTGAAAGTCAGTTCACGGGTATAGAGCTGCCCGTTCTTCATTGCAGCCAGTGTGATGGTGACCGTATTCTGTTCCGGAACCGACTTTCCGGCAGCGACGGATATCGCCACCGCTCCGGTGGCCTTGCTTGTGCTTGCCGTGAAACCGGCAGGCGTGCTGACTGTTAAAGTCTCAAGGGTGAGTTTCTCGGTACCGTACCACATGGATACATGGGTAGTCCATGACTGTGCGGAAGTAGTAACACCGGTACTGGTAAGAGCGACGCTCACCATCTCATTGTCAAGGTCGGCCATGATATTCGACTCCCCGTCCTTACTCCAACGGTGCACAGGGGCCGGAGTGCTCCATTCACTCCATACTCCATCACGCTTCACACGTTTGCACGCCCATTCCACCTGATGGTCTGCATCCACGCCAAGAAAATCATCTGTCCAGCCTTCCGGTATATAATCATCCTGCTGCTTCGAATCCGGCTTGTCAGGGGTAAGGCCGATGATGTTGGTACGGGTGTAGATCCACTCGTAACCTTTGCCGTCCTTACCGTCAGTCCCGTCTTTGACCATGACCATCCACAAACCATTCCGGTATATGTAAGTACAATGGTCAGCCGTATTTCGGTAGCTGTCACCCTCCTTGGGATTGGACGGATGGGATGCGAACTCACCCAAGAAGGTGATACTCTCACCTTTAAGTTCACGACCGTCCAGCAGCATCTCCCAGTCTTCATGCACGGTCCAGTCGGCTGATTTCCCGGCAAGGATATAACCGCCATCTTTTTTCTTTCGATAATTGCCGTTCCTGAACCTTGCAATTTTAATCGGAGGATTGGAGGTTTCCACCTTGGATATAAAGACACAATTGGCAAGAGTGACCATTGTATTGGCTTTGTACGGGGTCTTGGAGGATTCCCAATGACCGCCACCTACTACGGACAATCCCGGATCACCTTTTTGCCCTTCCGCCACTTGTTTCAGCCATGCCGGATTATCATCTGACGGTTCTGTTGTCGTTCCGTTGTCATCAACACACAACCACAAAGCCCCGTTATGTGACACCCGGTCATAGTAGGCGTACTTCCCTGCAACCCATTCACCCTTGTCCAAGGGTACACGAACCTTGTTCCCCGTTATCTCATCTATCTGGAAGATAAGCCCAGTCAATAAGACCTGTTGCAACACGGCTGAATATTTCTCGCAATCAATTCCGTTAACGGTCATGCCCTTTTTTTTGCCGAACCACGCAGGCATCTGCGCCGGCTCCGGGTCCCAAGTGTTGGCATTGTCAAAGAATGTAATACAGTTGTTTCCGTTGACTGAATCAATAAGTATATAAGTCTGACGTTCCGGGTCCGTAAAGTTACCTGTTTGTGCCAATACCATCTGCTCGGCAGGTTTCCAGTCAGAATGCCCCGGACGGGGAATGACAGTAAACTTCTTGGCAGTATAATCTGCGGCAGTCACACGGAATTTCATTTCTTCAAAACCGTTCAGTTTGCCTTCGCTATTTTTAGTCACAAAATAGGTGGTAAGGATGTCATCAACAAACTGGCTCAATCCGTCCGCATCTGTCAGATCGGGAGCGATGGTGTAGGTTCCATCGCCGTTATCCACGTATGACAATACGGTACAACCACCACCGGGGGAGTTTACCATACGTCCTTTGAAATAGGTTGTACGGTTATAGGCTATTTCAGGAACAAACAAACGCTTACGAAATACACCGCTTTCCATTTCAAGATTGCCCTTTTCGTCTATGTAACCACCTGATACACCAGTAACGAAATCACCAAACTTGGCGTATTTCTTGATGACGGTTCCGCCCAACAGGGATAATAGGAAACCGGTGCGTTCCTCCGTGTCCTTGCGCATGAACATGATCAGCGAGCGCAATGCGGAATACACGTTATGGTCTGTCGCAGGGGTGGAGTCGTGGCTTCCGATCACATACACACCGCTGCCACCACCGCCCGTATAGGTCTGTCCCTTCAGGGTAAGGCTCTCAACCTTTTCCTCCAGCTCCCCGATACGGGAATAGGCGGTGGTTTCCCCGACAGTATAAACAGGTGAGTCAAAGGAATAGTCAAGATTGAATTCAAATCCGATAACCCTTGACTGTCTTCCGTTCTCGAAATAAGCCTTGTTGATAAGGTTGACCTTTTGACCGATGCCATAGAAATTATGAACGCCATCCTCACGGTATGCGTCATTTGACATCATCGTGCAGCCATAGGTACTCGGGTCTATCTTGGATTTGGCAGCGTACTTTTCAGTCTTTTCCTTCAACTCCTGCTCGGCGGCACCCACAAGCCCAAGTTCGGTTATTTTCGTGCTGTCCCAGCCGGAAAGCACATATTCATCCCCATCCTGGGGAAAGAGCACATCACCGGGAAGCGGTCTGCCATAGTCCTCATTCCTGACTATCTCCCAAAGCTGTGCTTCAGGGTTCCATCCGCCATCCTCCAATTTCTCCGGCTTTCCCTCAGGATTGAACTTCACGGCGAACTCCAAACCGTTGAGAAGCCCGGACGCGAAACGTATCCTCAGCTCCTGACCGGGGAGGATATATTTCTCGGAAAAGTTAACACCCGTGTCCCTAAAGCGGTAGGCATTCCATTTTTCCTCGGTGGTTGTCCCGTCCTCATTCTCCACCTTGTCCGGCACTTCGATAGTGGTGACATCCGACATGATGCCCGTTCTTCGGGGATAGACTTCATCGAAGATAACCACCTGCTCGACGGCTTCCTCGGTGGTCATATCAGGATAAGCGTCAATGTAAGGAGTGCCTTCGGGCAACATTAAGCGTTTTTGCACCACGCCGTTCACAACCACGGTCTCGTCAACCGGACGGTAGTCAGATGGGATATTCTTTGTTGAACCAAAAGCGTAGATACGGGTGGCATAAGTGGACCGGGATTCTGACTGTGACATTTCCTGCACGTTTTTCCCGATTTCGAAATCCACCGCATCGCCGGACTCACAACGTCCGAAATGGATGATGTTTTCAGTCACCCAACATTCGCAATCCCATTTCTTCGCCATCTCAAAACAAGCGTCAAGGATGTTGATGTTATCGTAACTCATCAACTGGGACTTGTTTTCGACTGTGGAATCAATGGAGAAAACAAAATCCTGTCCTTTGTATGTGTAACCAAGAGCTTTCAAATTTCTAAGGACTATACCGGCTTGTACGTCAAGCGGGGCGGTCAGGTTCCAGGACGCTTCCTGTCCGGCCGTCTCCGGGGTATATTTGAAGATTTTGTTTTTCCATTTCCAGTAGTAGGCGTCAAGCTGAAGCTCATAGTCGTATGCCCCGGTTTTACGGTTGTACTTGGGTTTGTACAGATCGCATAGTTCGAACCGTCCGAAACGTGTGTCCTCCGTCCAGTCGCCCAGTTTGAAAAAGACAGGAGATTTCAGGGAGAACTTCAAAAGTATAAAGTCCTCCTTCATCAGAGTGAACTTACGTTTGCTGCCTTTTCTGACAACATCCTGATAACATGGTGTACCAGCTGAATTTCTGATCTCAATTTTCATACAATATCTTTCCTGTCGCCCGGATTGGGTTCTTTGAGTTTGACCATAAACTTACCCCGGCATTTTCCGTAACTTCCATACTTGCCGCAAGACAGATAGTACAGATTGTAAATCTTTCCCAGTGCCGGGATTTTCAGTGCAATTTTACCCTTTACCAGTTCGGATACAAAGGACGAATATTTATCCAGATAGTCACTTTGCGAGTTTCCCGTAATAAAAAAAGGCAGGGTGAGCTCCCTAGAATCCATCTTGCAGATCTCGGGCGATGAAGTAATCTGTATGCCATGTTCCAACCTGCTGTCATTTTCGATATAGTCCTTCACAGGAGGGGGTGTCAGTATAGCCTCCAAAGCTCCGTCCATCAATTCCGCACCCCATGTACTCCAGATATTCCTGCCATTAATAAAAGCATTCCTCTCCATAATCACATTCCTTTTGTGTTTTTTTCTATCTCGGCAAGAGTGTCGTCCATGCCGCTCAATATGCCGGTATATTTTTCAATTTTCTCCAAATGATCGTTGCATTCATGCAATACATCGCGCATTTCCGTGACACACACCGAATGAGCAGCAAGTTCCTTTGCCATATTCAATGCTGCCGTGGAAATAATAAGCATATTCGCATTCATTTCCGTTCCTTTGGTTTCCAAACGTACATTAGACTCATACATGGCTGTCAGCCGTCCGCTGATCTCCTCACCTGTTTCCTGGCTCATGGTGGTGGAATATCCTTTGGAAGAGGATTGGGAATAAGAGTTTCCGGATGCGTCCCATCCGAAGATATCCGCCAGACTGTCTCTCTCGGCCAGCACTGCTTCAGACAACTGTTCCTGCATCTCACGCAATGCATCAACCTCATCTTTCGTATAACCATCCTCACCATATTCTGCCCAGGTTTCATATAGTTTTCTGACCTGTTCCTTGTACTTGTCGGCCATCATGGCTCTGATAATGGATTTGCGGAGCTGTTCCTCCAGATTCTCGGCCAGTTCTTCATTCCCGTTCTCCAGATCGGATATCATCTCCCAGTAAGAATCCTCAAAGCTGTCAAAGGATATACCGGTAACCTGTTCCTTCACCGCCTCCAGTATTTCCTTTTCCGTTTCGCCATATTTGATGATATTTTCCAGATGGTTTCTGAACTCTCCGTCCATAACAGACCAGAGGCCGGCATAATTCTCCCTGATGGACTGCAAGACTTCCGGGGACATATTGATCATATCTTTCATCTCATTGAACGTCACACCGTACTCCCTGGATATCTCCCCGGCGACATCACGCCAGTTCTGTCCTTCCCATTTGTAGGAGCCTTTCCACATCCTGTAGCCCTGGCTGTGACTTCCGATACTGCTGCCGGCACTCAGACGTGCCTCGGCAAGTTTCTTTTGTACATCCAGCTCGTTTTTTGCAATATTCAGAGCTTCCTCTCCGGCTTTGGATGCTTCTGCACCGTAACTTTCATTTATATATGCCTTTTTTTTGTCAAGCAGCTCGTCCCAGATATCCAGTAGATTATCATACTGCGCCACCATCTCATTATAACCGGAATAATCAGCGCCATGGAAAATACCACCGGCCCCCTTGATTCCAAAGATGGAACCCACCGTATCGAAAATTCCTCCTACGGCATCACTCACGCTTCCCAGTATATTCCCCACGAACTTGTCAAGCCCCTGCTTACCGATCTGGTCAAGTATGGCTAGGATGGCGGCAATGATTCCACCTATCTTCGACCCGGATTCCGAGAGCACATCAACCAATGACCCGACACTGTCCCCGAATGAGGAAAGACTTACATCCGCCTCCCCGAGCTGCGCAATGGCATTGGTGACTCCGGTTATATTGTCTATAGCCTTTTTTGATGACTTGTCCACATTCGTTTTCGCATTCGTGACATTCTGGTCAGCGGTATTAAGCTTTTCTTTCGCCGCCTCCTGTTCGGCACGTGTCCCGCTTTCCAAAGACGCATTATATTCATCCTGAGCCTTATCCAGCTCCTCCTGGGCTTTCCTCAGGTTGTCCAACTGGTCAGGAAGATCTCCAAGCAGTCCGCCCTTGTCAATGATCGCGGACTGTATCCCGTCCAAAGCTTCATCAATAACCTTTTTCTGCTCTACAGTCATATTCTTATATTCATCGGATTCACGGAACAGTTTCAACTGAGTCCTGACCTTGTCAAGCTCTTTTTTAGACACCTTGCTTAAATCCCCGAATATCATCTCCCAATTGATCTCCTGCTTCAACTTGTCAACATCCAGGGCCGACAGAGCTTCCTCAAACTCCTTTTGCAGAAATGCGATCCTGCCTGCATCAGACTCACTATCCATCAATGCCCTGTATTTACGTGTCAACGCCTCCTTTTTTCCCTGGAAAGTACCGTATTTGATCAGGTATTCGTCCCATGAACTTTCCTGCTCACGCAACCCCTCTTTCCTCTGACGTCTGGTGGTGTTGCTGATGATTGTGTCAAATGTCGACGTATCCACGGACACCGAGGACGAATCAAAGGATTTTTTCACATAACGCTTGTCCTTCTTCGCTTTCAGCTCCTCCTCGGCCTCGAACTTTTCTTTCTCAAACCGGATTACAGCCTGGATATAGTCCTCTTTCTGCCGCCGCAGAAGCGATATCTCTCTGCGGTTGTCAAGTTCCCGTTGTGCCAGTTCCTTTTCAGCCCCGGCCTCCATAGCATCTATGCGGGTCTGGGCTATCCGGAATTCCAGTTCCTCCTCCTGACGCTGACGCTCCTGCAAATGTTTCTTCTGCAAGTCCTCCAGTTTCACACTCTGCGCATTAACCGCATTGGCTTTCTGAGGATCCACCTGGATATCCGTCTTGCCGGAAAGAATGGTGCGGGCCATGTCCCTGTACTCGCTGCCCGCATTCTTTTCGTCTGCAAGCCATGTTTCCAGCTGTTTCTTGTTCATCTTGATGAACTCATCCCGCATCTTGATCCTCTTCTCGTTGTCCTCCAGGGACTTCTCCAGACTCTCACCCCGCAGTTCCCGGATTCGGAGCTCAGCACCCTTGATCATGTCGCCATACTTCCTGACATCATCATCAATACGTGCCAGTGTGCCCGGAGTATTATCGAACCAGGAGGTGGAATATCCGGTATTGCTCATGGAAGAAGTCACATACACCCCTCCGGCCTGCTGCGCCTTCAGCGCGTTCTGGTATTTCTTCCTGTATTCCTCCAGATTATTCTCCTCTTCCTTGATGGCTTCCCGGTTCATATATCCCAACAGTACCTTCTGTTGCCGCACGAACTCCCTGGCTTTGCCGCTGGAAATATCCAGTGCCTGTCCGTATTCCCCCACTTTGGTTATCACTCCGGGAATATTGTCCGTGATTTTGGTGATGATGGAATTAAGTTCGGCCTGCTCGTCCGAGGATAGTCTGGTCTTGGTCTTCAGCTCATCATACCGGTCCAGCAACGGCATATACTCGGAATAAAGGCTTATAACCCGTTCCTTCTGTTCATAAAACTTTTCATTGGCGGTGGATACTGTTGTATTGACAGTTTCAGCCATTCTGTTTTTCAGGCTGATCCATAAATCTCCAAGCCAGGACAACCGTTTTCCTAGTTTCAATTTGGCATTTTCCAGCCTTGCATCAGCCTGAGCAGCCTTGTCAGATGCGGATACATACAATTCGGATTGTGTTAGCTGGCGGTCTATGATATTGGACACCCCTTTCATGAAATCACCAGTTTTGGCAACCTCCTCATTGATTTCTGCGGCGGAAAGTCCCAGATTGTCCAGTATAAGAAGCGACTTGCGCCCCAGACCGGTCACAATAGAGTCTGTCATATATTCCACACTTTGGCCGGTCTGCTGCGCCTTCAACTGGGCGAATGCCAGATATTTTCCCATATCATCAACCGGGATCCGGAAATCCTTTGCCTTGACCGTTGCTTTCATCAGCTCAAGATCCGACAAGGTTCCCTTAGTGGCAGTACGAAGGTTTGCAAGAAGATCAGGGCGGTCCAACTTCTCAAATGCATG
>ENA-ORCN01001165-ORCN01001165.1-human-gut-metagenome-genome-assembly--contig:-NODE-1165-length-19056-cov-21.129037_pt1 | contig 19056 bp, 8 predicted proteins | sample MGYA00242984_ERZ507984 | MGnify/ENA primary metagenome ERZ507984 (study PRJEB26167, sample SAMN06115395) | human gut metagenome | host: Homo sapiens | place: China:Hubei | collected 2016-05-19... | reverse complement strand
CAGACGGCAACCTGTTCCGGCATATACATATTGAATCAAGTCGTCCAGCAAACGCCTGTACAATATCGGGAAAATAACCTAAAAAAATTTGTCTGAAAAAGTGTTGACAATCCACCCCTGCAGTCGGAGAGCTGACTGTAGAAAAGAAGGGAGAGGTACTTGACGGATTCAAGGGTGGACTTCTTGCAAGCTCATATGAGAAAGAGTTTGTTTATAAGGAAGGCTCACTTGCCGGAGCAAAATTCAAAGTTTATGCTGCGGAAGATATTTACACAGCAGACAACCAGAAGGATGCAGACGGAAACCGCATTAAGTATTACAGCAAGGGAGACCTTGTGACAACTCTTACAACTGGCAAGGATGGAAAGGCAACAGCAAAGAATCTTCCTCTTGGACAGTACAGAGTTGTGGAAGTGGAAGCTCCATACGGATATGTATTAAATCCGAATGAGCAGAAAGTGACATTCACATATGTGGATGATAAGACACCTGTTATCAAGGAAAGCCTTACTTTCTCAGATGACAGACAGAAGCTTGATATGTCAGTGACTAAGCTTGATGCAGAAGATAAGACACCGATTGCAGGTGCAGTATTTGGTCTTTATGCAGATGAGGATATCAAGAATGCTGATGGCAGGGTTATTATCGAGAAAGGCACACTTCTTGAGAAGACAACATCTGATGAGAATGGAAAGATTGCTTTTGTTAAGAATTATCCATTTGCAAAATATGTTGCAAGGGAGCTTGTAAAGCCTGCCGGATATGTGACAAATGAGGAAGCAGTAAACTTTGATACAAAATATCAGGGACAGGATGTTAAGACTGCTGTATATACCAGCGAGTATAAAAACACACCTACAACCTTTGAGTTTACAAAGACAGATATCACAAGCGGTGCAGAGCTTACAGGTGCAACACTTACTGTACTTGATAAGGATGGAAATGTGGTAGACACATGGACATCTGATGCTAAGGAAGCACATGTGATCAAGAGACTTGTCGTAGGCGAGACTTATACACTTCGTGAGGAATTTGCTCCTTACGGATATCTCAAGGCAGCAGATATCCAGTTTACAGTTGAGGACACAGGCAAAGTGCAACATGTAGAGATGAAGGATGAAGTTCCTACAGGTTCCATCGTTATCAATAAGGACGGCGAATTTGTAACAGACACTACTCTTATGAAGGGTTACTGGTACGACTTTATCTTCAATTTCTTCAAGGACAGCCTTGCAGGAGTAACTTTTGATGTATATGCAAAAGAGGATATCGTAAGTGCCGACGGACTTGATACTGTATATCATAAGGCAGGAGACAAGGTGGCAACCATCGTGACAAATGATAAGGGTATCGCAAGAATTGATGACCTTCCACTTGGCAGATATTATCTTGTTGAGACAAAGACCATTGATGGATTTGTATTAGATGATACACCGATTGAGGCAGACCTTTCCTATATCGACCAGAATACAAAGGTTGTTTTCGCAGGAATGGATGTGACAAATGAGCGTCAGAAAGTGCAGATTACTGTAACCAAGACGGATTCAGAGACTAAGGAAGCACTTGAAGGAGCAGTATTCGGTTTATTTGCGAAAGAAGATATCGTAAATAAAGATGGCAAGGTAATCGTAAAAGCTGATACGCAGATTGAGAGAACAGTAACAGGCAAGGATGGAAAGGCTGCATTATCAAATGTTCCAAGTTCCGCAAAGACTTTGGTAGTTTCCTTTATCGGAATGGCTAGTCAAGAGGTTTCTATTAAACAGAATGTTAGCATCATTTTAAAATCTGATACAGAGATGCTTGACGATGTAGTGGTTGTAGCTTATGGTACTGCGAAAAAGTCATCTTTTACAGGATCAGCGACTGCTGTTAGTGGAGAAAAAATAGCAAAAATGCAGGTTTCTTCAGTATCTAAAGCCTTGGAAGGTGCAGCAGCAGGTGTACAAGTAATCAATACCAGTGGGCAGCCTGGAGAAAATGCTAAAATAAGAATCCGTGGTATTGGCTCTTTTAGCGCATCATCGGCTCCTTTATACGTAGTTGATGGTATGCCTTATGACGAAGAGTCGGTTAATGCATTAAATCCTGCCGATATTGAAAGTATGTCTATATTAAAAGATGCTGCATCTGCAGCCCTTTATGGCTCACGTGCAGCAAATGGTGTTGTGATGATTACTACTAAAAAAGGTATGGTAGATAAATCCAAAGTTACTCTTGATGCACGCTGGGGAGTAAATACTCGTGGTGTTCCAGAATATGATATCATGAAAGATCAAAGAGAATACGTACTAACAGCCTGGAATACTTTAAAAAATCAATCTACAGGTGCAGAAGCTTCCGAAGAATTAATAGGTAGCATTGGATACAATCCATTCATCGGTGTAGCTAATAATGCCATGGTTTCAGCAGATGGCGTAGTTAGTTCTGCGGCTCTACGCCATAATGACGATTGGGCTGATGCCGCATTACATAATGGTATGCGTCAGGAATATAATTTGAGCCTGCAAGGTGGTAACGCTAAGACAACTCATTTTTTATCATTGGGATATTTGAAAGATGAAGGAATCTTAAGACATACTGACTTTGAACGTATTTCAGCACGTGCCAATATTAATCATACTGTAAATAAGTTTATTGATATCAATGGTAATTTGGCTTACGCAAGAGCGGAAAAAAATGCAGGCCAGTCACAAAATGCTAGTTTGTCTAATTACTCTAATGCTTTTATGTTCACTCAGCAAATCGCTCCTATTTATCCTGTATATGCGTATGACGAAAACGGAAATCGCATATATGACGAAGAAGGCAACACTGTTTATGATTTTGGTGATGGTACATACAGTACACGTATGGGCGGTTTCAGTAATCAAAATGTTGCAGCTAATTCTGGGTTGGATGTGCATCAGACTTTGAATGACAATTTTAATGGCCGTGGTACTATTAACATTAATATTATTGATGGTTTAAAAGCGACTGCTAACATTGGTTATGATTTAATGAATCAAATCCGTACAGATCACATGAATCAGTTATATGGGGATGCTGCTAATGTGAATGGTCGTACTTATAAATATAATCAACGTATTGAATCGTTTACAGCAAATCAACTTTTAACCTATAGTAAAGCATTTGGTCATCATAATATTGACATAATGGCTGGTCACGAATCTTATTCATATACACTGAAATATCAGTATACTCATAAATACAATTTTTATACTATTGGAAATCCTGAGTTCAACAATGCCATAACTATGAGTGATATGAATTCATATACACAAGAACATAGTATGGAAAGTTTCTTTGGTCGTGTAAACTATGATTTTGATAACAAATATTATCTATCTGCAAGTATTCGTTCAGATGAATCGTCCAAATTCCATCCTGATCACCGCCGTGGTACTTTTTGGTCTGTCGGAGGTTCTTGGAGATTAACACAGGAAGAGTTTTTGAAAGATGTGGAATGGTTGTCTAATCTTAAACTAAAAGCAAGTTATGGAACACAAGGTAATGATGGAATTCTTGATATAAATGGTTATGTAGTCTATCAACCATATCTGAAGCAATATTCTGTAACCAATAATAACGGAGATTTCTCTGTAGTCGAAACTTATCGTGGAAATAAAGATTTGACTTGGGAAAAAAGCAAAAATTTAAATATCGGTTTGGAAGCTGCTTTTCTTAATAACCGTTTGAAACTAGAAACTGAATATTTCTTGAAGAAGACTTCGGATATGTTGTACAATATGCCTTATCCTATTTCTTCTGGAATTTCTTACGTTCCAATGAACCTGTTGGATATGCAGAATAAGGGGATTGAATTTACTATTTCTGCCACCCCAATTCAAACAAAAGATTTTATATGGAATTTATCTTTTAACGGTACACATTATAGCAATAAGATTTTGAATCTTCCAGAAGACAAAAGAGAGAATGGAATTATTCATGGTACTGCTTCTTTGTTCCGCTTAATGGAAGGAGGGTCTATTTATGATCTTTATACCTATGAATACGCAGGTGTTAATCCAGAAACAGGAGCAGCACAATGGTATATGGATGAGAAAGATGCTAATGGCAAAGTGACTGGAAGGACCGTAACCGAAGACTATACTCAGGCAAGCAAATATGAATTAGGTTCTACTTTGCCCGATTTCCAAGGAGGTTTTTCAACTGATTTTGCATACAAAGGAATCGATCTTTCTATAGCTACAAACTTTCAAATTGGTGGAAAGATATATGACAGCATGTATTCTTCTTTCATGCATGCGGGAAGCAATATTGGCAGTAACTGGCACAAGGATATCTTGAATGCTTGGACTCCGGAAAATAAAAATACAAATGTGCCTATAATGGATGGTGCACAAAATAGTAATAGCCAATCTTCACGTTTCTTGATAAATGCATCATTCTTTAACATCCGTAACATTTCATTAGGATATACTTTTCCGAAAGAATGGATGAAAGCAATATCAGCAAGCAGTGCACGTATTTACGTATCTGCCGATAATGTAGCTTTATTCTCTAAACGTAAAGGTATGGACCCACGCCAATATGCTTATGGATATTCGGCTGCTAATTATTCTGCGATTCGTACTTTATCATTCGGCATTAATTTGAACTTTTAAAAGAATAGAATTATGAAATATACAAAATATTTAGCAATATTGGCTGCAGCGTTTATGATGGGATCTTGTAGCGATGACTTTTTGGACAAGGAACCTTCAGAAAATGCATCAGAAGACCAAATTAAAGATTTGCTTGATAAAGATCCTACAGCTATTCAAGCATATATTACAGGATATTACAAAAATATGTTTTCTCCGGAAGCACAGCAAAGTCATGATGATTTCGGATTAAAGGCATTTGAATTGGCTACAGACTTGATGGGAGATGATATGGCATATATGACTTCACACTTCTTCGTATATGATTATCTGCTTGACAACCGTGCTTCAAGTTATCGTCGTACGACCACTTATTGGCAAGAATTATATGCTGTAATCAGTGGTGCAAATGAAGTAATCAGCGGTCTGAAAGAACAAGCGGATAGCGGTGATGAGAGTGTTGAGAAGATGTTGGGACAAAGTTACACCATACGTGCTTACTGCTATTTTTGGTTAATAAACATGTACCAGCAACCTTATGAATGGAATAAAGATAAATTAGGTATTCCTATTTATACTGAATCTGAAACCAAATTGAATCGTGTTCCTGTAAGTGAGGTCTATGAACAGATATTAAGTGATATAGATAAAGGATATAATTATTTGAAAGGAAAAGGAATAGCCAAGAAAGATGAATTAAATGAATATGCAGCAGCTGCTATTTATGCAAACATTCTTTCATTTGTTAATGATTATCCCGATCAATGGAATGAAGTTGCTAAATACGCAAAATTGGCTATTGAAGGTGGCTCACTGATGAGTGAAAAAGAATTACTTTCCGGCTTTAATGACCTTTCTTTGAGCGAAGTGTTATGGGGGGCTGATATTAATGGTGAAACAAATACATTCTACGCTTCATTCATGAGTCAAGTTGATCCTTACGGCCCGGGATATGGTGGTAATTTAGGAAATTACAAAATGATTTCCAGTGATTTGTATGAAAAAATTTCAGATGATGACATTCGTAAAAAATGGTTTGGAGTTGATTTGGGAGAAACAAATACTCATTATAAAGTAAGACAATATGTGCAGCGCAAATTTATTGATATAGGTTCTACCGCGCCTGGTTTTACTCCTACAGGTGATACTTTTTGCTCTGACTATATTTATTTGCGTACTGGTGAAATGTATTTTGTAGCTGCAGAAGCATTATATAGGGCAGGGAAAGAAAATGAAGCCAAAACAATGCTGACTACGATTATGAAAACTCGTAATCCAAAATATGAAACATCTGCAACAAGTGATGCACTTTTACAAGAAATTGAACTTCAAAAGCGTATTGAAATGTGGGGTGAAGGTCGTCGTTTATTTGACATGAAACGTCGTAATGAAAGTTTGGATAGAACACATGCAATTAATCATAGTGCGATTGCTCCAAAGGAAGTCCCTGCAGGTAGTAAATTATTCATTTATCAAATCCCTGATAAGGAGTTAAATGCCAATAGTGAGATTACTGATAAAAACGAATAGCTAATAATAGGTCTATAATAAAAAAGATGCTTAGATTACTAGGCATCTTTTTTATGTTTAAGGTAGAATAAAAGTAGACATAAAATCAAATTATTTTTTTATGTTATAATATATAGTTGATTTATAGTTTGTTATAATAGATGTAATATTGTATATCTACAAGAGAGCAGAATGCTAAATATTTGATTACTAGATGTTTTTTTGTATATTTTAGTTCCGCAAAGACTTTGGTAGTTTCCTTTATCGGAATGGCTACACAAGAAGTGCCAGTTAAAGCAAACTTGAATATTGTATTAAAGTCTGATACAGAACAGCTTGAAGAGGTAATGGTGGTGGCTTATGGTACAGCGAAAAAATCTGCATTTACAGGTTCGGCTGCTACTATAAAAAATGAAAAAATAGCGACGAGACAAACTTCAAATGTGACAAATGCTTTGGCGGGTCAAGTAGCCGGAGTACAAACTACGAGTAATAATGGTCAGCCGGGCAAAGATGCTGAAGTGCGTATTCGTGGTATTGGATCTATATCGGCTAGTAACAAGCCTTTGTATGTGGTAGATGGAGTTCCGTATGATGGTGAAATTTCTGCTATCAGTACTTCTGATATAGAATCAATGACAGTGTTGAAAGATGCTGCTTCTAATGCTCTGTATGGTGCACGTGGTGCTAATGGTGTAATCTTGATTACTACCAAGCGTGGTAAGAGTGGGGAAGCCCGTGTTACTTTTGACGCTAAATGGGGTGTGAATAAACGTGGAGTACCTAATTATGAAACAATTACGGATCCGGCTACATTCTATGAATTAAACTATTCTTCTATTTATAATGCCGATTTGAAAGGATATGCGGCAGCCGGAGATTTGGCTAAAGCTAATGCGTACGCTAATCAAGCAATGCTTTCTTCTACATATTTGGGATATCAGGTGTATTCCATTCCTCAAGGACAGCAACTGATCGGTATGGATGGCAAATTGAATCCTAATGCGACATTAGGTTATTCTGATGGTACATATTATTATACTCCGGATAATTGGTCGGATGAAATTTTTGAAAATAACCTGCGTCAAGAGTATAATTTAAGTATCAGCGGTGCGACTGAAAAAATGAATTATTATATGTCGGCCGGCTATTTGGATGATAAGGGAATTGTTCCTAACTCTGGTTTCCAACGTTATTCTGCACGTTTGAAAGCTGACTATCAAGTGAAGCCTTGGCTGAAGATGGGAGGAAATGTATCATTTACTCATTATGATAGCCGTGAACAGGATACTGAGGGTGGTACATCAAATGCAAACATCTTTTATGCATCAAATATTATGGGAGCCATTTATCCTATGTATGTTCGTGATGCACAGGGTAATATTATGGTAGATAATCGAGGTTTCCTTCGTTATGATTATGGAAAGCCAGGACAAGATTCAAATGGTAGCCGTAATACGATTCCTAATGCAAATCCGTTGGCAAGTTATATGCTGGATAAAATGAAATATTCGGGTGATGTGGTTAGTGGAAAATGGTCTGCTGATATTGATATTTGGAATGGAATCAAGGCAAAAGTGAATATAGGTGTTGATGTAAATAATGTGCGTGCTACAGAGATGGTTAACCCCTTCTACGGACAGTATTCTGAAACTAGCGGAGTCGGAGGTTTGATCAGTGTATCTAGTGAGCGTACATTTAGTGTAAATCAGCAGTATTTGTTGACATACAACAAAACATTTAATGATGTTCATAATGTGGATATTTTGGCCGGACATGAAAGTTATGACTATAAATATCAATATTTGTACGGACAACGTGAGAAATTGTATGATCCGAATGTTCCTGAATTAGGCAATGGTATTATGAACCAGAGCAATAATTCATATTCTCGTAATTATGCAACAGAAGGATGGCTGTTCCGTGCACAATATGACTATGATGGACGGTATTTTGTTTCAGCTTCTTTCCGTCGTGATGCTTCTTCTTGTTTTCACCCGGATAATCGTTGGGGTAACTTCTGGTCTGTAGGAGCAGGATGGTTGTTAAGCAAAGAGAAATTCTTGGAAAACCAGTCTTGGATTGATATGTTGAAATTTAAAATCAGCTATGGTTTGCAAGGTAATGATAACTTGATGTTCCAAGGTGGTTTGTACCGTAACTACTATCCGTATCAAGACCAGTATACATTGGCAAACAGTAATGGTGATTTTTCAACTTCTCTATATTATAAAGGTAATAAGGAAATTACTTGGGAAACTTCACACAGCTTTAATACTGGATTTGATTTTGCTTTTTGGGGTGGTAAGTTAGGTGGTTCTGTTGAGTACTTCTCACGTAAAACAACCGATATGCTTTATTTCAAACCGGTAGCAGCTTCAATGGGTTATTCCCGTTTCCCCGAGAATGTGGGGTCAATGGTAAACCGTGGGGTTGAATTGGACTTGTATTCCAATATAATTGAAAACAAGAATTTTTCCTGGAATGTAAACTTTAATCTTACACATTTTAAGAATAAAGTCTTGGAATTATCTCCAGAACTGAATGGACAATTGATTGACGGTGCCCGGATTTATCGTGAAGACGAGTCTATGTACCAGCTTTATTTACCTAAATATGTAGGTGTGGATTCTGAAACAGGAGAGAGCCTGTGGGCGCTGGTGACTCCGGATGAGAATGGTAATACAGTTACGAAATCTTATTCTGTCGCTTCTGAAAACAGATTCGCATCAGGTGACATTTTACCTAAAGTTTATGGTGGTTTTGGAACAAGTGTTACAGCCTATGGCTTTGATCTCTCTGTTTCGTTTGCATATCAGCTTGGTGGACGTATTCTGGACTATACTTATCAAGGATTGATGGATGTGGCAGCCACGGGTAGTGCTTTGCATAAAGATATGTTAAAAGCATGGACTCCTGAAAATAAAAATACGGATGTTCCTCGTATGAATATTAATGACCAATATACGAACAGATTAACAGATCGTTTCTTGACTAGTTCGGATTATTTAAGCTTGCAGAATATTACATTGGGTTATACTTTGCCGAAGAGTCTGACACGTAAAATGCAGATTGACGGTGTCCGTGTATTCTTTGTTGCAGATAATGTGGCTTTGCTGACAGCTCGCAAAGGGTTGGACCCACGTCAAGGTTATGTGGCTGCTGACAATGTATATTCACCTATCCGCACAATTTCCGGAGGTATATCTTTAAATTTCTAATTTAGCAACCCATTTTTAAGAATATGAAATTGTCAAATAAATATATAGCATTTGCAGGTGTCGCTTTATTAATGGCATCTTGCGATTTGGATAAATTTCCTGAAGGAGATTACATATCTGAAGAACAGAAAGAAGATATAATCAATGGCAGACCCAATTTGATAACTGCTGAAGTGAACGCCATGGCAGCCAAATTAAATACTTTTGGTACGATTTCAGATGATGCCACTACTTATCATAATGACTATGGAATTCCTGCCGTGTTTATGATACTGGAATCAGGAGGACAGGACTTGGTTGCATTGGTTAATGGATATAACTGGTTTAGAACATCTCAAAATTATAGCGACAGGGTATACGATAGTTCAAGCGATGAATTGATTTGGAAAACGTTCTATAATCACTTGAAAGCTGCAAACAATGTGCTGAAATTGATAGCGGCAGATACGGAAGATTCTTCTTTGAAGGTTTATCGTGGCCAAGCTTTAGCTGCTCGTGCTTATGACTATCTGAACTTGGTTCAAATTTATCAGTTTACTTATGCAGGTCATGAAAATAGTCTGGCAGTACCTATTGTTACAGAAACAATGACTGATGAAGATATGCAGAATAATCCGCGTGCAACTGTACAGCAGGTGTATGACCAGATTATGAGTGACTTGAATACGGCTGCTGATTTATTGACCGGGTATGATAATGGCTCAAACAAAGATCAGATTGACGAGGCGGTAGTTTACGGATTGCGTGCTCGTGCCAATCTGTTAATGCAAAAATGGGCGGATGCAGCTAAAGATGCAGAACGTGCCATTGCTGGCGGTACACCTCAGACTTTAGCCCAGGTATCTACTCCTACCTTTAATTCAGCATCGGCAAGTTCATGGTTATGGGGAGTGATGATTACGCCTGATAATGATGTTGTCCAGACAGGTATTATCAACTGGCCTTCGCACTTGTGCTCTTTTACCGGGAACGGTTATACTTCAGGAGTGCCTGATGGATATAGAAAGGTGAATTCTGCATTATATGATTTAATACCCGAAACAGATATCCGTAAACAATGGTTCTTGTCTCCGGATAATAAATCTTCATTGATTGATAATGAGCAGATTGAGGGTACTTCCATCGTTGAATATTTTGGTTTGACTCCGTATGTAAATACAAAGTTCGGAGCTTATCAAAGTATATTTGGTAACACAACCAATGCGTCAGACTGGCCTTTGATGCGTGTTGAAGAAATGTATCTGATAAAGGCTGAGGCAGAAGCCATGGGTGGTAATCTGAGTGGCGGAAAGAGTACATTGGAAAATTTTGTACGGACATATCGGGATCCTTCTTTTACAAGTAAAGCTAATTCAGCACAGGATTTTCAGGATGAGGTTTGGTTGCAGCGTCGTATGGAACTTTGGGGAGAAGGTTTCTCACTGTTCGATATCCTACGCTTGAAAAAGCCGGTGGTTCGTAAGAATACGAATTATGACCCGTCTGTACAATATAATTCAGCAGCAGAAGCGCAGATCCTGATCTATCGGATTCCGCAATGTGAAATGGAAACCAATTCCGGAATCAGTGACACTGATAACAATCCGGCTGTTCCACAACCACAACTATAGGGAATAACTGTAATAAAAAAGAGGATGACGTTCAACGTTCATCCTCTTTTTTTGTTATATTTGTCGCGAACTTATTTAGATTGATAGATAAATGAAAGAATTTGTAATTTCTGAAGCACAGGTTGAAACTGCCATCTTAGTTGGTTTGATTACTCAGACACAAGATGAGCGTAAGACCAAGGAGTATTTGGATGAGTTGGAGTTCTTGGCCGAAACGGCCGGAGCAACAGTGGTGAAAAGGTTTACTCAGAAACTGCCTGCTGCCAATTCCGTGACTTATGTCGGTAAAGGAAAGCTGGAAGAAATCAAGGAATATATTCATCAGGAAGAGGAAAATGAGCGTGAAGTCGGAATGGTGATTTTTGATGATGAACTTTCTGCCAAGCAGATACGTAATATAGAAGCTGAACTGAAAGTGAAGATTTTGGACCGTACTTCGCTGATTCTGGATATTTTTGCCATGCGGGCTCAAACTGCAAATGCTAAAACACAAGTGGAACTGGCCCAATATAAGTATATGCTGCCTCGTCTGCAACGTTTGTGGACTCACTTGGAGCGTCAGGGAGGTGGATCCGGTGCTGGTGGAGGTAAAGGCTCTGTGGGATTACGTGGCCCGGGTGAAACTCAGTTGGAAATGGACCGTCGTATCATTTTGAATCGTATGTCATTGTTGAAAGAACGGTTGGTTGAAATTGATAAACAGAAGTCCACTCAACGTAAAAACCGTGGGCGTATGATACGTGTAGCTTTGGTAGGGTATACCAATGTGGGAAAATCTACTTTAATGAATTTGCTTTCAAAAAGCGAGGTCTTTGCTGAAAATAAACTTTTTGCAACATTGGACACCACAGTACGCAAAGTGATTATTGAGAATCTGCCATTTCTGCTTACAGATACCGTAGGATTTATCCGTAAATTACCAACGGATTTGGTTGATTCCTTTAAATCAACCTTGGACGAAGTGCGTGAAGCTGATCTGCTGATTCATGTGGTGGATATTTCTCATCCGGATTTTGAGGAACAAATTTCTGTGGTTGATAAAACGATTGCTGATTTGGGGGCAGGTGGAAAGCCTACCATGATTGTTTTTAACAAGATAGATGCTTATACCTATATAGAGAAAGCAGAGGATGATTTGACTCCTAAAACCAGGGAGAATATTACATTGGAAGAACTGATGAAGACATGGATGGCAAAATTGAATGATAATTGTATCTTCATTTCTGCCAGAGAGAAAATAAATATGGATGAATTGAAGACTATTATATATAATAAGGTGCGCGAGCTACACGTACAGAAGTATCCTTATAACGATTTTCTTTATCAAACCTATGATGAAGAATAAATACATATAGAAGATGAAAACTTATCGTTCACTTACACAAGAAGAAATACAACAATTAAAAGAGAGATCATGCACTGCGGTTGATTGGGATGAAATTGAAGTAGTAGAGAACTTTAAGACGGACTATATTTATCATACCCGTTTTTCCGGAAAGGTCAGATTGGGGGTCTTTGAGGATGAGTTTACGTTGGCAGGTGGCATGCGTAAACATTCCGGATTGTATCATGCGACCTTGCATAATGTAACGGTGGGCGATAATTGTTGTATTGAGAATATAAAGAACTATATAGCCAACTATATCATTGGGGATTATGCATTTATAGAGAATGTAGATATCATTCTGGTAGATGGCCGGAGCAAGTTTGGGAATGGCGTTGAAGTAGCTGTATTGAATGAAACGGGTGGACGTGAAGTGCCTATTCATGATCGTCTGTCAGCGCATCAGGCCTATATTCTGGCATTGTACCGTCATCGTCCTGAATTGATTTGCCGGATGAAAGCCATTATTGACCGGTATGCTGAAGAAAATGCTTCGGATACAGGTACTATTGGCCACCATGTTACCATTGTTGATGCGGGATATATAAAGAATGTACGAATAGGTGATTATTGTAAGATAGAAGGGGCGGGACGATTGAAAAACGGTAGCTTGAACAGTAATGAGCAAGCGCCTATTCATATCGGCTATGGAGTGGTATGCGATGATTTTATTATATCAAGCGGCTCCAATGTGGAAGATGGAACTATGTTGACCCGTTGCTTTATCAGCCAGGCATGTCATTTGGGACATAACTATTCTGCATCTGATTCTTTGTTTTTCAGTAATTGTCAAGAAGAGAACGGTGAGGCATGTGCCATTTTTGCCGGACCCTTTACGGTGACTCATCATAAGTCTACTTTGCTGATTGCCGGAATGTTCTCTTTTATGAATGCGGGTTCCGGCTCTAATCAAAGCAACCATATGTATAAGTTAGGTCCGATTCATCAGGGAGCTATGGAGCGTGGGGCGAAGACTACTTCCGATTCTTATATTTTATGGCCCGCACGTGTAGGTGCATTTTCTTTGGTTATGGGGCGTCATGTGAATCATGCCGATACTTCTAATCTGCCTTTTTCTTATCTGATAGAGCAGCAAAATACCACTTATCTGGTGCCAGGGGTGAATTTGCGGAGTGTAGGTACGATTCGGGATGCTCAAAAGTGGCCTAAACGTGACAAACGTAAAGATCCGAACCGTTTGGATCAGATTAATTATAACCTGTTGAGTCCCTATACTATTCAGAAAATGATGAAAGGGCGTAGTATTCTGAAAGAATTACGTAAAGTATCCGGAGAAACTTCAGAAACTTACTCTTACCAAAGTGCGAAAATTAAGAATTCTTCTTTAAATAATGGCATTCGTTTTTATGAAACGGCTATTCATAAATTTTTGGGTAATTCATTAATCAAGCGTTTGGAGGAGGTTCGTTTTAGCAGTGATGAGGAAATCCGTGCCCGGTTGATTCCTGATACAGAGATAGGGACAGGAGAATGGGTGGATATTTCCGGATTGATCGCTCCTAAAAGTGAAATAGAGAAGTTGATGGCAGATATAGAATCTGGAATCCTGACTAATGTGGATCAGATTCATGACCGTTTTGTTGAGATGCATCGTAATTATTATACATACGAGTGGACATGGGCGTATGGGAAGATGCTTGAGTTTTATAATCTGCGTTCCGATGAAATAACGGCAAAGGATGTTATTGCTATCGTGAAGAAGTGGCAGGAGGCTGTTGTCGGATTGGATAAAATGGTCTATGCCGATGCGAAAAAGGAATTTTCTTTGTCTGCTATGACGGGGTTCGGTGCAGATGGATCACGTGAAGAAATGGAGCAGGATTTTGAACAGGTGCGTGGGGTATTTGAAAGTAATCCGTTTGTGACAGCGGTATTGCAGCATATTGAAGCGAAAACAGCGTTGGGTAACGAGTTGATAGAACGGATTGCTTCTATATGATATTTTTGATGAGAGTATCCAGACTAAGATGAACCTTCGGAAAAGTTACAGATGGTAGTTACATATAAAAAGAGCCGTATGAATGCTGGAGTAGTCATACGGCTCTTGCTATTGGATGACATTTGAGCTTGTTGGGATACTTCCTTTTTATTTTTTTACCACAGGTAGTATAACTCTGCTTGCAGCTCCTTGCTGATGATAAATTTTGATCTTTTGTTTCATCACAAAATCTTCTACCGTACAATGATAGGTATCAATAAACCTTTGTGGATTGCGGTCAATAATGGGGAACCAGGAACTTTGAATTTGAATCATCAGTCTGTGTCCCGGCAGGAATGTGTGTGCCACATCATACAGTGTGTAATTAACCGGAGTTATTTCTTCCGGTTTGAAAGGCAGGGAATTGTCGAATCCCTTACGGAAGCGTCCTCTGAATAATTCGCCACGAATCATCAGCTGGTACCCACTCATTGGGTAGTCACTCTTTAAATAACTGCGTGCAGTTTTGGAATATTCAAATTTTTCAGGATATACATCAATTACTTTCACCATAAAATCAGCGTCAGTACTACTGATGGCAGTCATTAATTCCACTTCTATAGGACCGGCCAATGTTAATGTATCACATAGCGGCTCCGTCATGAAAGTAATGACATCGGGACGTGAAGTAGCAAAGCGTTGGTCATCTACCATGAATTCTTTTGTCCGGTAAGTGGTAGGGTTTGCCGTATAGGGTACCGGACGTGACATATCTGAAATATATTCTGAATAAGACTCTTGTTCTGCCGGTGCTTGTGTGGATACTGATCCGTTCTTATGTATATAATAAGGTGTACCGGCAGTCTTTTGTACAGGCCATTCGTCGTATGTTTTCCATTCGTTTTCACCTGTATGGAATATATTTACTTTATGCTTGGGCTTTTCTCCCTTTCCTTCCAGGAAATATCGGAAAAAAGGATATTCTATTTTGTCCATGTAATAAGCCGAAGTGCTTTTACCGAAATACAGATTACCGAAACCTTGGAACCCGCGTACTGTCCATGCTCCATGCCACCAAGGACCGAATGTCAGATATAAATCTGTGTCCGGTGATTGCTCTTTGATGGCTTTATAAAGATTCCAGGCTCCGTAACAGTCTTCGGAGTCATACAGTCCACCTACCACCAATATGGCGGGCTTCAAGTTATAACAGGAGGTGCGTGCATCGCGCTCTTTCCAGAAATCATCGAAATCAGGATGGTTTTTGATATCATTCCACAATGTCTGTGTGGTATCACGTACCAGGTCGTCTACATTCTTAAAGGTACCGAGTGCCAGAAAATCTGTGTAAACATCATTCTTTACAATTTGGTTCATCACTCCTTTTCCCATGTGGCGTCCTTCCAGTCTGGGAAGGAAATTAGTGGTTTGCAGCAGGGTGAAGGCTCCGTTGTGATGACGGTCATCTCCACGGAACCAGTCAGTAACGGGAGCTTGCGGAGAAACAGCTTTCAAAGCCGGATGATTGGAGGAGGCTGTCATAGTGGCATAGAAACCATCATAACTGATTCCCCATGTTCCTACATTTCCGTTATTATATGTGTTGTGAATCAACCATTCTATGGTATCGTATGTGTCCGTAGCTTCGTCTATATTCTTTTTATCTTTCTTACCCTTTTTGTTTTTGTTGAGAGGGCGTACTTGGATAAATATTCCTTCACTCTTATGTCGTCCACGTACATCTTGGAAGACGATAATATATCGGTGCTCTATATAGTTTTTCAGATTAGTTCTGAAATGACGGTCAAATCCTTCTCCGTATGGGGAACAAGAGTAAGGGCTGCGGTGCATCAGGATAGGATGCTGCCTGCTGTTGTCTTTCGGTTCGTAGACAGCGGTGTAAAGCTTGATTCCGTCACGCATGGGAATCATGACTTCCCGTTTCGTGTAGATTTCCTTCAGTTTGAGTTCGATACTGTCCGGTTGGTTTTTTGCTTGGGTTTGTGTCCATCCTCGAGGGATGAGAAAGCATAACAGTAATGAAGTAATAAATAAGAATTTGCCTAATCTTTTCATGTATAATGTGATGTTATTTTAATGAGTTGGCAAAGGTAAGGACATTCCTTGAAAGTTTTCACGCTAATTAAGGAAAAATTTCGATAATAGTTACTACCTTTGTCACACTAATAACTTTTAACTAAAATAAGTATCAATATGGCAACACCTCCGTTCCACTATCAGCACATGTTCCCGTTGGGACCTGATAAAACCGAGTATTATTTGCTGACTAAAGATTATGTGTCAGTAAGTGAGTTTGAAGGAAAACCTATCTTGAAGATTGAAAAAGAAGGTCTGACTGCTATGGCTAACGCTGCTTTCCGTGATGTTTCTTTCTTGCTTCGCCGTTCACACAATGAACAGGTTGCTAAGATTCTGAGTGATCCCGAAGCCAGTGATAACGATAAGTATGTAGCATTGACTTTCTTGCGTAATGCGGAAGTTTCAGCTAAAGGCAAATTACCTCTTTGTCAAGATACGGGTACTGCTATTATCCATGGTGAGAAAGGTCAGCAGGTATGGACCGGCTATTGTGATGAAGAAGCCCTTTCCTTGGGAGTTTATAAGACTTATACGGAAGAAAATCTTCGTTATTCTCAGAATGCTCCTTTGACTATGTACGATGAGGTGAACACCAAATGTAACCTGCCTGCACAAATTGATTTGGAAGCTACTGAAGGTATGGAATACAAGTTCCTTTGTGTGACTAAAGGTGGTGGTTCGGCGAACAAGACCTATTTATATCAGGAAACGAAAGCTGTATTGAATCCGGCTACATTGGTTCCTTTCCTTGTTGAAAAAATGAAGACTTTGGGTACGGCTGCTTGTCCTCCTTATCATATTGCATTTGTAATCGGTGGTACATCGGCAGAGAAGAACTTGCTGACTGTTAAGCTAGCTTCTACTCACTATTATGACGAGTTGCCTACTACCGGTAATGAATACGGGCGTGCTTTCCGCGATGTGGAACTGGAAAAACAAGTATTGGAAGAAGCTTATAAGATTGGCTTGGGTGCACAGTTTGGTGGTAAGTATATGGCTCACGATGTCCGCATCATCCGCTTGCCTCGTCACGGTGCTTCTTGTCCTATCGGTCTGGGCGTTTCCTGTTCTGCTGACCGTAATATAAAATGTAAGATCAATAAAGATGGTATCTGGATTGAAAAGATGGATGATAAACCGGGTGAGCTGATTCCGGCAGAACTCCGTGAAGCCGGTGAAGGCGATGTGGTTAAGATTGATTTGAACCAACCGATGGCGGATATCCTGAAAGAATTGACCAAGTATCCGGTAGCTACCCGTCTGTCATTGAACGGAACCATTATTGTAGGTCGCGATATCGCTCATGCTAAATTGAAAGAGCGTTTGGATCGTGGCGAAGATTTGCCGCAGTATATCAAAGATCATCCTATCTATTATGCCGGTCCGGCAAAGACTCCTGCCGGTATGGCTTGCGGTTCTATGGGCCCGACTACTGCCGGACGTATGGACCCGTATGTAGACCTGTTCCAAAGTCACGGTGGAAGTATGATTATGCTTGCTAAAGGTAACCGTAGCCAGCAGGTGACCGATGCTTGCAAGAAATACGGTGGTTTCTACCTCGGTTCTATCGGTGGTCCGGCTGCTATCCTCGCTCAGAATAACATTAAGAGCATCGAATGCGTGGAGTATCCCGAATTAGGTATGGAAGCTATCTGGAAGATCGAAGTGGAGGATTTCCCGGCATTTATCCTGGTAGATGACAAAGGAAATGACTTCTTCAAACAGATTAAGCCGCGTTGTGCAGGTGGTAGTTGTGATGGCAAATAATATTCATATTGCGTCGTTGTACGACCTGTAACGACTGAAATAATTCCGGGCATCTGTATCTTCTTATTAAGTACAGATGCCCTTTTTTGTAATAAAAACACTAATACATATCATGAAACAAGCACCGATTGAGCTACAACAAAAAAATCACATTGTCTGGCTGGATGTCGTGCGACTGATAGCTATGTTTACCGTGGTTTGTTGTCATTGCACAGACCCTTTCAACTTTTATCCGGGAACGGCTCCGAATATTGAAGATATCAAGTTTTGGGGGGCTGTCTATGGGGCGGTGTTGCGTCCGTGCGTACCTCTTTTTGTGATGATAACGGGAGCTTTGTTGCTTCCTGTGCGTGGGGATGCATCCGTATTCTATAAGAAACGTATTCCACGTGTGTTTTTTCCGTTTCTTATCTGGTCGGTAATTTATAATCTTTTCCCTTGGATTACAGGATTGCTGGGAGTGGAACCGCGGGTGATTCTTGACTTCTTCCCGTACTCGGGCGAAGAAGTGATGCGCCAGTCTTTAGCTGTCAGCATGGGATATATTGCCGAACTTCCTTTTAATTTTTCTATCCTCGATGTACACATGTGGTACATTTATTTGCTGATAGGACTCTACTTGTATTTGCCGATATTCTCCGCCTGGGTGGAGAAAGCTTCGGAGAAAGCCAAACTCTGGTTCTTGGCAGTATGGGGAGTGACATTGCTTATACCTTATTATAATGAGTTTGTAGCGCAATACTTGTGGGGAACTTGTTCGTGGAACTCATTCGGCATGCTTTATTATTTTGCCGGTTTTAATGGATACCTGCTTCTGGGGCATTATCTGCGCAACCATGACTGGACTGTACTTCTACCTTCTTTTGCTTGCTCAATATCAGCCTGTAATTTGGCAATGTCTTCCTCATACCTATTCATC
>ENA-ORCN01001160-ORCN01001160.1-human-gut-metagenome-genome-assembly--contig:-NODE-1160-length-19194-cov-9.086938_pt1 | contig 19194 bp, 7 predicted proteins | sample MGYA00242984_ERZ507984 | MGnify/ENA primary metagenome ERZ507984 (study PRJEB26167, sample SAMN06115395) | human gut metagenome | host: Homo sapiens | place: China:Hubei | collected 2016-05-19 | study... | reverse complement strand
CGCCACCACCCAGCCGCCGATATTACCGATAAAGTTAGCAAAAACCACCAGCACGGGCATCATCAGCACCAGCGCGAAATACAGAAAATTGATGATGGGATGATAGCCGGAAAAGGCGTCTCTGTTTCTCATTCCGTACTCCCTGTCGCATACCCGCCGCCGATGTCCTTGCCCAGCTCGCAGGTGTATTCCCATTCCACGACATCGCCGTTTTGAAGCTGATAGCGGCTGCATCCGTAATTCGGAAACCAGTCGTTGACCTTGTACATCCAGCCGGACACCTCGCCGCAGTCAAACTCATAGAGGTTTCCAATGCCCTCGATGTAGGCCGAGTTATAGATCGGCGTCATGGAAAATTCCATGTGGATCTTGTTGTCGCGGCAGACCTGCTGGAGTACGTCAAAGACGCTCTGCCCCTGCTTGAAGCTGACCTCCACGGGCTTTAGCAGCCAGCCGTCCTCCGGCACAAGCTCCACCTTTTCCTTGTCGCACAGATCCATATGGTCCAGAATCGACGCGCAGGAAATAGAGATCGTGCAGGTGTATTCCGTATCGCCGACCGTCACGTTCTGCGGCTCGACCGGCTGCGGCTTGCCCTCCGGGACGGGGTCGGTCAGGTATTCATCCTGCCCTTCCTTCCGCTCGGGTTTCCCATAGCCGTTTCCCGCCGCGCATCCGCAAAGGAGCAGGAGCGCCAGAAAAAGCGCGGTCAGTCTGTAAAACTGCTTCATTGCATCACATCCGTCATGTCATAGAGTGTGGTCTTGCCTGTTTCGGCGCGGTGGATCGCGGCCAGCGCATAGAATGCCTGCTCGGTCGCCATGCCGTCGTCGCCGCCGCTGCCGTCCAAAACATGTACAAACGCACCGCTTTCCTGTGCAAAGCGCAGAAGCGCATCTTCCACGGTAACGCCGTTCTTCACGAAGCGCTCGTCGTCCAGCGGCACACCAAGCTCCGTCAGCGCCACGATCACCTGTGCGACCGATTCGCTGTTGCTCGATCCCCACGAAACATAGCCGCCGTCCGGCTCCTGCAAGGAGGAAAGGACGGCAAGGCCGCGTTCCACCGCTGCTTCAACCTCCGGCTGTTCGCGGTATTTGGCAAGCGCCTGCAGCGTCATTGCCGTAATGTCCACGTCCGCCTCGCCGCCCGTCAGCGTCCAGCCACCGTCCGGCAGCTCCCGTGTAAGCAGTTCGTCCACATACATCTGCCGTGTTGCCTGCACGGCAGCATTCGGGTTTTCGGGAATTTCATAGTTTCCGCTGTCCAGTGCCAGCAGCGCAAAGATTGTGCCGTTGATGCCCTGTTTTGTGACCTGTTCAAAGTCCGCAAGCGGGCGCAGCAGGTTGAATCCAGCCACGCTGGCAGGATCTTTTCCAATGGCGGTCAGCGCCAGCACCGTGCGGGAATATTCGGTGTACTTCCGCTCACTGAGGACTCCGTTTTTCTCTCGAACAGCTGCTTCTACATTGTTATAATAAGTATCAAAGTATTTCTGCGGAACCTTTATGCCGGAGCGCGCCAGTCCGAAAATCAGCCAGTCTCCGCCAATGGAACCCACCCCCGGCTCGGCTACCTGCGCTTGCAGGTAGCCGGCCGTTTTTTCAAGCTGCGTTTCCGGTTTCCCGCAGGCGGTCAGGGAGAGCAGCAGGGAAAGCAGGAGCAGGATGCAGAGCAGTCTGGAACCGATTCGTTTCATATGCTGCATCTCCCATCATCCAAGGACTGCGGCAGCCGCGCAGAGCGGCTTGCTGTTGCCGTCAATATAGAATACGCGGATCTTTGCGCTGTCTGGCAGCGTCACACTGCCGCTGACAGTCCAAACCTCCAGCTTTGTCATCTTGCCGCTATCGTCGTAGCAGGCAATCAGAACCTTGTGCCCCTCCGGGATCTTGCCGTCAATGGAAAGCGTATTTACAGCCGGGCGGAAGCTCCATGTAAGATCGTCCGCAAGCGCGCCGGTATCGGTCGTATCGCCCACACGAATCTGCAGCGTCGTTGATATTGCTGGGATCTCATTACCGACAGTCATAGCTTCGCCGTTTGGCAGGTTACGATACATGGTTTGATTCCGGCCAAATACCAACGAGATTTCCGTTATGTCATCTGTCAGCGGCTCCGTCGGCGCGGATACCATTTCGGTCACATCTCGCGTCGAACCATCGGAAAGCGTTGCCGTTACGACCATGCCGGTTTTGTCAAAGGTTTCACCGGTTGTGTACTTCGTCTTTTGGGGCATCGTTGTGACCTCAATCTTCTCAATGCTTCTGCCGAAGGCCATCAGAAAAGCAGAATCATTCTTGAAGTAAATCGTGCCGTCGTTGTCCGCGATTGGGCTGCAGATTGCATACTGTGCTTGGCTTTTGACTGGCGTAAACAGTGCATATGCTGTCCGGTACGTCTCATCATTAAAGGTTTCCGATGTCAGATAATTTGCTTCGTTCTGACCCTTTTTATCGCGCAGGATACGGAGCTTACCCGGCGTATAGTTGTCAAAGAAATAAACATAAACGTATCCGGACTCCTGCTCATAGGCTGTCGTCAGCATACCGCTCGTCTGCGGATAGCCCTGTGTCGGCACACTATACGCAATTTCCAAGTTTTCCAGGTCGATGACCGTGATGTTATGGCCGGAATATGCCGTAAACTGACCTGTGCCACTGACACCAATATAGGCGCGGCCATTGTAGACGACCGGCGTGGAGGTGCTCATGGCCGTTTCATCTTTGATTCCATTCTTTAATTCCATTCCGTCACAGGCGGTGATCGTCTTGCCTTGTACTTTTATACGGTAAAAGCCTCCGCCTTTCGATGTAAAATAGTATGCATCGGTGTCTTTGTCATAACAGATCGTACTGCGGATATCGCCGTCAAAGCCACTTCGGGAGTCCAGCACTTTGCCGGTCAGCGGGTCAAGCAGATAGAGGTACGAGCAGGCTGTCTTGCCATCGTCTGTTCCGACCATAACGAAATCATCGCAAGCATAGGCACCAGCCCAATAGAAGCCTCCGTTCTGCACCATTCGCCATGTAGCAGCTTTTTCCTCGGCTTGATTTTCCGGATCTTCATCCGTCAAACTGACACAAACAAAACTACCGTCTTTGTCTTCTCCGTTCCAAAAGCCGGTATAGGCGTAACCGTTCAATATCGTGATTGGGCAGTTCGGCTGACCACCCAGCGGATCGGTGTACAGCCACAGGGATTCCAGCGTTTTGGCGCTGAACGCCTGGATACGTCCATTGGACAGTCCCACCAGCAGAATGCCATCATAATATGTTGGCCCGTTGATAGCGAAACTGGATTTTCCAGCCATCTGACCCGTTGCTTCTACTACACCAGTGGCTTTATTCACGCGGTAAATGTGTTCACCGGCATAAACAATCAGGCAGTTGTCCACAAGAATAGGGCTGCTGACTGCATCGGAGGAATACCCATCGCCCAGTTTTACAGCCCAATACAGCATGCCGTCCGCTGCGCTGACCGGTGTCTTTGCGCTTGTAACGCCGTTGTTGCTGTCCGTGCCGCGGAAGTTTGCCCATTCTGCGTTAAAATCAACAATATTGGGGTTTGCGTCCGCCTTTTGCAGCGTAATCGGCACTGCAGAAGGATCCGTATATTCTTCTTCGCCAAAGCGCAGAACGGTCTGACCGCTTTCATTTACGATTTGCAGCGCACCTGCCTGTGCAGCATATCCGTACAGCGAAATACTGCAATAGTAAGTGAAGCCTTCCGACAGCGCGAAGATTCCATCGTCTGTCGGCCAGACACGGTTTCCAGCGCCCTGTTCGTAAATATAGATCAAAGCATTCTTCGGATTTGTTTGGAATGCAACGGCAGTTGTTGCCGCTTTCTTTATTGTGAGTCGATATTCTGTATGAGCATTTTGGTTGTATATATTGGTTACGACTATTTTGATTTCTTCGTCTGTCTCAGTGCCATTTAGAGGGACTTCAACTGCCCCAGCATTTTCAACGATTCCCACATTCTTCCCGTTTACGGAAACCAGATATCCATTATCTGTGTCCCCATACCTAGGGGAGTCCGTGTGTGTCTGAACTGTAATTTTTAAGGATGATGCTGCAGCCGGAACGAGAACAGAATAATCCGTTTCAGTACGAGAAAAACCAGTACCACCGCTGCGATTCATAAGAACTTGTCCACCTTGAACGCTCACGCTCATATTTTTCAAACTCAGCGTCCGCTCAAGGCAAATCATATAGTCTGTGTAATATGTTACATCTACGCTTTTGTCTAAGTAAGACACTCTGAATGTAAGCACATTACTATAAGCACTGCCAGTGAGAAGGGCCTGCATAAGATTTGTACCTGTCAGTTTACTCGGAATCACAACTGATACGGTAGCTGAACCTCCACTTGCGCTGCTTTGTCTGGGGTATACGGCGTTGCAGCTTCCACGTGCGACTGTTACCCATGCGTAGACTGCGCTGGAATAATCCGGAACATTCACTGTGTATGTATGAGTGCTCTTTGAGAACGATGCTTCTGGGAAAAGATTTCCCTTGCTACCCGTGTTTTCACTGTTTCCGAGTGCCAATGAAGTCAGCCAATCTCCTTGTACGACCGATACCTCAATGACCTCGCTGCTGCCAAGCGTGAAGGACTTTTTCGCGTGGTAATAGGTGCCCTGTGTTGCGACATATGAGTAATCGTCGCCCGGTACGAGCGTGTAGAGATAATTGATCGTGCCTCCGGTGCCGACTGTTTTGGTATAGGCAAGCTCTTCGCCGTTCTTATTCACGACCGTCAGCGTCACATCGCTGGCAGTCTTGAATGTGACCTTCTTTCCTTGGCCCGGTTGGATCGTCAATGTATAGGTCGTCGTGTAGTTTCCGGAGGAAACTGCAATCATAACCGTCGTTTCGCCGGAGATCGTCACGGTCGCGCTGCCGTCTGCGGCCAGCTCGTTTCCGTTGACCGTGATAGAAGACCCGGAGACTGTGGCGGTTGGATAAATTTTCAGTTTCTGTTCGGAATCAAGGATCTTATAGGTATATTCCGTCTTGGTGCTGGAGAAGCTCTCTGTCGCCGCCTGCGCCGTATCTGCGGCATTGGTCACGCGCAGACTGCCGAGCGTCGGCATGCGGTCGAGCTGCAGCGTCAGATCCACGCTCTGTGTATAACCGTCAGAACCGGTCTTGCTGGCTCTGAGCGCAACCGTATTGCCCGCCGCGCCGCGGGAGAGCGCATTGTCAATGCTGGTCGCTTTAGACTCAGCCGGGATGGCCTTATCTCTGGCTGCACCGCTTATGTCCGTGTAAACGGCCTTGACCGCTGCTCCTGTGGTGTTCAACTTGAAATATGGATACAGCCGTCCGGTGAAGCTGTCCGGCACCTGCACGGTTGCAGTATGGTCTGTCAGCGTATACGCATAGCGGTTTGCATCGAACTCCGCGTCGTAGCCGCTGGAAATCTGCAGGCTGCTCTCATTGAACCAGTCTCCGGTGGGCAGGCTGGCATTTACCGTCATTGCTCCGATGACCGTGATCTTGCCGGAAACCATGCGGTTGCCCTGCCGGACATAGAAGGTATAGCCGTCTGCCGGAAGCTGGAGCGTACCGGTATGGTTGGCATCCGCAAACTGCTTACCATAGTCATTGGTTGCAGAAACGGTATAGCTGCTGCCGGAATAACCGGAGAAGGTCACGGTGTATTGGGTATTCTGCCCGGCTTTATAGGCGTTGATCTTCGCCGTGATCGCAGCTGCATAGCTCTGTGCGCTCTCACTGGTAACGCCCAAATAGTCACTGACTGCTGCCTGGTATTCGTCTGCTGCGGCGTTCTGCACATCGGCAGCTTCTTCCAGATAGTCCGCCATGACCTGCATCAGGGTTTGCAGGCCGGAGGACGGTGTGCTGTTCGAGGCTTCACTAAATCTGAAATGCGTCACAGTATTGGCAGCGCTGTCAATGGAAACGCCATCCGGCGTACTGCCATAGGTATAGTTGCCGTTGACGCCCTCAATCGCCGTAATAAACTGATTGCTGCCATTCGTTGTAAAGCTGTATTTGCTGGCGTTCAGCGCCTGCCGGATAGTCTGCCCATCCGTAAAGGCGATCCGCACCGGCGCAATGAGCAGCTTATTTGCCGTTTCGGCGGAAAAATAGAAATATCCGCTTGCATTGACCGCCTGCGTCGAAATTGCAGCTTCCTCCACAGGTTCTTCTGTGGTCACTTCCGCGTCTGTATTTTCCGCAGGCACGGTATCCACGGTTTCTTCCGCTTCAACCAACTCTGCGTCCGCTGCCAGCACGCTGAGCGGCAGGCAGGACAGGAGCATCGCCAGCAGGAGCAATGCGGCGGTCATTCGTTTCAGTTTCATAGGGTTACCTCCCATCAGTAGAGACAATTCAGCCATTTCAGCCGCAGCTTGCGAAGCGGCTTGCAGCGTGTTTTCAGGTTTTCCATCGTCGTGCCGTGGAACGCCCGCATTTCTGTGAGCTGCTCCGGTGAGATCGCACGGCTGGAAAACAGCGCTTGTGCGTTATACATGGTCATATCGTGCAGCTTCGCGGCGTACTCCTCTCCAAGCTGCTCCTTTGCCGTTTCACAAAGCTCCAGCATGGAACCCGTGCCGCGCTTGAAGCCCATTGCTGCCAGCAGTGCCGCGCAGTCTGTAAACAGGCAGGCGGCTGCGGCGGATGGATCCTCCTGCGTGAACGTTTCGTTCCGTTTTTTTAGGATGACCGCATGGCGGATGAAGACAGCCGCAAGCAGCAGAAGCAGCAGCGCCGCAATGAGGATGATCCAGAACGCGGGCTTATGAAGAAGCCCTGTCCGCTGGCCGCCGTCCGGGGTGTTGTCCTCCGAATTGTCCGGCTCTGCGTTGTCCTGCTCCAGCTCCTGACCCTCGGTCACGCGCGGGCCGTCGCCGTTTCCTTCCTTGCCTGCGCCGACCGGCTTGATGCCGCTCTCGGTCTGCTCGGCAGAGAGGTCTTCGAGGCCAGGCGTCAGCGCCAGCGGCAGCCAGCCAATGCCGTCCTGATACACCTCCACCCATGCGCCCGCAGCACTTGCGTCCACGTTCACCGGCTCGTTTTCTGCGGCCTTGACTGTATAGCCCTCGACATAGCGGGCGGGGATGCCGTAATACCGCAGCGCCAAGGCCGCGACGGTCGCGTATTGATACGTTGTGCCGTCCGCCGTGTCGTTCAGCGGCAGCGCAATATTGCCGCTTCCGTCAAAGCACAATTCCAGAAACGCCAGTGCAGCCGTCTGCGCCTGCTCTTTCGTCAGGCTGTCTGCCGGGCCGTAGCTTTCGCAGCAGCTATCCAGCACCGCGCCGAGCTGCGCGCGGAACTCCGCAGGCACGGTCAGCGCGTAGGAATATACAAATTCGCGGTATGCGCTTTCCGTTTGCAGATACGCGCTTACGCTGTCCGACGTGTCATTTTGCAAAAAGTCCAGCAGCTCCGGCAGCAGCGTCTGCACGTCCGAAACCGTCTCATAGGAATACCCGCGCTCACCGCGCAGACCGCTTGTTTCAACTGTGGACGGCTGGATCCTGTTTTTTGCCAGACCTGCGCGTTCAGGCAGAATCGTACACGGCTCGTAGCGGTACAGGCTGCATCCGGTAAGATTCTGCACACTGACGCTGCCGGACTGGTAATTGCCCATCAGCCGCGCAGCCGTTGCCAACTGGCTCTGCGGATAGAAGCCGGACTGATGCAGCCAGTAAAAGAGGTCTTTTTTCTCTGCGGCGGTTTCCGCGTCCAGCACAGACCATACGCCGTTTTCGTAGCTGTCACCGACGAAGCCGCGCAGATAGAGCGTCTGCGCCGTATCCGCCGTGACGGACAGGAGGGTGTCCGTGCTTTCTGTTTTTGTGACCGGTTCGGACAGATCACCCTCCGGCAGAATCTCTTCCGCTTTTTCGTAGCGCCAGTGATGCAAAGCGTCCTTCGCATTTTCCGAAAGGGCCTGCATCGTGCCTGTTTGCAGGGAAATTGCAGCTATGCCCGCGACGATCACGCCCACAATCAGGAAGCTCGCCGCCGAGACGGCGTTTTTGCTTTTCTGCCATGTCAGCAGCAGCAAGGCAATCGCTGCGGCGGCAAGGAGCAGGACACCCGGCTGCACGAATGCTGCCGCTACGCTCAAGGCTGCTAATAGAACTGCCGTTAATGTCGGTACGCGCGAGAGCGCGACACTCATCATCGCAAGCAGAAGGCCCGCCACGATCCCGGCCAGCCAAAGGCCGGTGTCGTCCGTTTCGGCAAGCGACAGGAGGATGCCTTTTTCCGCTGCCCAAAGGTCACGCAGCGTGTTCCACGCCGCGCCGAAACCGCTCAGAAGCGGGTTCCGCGCGAACAGGACAACGAGAAGCAATGCCGCCAGCAGAATGGGGAGCATCAGCTTCATCTTTTTGAAATGCCGGATAACCGCAGCAGCGATGCAGGTCAGAATACCTGCCCCAAGCAGCCAGAGCATTGCAGAGAAGCCGCTTACCGTGTAACAAACTGCGGCAAGCGCGAGGAAAATCAGGATGCTGGCAAGCAGATCAAAGAGCGTACTTTTTTGATCGCTGCTTTCCTGGTAAACGCCGGCACGCAGGCCGGTCAGGTTCTTTTGTTTCATATCCGGCCCTCCTTACAGTTCCAGCTCGGAGAGCTGCGCGGCGTAATCTTTCTCATGGAACTGCTCACCGCAGACAAGCGCGGTCAGCCGCCCGATGGACGAAAGCTGCTCCGTTTCCGCCTGCTGTTCACCGGAAATATAGACCAGATGCGACCAGTTTCCGGCAGGTACCTCTTGGAGAAGCAGCGACGCACCGCTGACGCCGGTTGTCGCTTTTGCCGTAAACAGGCGCGGCAGCAGGCCGATGAGGTCGTCCATATCCCGGATCTGCTGGAACACACAGCGGCCTGTATCGCCCTCGTTCCATCCCACCGTAAACTGGACGGACTGGGAAAGCAGATTCCGGCAAACGGAAACGACGATCTCGGCTTCTGCATCCGTTCTGTCTACCGTTGGATTTTCTTCCGTGCGCTCCCAGAATACCGCGGCAGAGCGCGTGATGGGCAGCGACGGATCTTTTACAATGAGCTTGCCATATTTGTGACTGAGCTTCCAGTGGACTTGCCGCTGGCTGTCGCCGGGAACGTAGTCACGGATCTGGAACATCTCGGACAGGTCATAGCCGGGCCGCTCGTTGGAATAATCCTCGGTATCGTCGATGTGCGCGGCCGCGGGGGACAGCACCAGCGTCTGCAAAAACGTATCCGGCTGCACGACGCAGGCCCCGTGCGCGTCAAGCTGTGTTTTCACGCCGATGAGACCGAAGCAGTCATACAAACGGGCGGATTCTACGGTCAAACGGATTCTGCCGCCCCACGGGCTTTGCAGAGAAATCTTCATTGTCCGCCTGCCCTTCGGCCAGATGCCGCCGCTCACGTTTACAACCTGCGTTTCGCCGTTCAGCTGGTTTTCCAGGCACACACGGCAGGCAATCTGGCAAATCGGCAGCCATGTTGGATTCTGCACAGTCAGCTCTGCCACGCCGCTCTCACTCTTGCGCAGATTCACGGGCAGCCTGACCGCCAGCCTCAGCTTTTTCGCCGCGTACAGATTGACCGGCAGACACAAAAGCGGCAGCAGCACCATGCAGGCGGCAAGGCCAAGCGCGATGGGGCTGGCTGTCTGGACGGCAAGGATGAGAAGCCCCAGCGTCAGCAGCAGCCAGACGAATTTTCGTACTATTTTCATTTTTTCAGCACCGGCATATCCGTTGTCTTGAGGATCTCGGCCAGAACGGATCCCGGCTTTTCCTCCATCATGCGGGCCTTGCTGTTGAGCATCAGTCTATGCGCGCAGACGTCCGGGAAGATTGCCGCCGCGTCCTCTGGCATGACAAAATCACGGCCATGGAGATACGCATACGCCTTTGCCATCCGGCAGACCGCCAGCGCGCCGCGCGGGCTGACGCCGAGCGCCACCTGCGGATGGGTGCGGGTCTTTTCCACGAGCGTGGTCACATAGTCCAGAACAGGATCCCGCATATCCACTTTGCGCACGTCCTGCACCAAGCCCAGCAGCTCTTCCTTGTTGACCACCGCATACGCCCGATCCAGCGGGTTATCTACATGGCGGTCACGGAGAATATTAACGCTGCTCTTATGGTCGGGGTAGCCCATGCTGACGCGGATGAGGAAACGGTCAAGCTGGGAATTGGGGAGCATCGTCGTGCCGGCAGAACCGACCGGGTTCTGCGTGGCAAGGACGATAAACGGCTCAGGCAGATCATACGTTTTGCCGTCCACTGTGACCTTATGTTCTTCCATCGCTTCCAGCAGCGCGGACTGCGTCTTGCTGGAGGTACGGTTGATCTCGTCTGCCAGCAGCAGGTTCGTCATGATCGCGCCGGGCTTGTAGACAAACTCGTCCACCTTTTTGTCATAGACCGAGAAGCCAATGATGTCTGACGGCACGGTATCCGACGTGAACTGCACACGGCGGGTCTCCAAGCCGAGGACTTTTGCAAAAGTCATAGCTGTGGTGGTCTTGCCGACGCCGGGCACGTCCTCCATGAGAACGTGGCCCTGCGCCAGAATGGCCATTAAAATTTTCTCGACAATTTCATTTTTGCCGACGATAACGGACTCGATCTCCTGTAAAATCTCGTTGATTTTTGTATTCATAGCAAGCTGCTCCTATTCGTTATTTTTTATGTCGTTATCCTTCTCCGCCGGTGTCTCCGCTGCCGTCGTCTCCGCCGGAACCGCTGTCGTCTCCGCCGCCGGGATCGCCGCCGTCGCCGCCGCCACCGGTGTCTCCACCTTCGCCCGGATCGGGGTCAGGTGTCGGCGGCTTGTAGTTCGGGCCTGTCATGCCGCAGACCGTGCAGACGCCCGCGCTGAACGTATGATAGTCTGTAAACTCGCCCGCTGAACCGACCTTCTCCAGCTCCAGTCCGCAGTCTGAGCAATAGCCGATCAGGTGCGAGCAGGTAGACCGTGATGCATCCGGCACCAGCTTGCCGTCACAGTCAAAGACGTGGATCTGGCCGCAGACACTGCACTGCCAATCGTCGCCATACGGGACATAGTGATGCTCGCCGTAGGTGTCCTCCAGCTTTTGATGGCAGATCTGGCATTCCTGATAGTGGTGCTTATGGTCATCATCGACGATCCACACGTTCTGCGGCTTATGCCCGGCCGCGGGGGATTCTTCTTCCTTCTGCGCATCGCAGATCTCACACTTGGAGGTTTTCACGCCCGCTTCGGTGCAGGTCGCTGTGTCGGTCAGCTCTGTCCACTCGTGCGGGGACTGTTCCGTAAAGTCACAGTTCCTGCACTTCGCGGTATGCGTATCTGCACCCTCGTCTGCGGTATATTCCAGCTCATGTGCACGCGGCACGCCGATCTTCTCGCCGCAATCTTTACAGACCTGCACGCACATTCCGCCGCCCTGATCCTGATATTCCTTGTTTTCATGCGGGCAGCCCTCGACCATACCGCAGCTGCGGCAGACGTACTTTGTCGTACCATCCTCCACCGTGACCGTCTCGTAGCTGTGATGAACGGACCAGCTGCCGTTCATGCAGGTAATGCAGTAGCCCACGTTATTGCCGTAGCCGCTTTCGCCCGTGCCGACATCCCAGCCGTAGGCCAGCGTGTAGCGGAGCGTCAGGGTATCGCCGTCCTGCAAATAGTAGCCGGACATGGGTGATCCGGGGTAGAAGTCTGCACCGCCGATGGAGTACATCCAGCCGGAACCCATTGTGTAATCAAACTCACCGATGCCGGTGCTTGTGCTGGACAGCGGGATGCCGTTGCGGTAGATGCAGCGCCAGAGGATTGCTTCATTGCTGCCCGCGCCGAAGTGACTGTCAATTCCGGCGAGGATTTCGTCCTCTGTACTGCCGAACTGACTCCAGTTTCCGCTGAGTGCATTCGCGCGGCTGCCCAGGCCGGAACCGTCGTCCATCGTTTCCAAGTAAAAGCCGGTGTCCAGCGTGCCGCTGTAAGAGCAGCGGCTGGCAGGCCAGTGGAAGCTGGATGTTGCTGTGCCGAACGGGTCGCCCGCGTCATAATCCCACACCGCCTTTGCCACCGCGTAGGAAACAGGCTCTTTGGACAGCACATCATAGCTGATGGGTCCGCGAACGCCGAGGCCCAGCACGCTCATGTCAATATAGATGCTGGCCGTGCCGATCTTCTGACCTTCTTCGGTGCGTTTGCCGATGAGCTTCAGGCGCAGCTCACCGAAGTTGCCCTTTTCATCCTCGGCATAGATATATAATTCATGGTCATTTTTGTCGCCCACGTCCAGATTCTCCGGAACCAGCAGATACTGCTGCACATAGCCGGAGCTGCTTTCAAACTGCACGTTTTTGCCGTCCAGCTGGACGGTCAGCTTTGTCTCTGTGCCGGTGGCAAGGATATGGCTGACGGTATTGCCTGCGGCATCCTCTGTCCACGCTTCGACGGTCAGGTTGACCTCCTGCCCGTTGGTGACGGTATCGCCGTCGCGCAGGTTCGTCTTGATCTTGACGCTGTTTTCGCCCCTGTGTTTATACGGAATGTTAAATACAAACGTATAGCTGTCGCCGCCCGTGCCGGTAGCTGTGACCGTAAATGTGTTGCTGCCGGTTCTGTCGCCTTCCAGCAGGAGCGTCACACTGCCGCTGGGGGATGGGAGTGTAACCGTTTTGAAGCTGCCGGACTGATAGCATTTTACAGATTGGATGGTCACATCTGACGCTTCCTCGCCGCGGATGGTGAACGTGTAGGTAAGAAGTCCTTCCGTCAGCTGATCGTCATAGACCGGCTCGGCGTTGACGGTTCTCTTGTTCTCGCACGTCAGCACACACGGCTTCGCTGTGCCGTCTTCCATGACCGTGTAGGACATCTCCATGCTGACATCGCTCTGGTAGCGGATGGTGACCGTGAAGTTCACCGTGCGATCCTTGACCGCTGCGGTCACGAGGACGGTATAGCTCGCGCTGTTCTCGGCAGATTCGAGCTGGACAGAACCGCTGTCCGTGTTCATAGCGGCTCCGTTGAAGCTGGCGCTTGTGATCTGCGCATCCTCCGCGCTTCTGCCGGTCAGGGCAAGCTTATACAAAAGCTCACTGTTGCTGATCTGGTTATGCTTGATGGTCAGCGCTGCACGCTTGTCCGCATCGCAGAGAACGGTCTGCGCCGTGACGGATTTTTCATACCATACAAACTGGAGTTGAAGATCCAAGCCATCCTCATATGTCACGACGAACGTATAGCTGATGGTCTGCCCCAGCACCTCGGCGGTCACGGCGAGATAGTAGGTTTCCGTGTCCTTGCCGTCTGCCGCGGCCATTTGGATCTCGCCGGACTCTGAGAGCGTGCCGCGTTCGCCGTCCGTCGCCCAGTATTCCGCCGTGCGGATGATTGCATTGTCTGCGTTTTCACCCAAAAAGGTCAGCGCATATGTAAATCTGCCCTCGGTCAGCGTATCGCTCTTGACCGTGCGGCTGACAGATCCGTTGGCCGGACAGGTAGCCTGACCGGTCGGCTGCCAGGTGAGCTGCAAATCCAGATCAATACCGCTCTCCAAGCGAAGCACGAACGCAAATTCCACATCCGTCTCCACGGTCTCGCCCTTCTGGTTTTTCTGCGTGGCATGCGCCTGCGCGGTCAGGATATAGTTCTGGTACTCCGCGCCGTCCGGCAGCGTCATGTCCAGCACACCGCGCGTATCCGCATCCTGCGGTACGCCGTTGCCGGCCGCGACCTGTACGCCGGTGACCTCCGCGTCGTCTGCGTCAAGGCCGGTGAGGTTCAGTTCATAGCGCAGTCTGCCGCGGTCGAGCTGGGCCAGTAAGACGCGCTTGCCGACAGAGTCTCCGGGTGCGCAGACCATGGAGCTTGCCTGTGAGCCGTACTTGTACCACGTCAGCAGCGCACCGAGGTCAAGTTCTGTTTCCGACAGATCCTCGTCTGTTTCGCCGGTGTCTCCGGCTTCCTCGCCCTCGTCGCCCTTGTTGGAATCCGTGTTCGTACCGATGGCGGCATCGGCCAGGACTTCCTGCTGGGGCTTCGATTCCGGCTGCTGCTCCGGTTGGGTGTCCTGTCCCTGCTCCGCCTGATTTTCCGTTTCCTCCGGGTCAGGCCGCTCCTGCTCGCCGGTCAGCTCGCTATCGGCGCTGCCGCCGGAACCGGCTGTGCCGGTGCTTTCGGCTTCGCCGTTTCCGGCATGGCCGGGCGCTTGTCCCGCTTGCAGGACGGTGATCTCCTGCGGTGCGGCTTGCAGGATGGGATTATCCGGCTCGACCGACCGCATACCCATGAGCGGCAGACAGATACTCAGCAGCAGCGCACAGATCAGTACGCCGCAGCCAGCCTGCTGCACCCACGGGAACCTTTCAAGAAATTTTTTCATGTGTGTTCGCCCTCCGGGAAAAGGGCTTCCCCCTTAAAAAGTCTGCATTTTGTGCAGCTTATTCGTACTTTTAAGAAGTACCCTTAAACGCACGAATAAGCCGCACGGTTCCCCACGCTTTCGCGTGGGGAACCGCCCAGCTTGGGTGGTTATCCAATATTCAGTTCAGAACGTTGGATTGCGTATTTCATTTTGCGATATTTTCCATGAACCGCATGAGGATTGCGGCGGTTTCTGCGCGGGTGGCCTTACCCTGCGGGTCGAGCATGCTGTTGCCCTTGCCGTTGATCAGGCCCTCTGCGTTGGCCCACTGCATTGCTTCCACGGCCCAGGACGAAACCTTGTCCGCATCCTTGAAGCTATCCAGCTTGTTGGACTTGGAGGTGTCGTAGCCCTTGAGCTTTGCGTAGCGATACAGGATAGCCGCCAGCTGCTCACGCGTGACCTCGCCGACCATGTTCGTGCCGTCGGAAATGCCGTTGTCCATCGCCCACTTCTGGCCTGCCGCATACCACGGCGTGCCGTTCGTGTTGACACCCTCGACACGGGCAAGGATCGTGACGATCATGCCGCGCGTGGTGGTGGCATTCGGGCTGAAGCCGTTCTTGGAGGTGCCGTTCATGAGGCCCTTTTCAGAGACATAATTCACAGCATCTTCATACCAGCTGCCAGCCGGGACATCCGTGAACGAGGCACCCGTGGTAGGCTTGTCGTCCTTCGGCTTGCTCGGTGTGGTGGGCTTCGATGGAGTGGGAGGTGTAGGCGGCGTAGGCGGATTCGGAAGATCAGCGTATGCCTTTTCGCAAGCGAGAAGGACATCATAGTTGGTGACAAGTGCCTTCTGCGCATCGGTCAGCGCGTCATAAGCCTTGCGTGCCTTTTCAATCTTCGGGCCGCTGCTGCTTGTAACAGAATCAACACCGCCGATATCATCAATCAGCTTGATAACTTCCTGTGCCGCAGCCTTGTCGATCTCTTCCTGCTCTGCCTGCTGCTTCAGTTCCTCATAGCGTGCTTCAGCTGCTTCCAGATTTGCCAGTGCTTCAGGATACTTCTTCTGGAAGATCTCCTTCTGCGCGTCCGTCAGTGCATCATATGCTGCACGGGCGGCTTCAATGGCGGCCTTGCTCTCAAGCGTGACATTTTCAGGCAAGCCAATATCCTCGATTGCCTGATTTGCCTTCTTCGCGGCATAAGCATCTGCAAGTTCTTCTTCAATCTGAGCGCGCTTGGCAACTGCGGCTTTGAGCTTTTCGGTATTTGCTAACGGGTCGCAGAGCGTATTGTCAAACACATCCAGATACGTCTCATTGCTTCCCAGCAAGTCATCTCCGTAGGTCTGACGCAGTTCCGCAATCATAACCGTCAGCTCTGTCTTGTCGCCGCTGTCGCCAGTGATACTGGGCTGACCCCATGCAGAGTTATCAGCATTCAGGTCGGCGCCGTATCCCCAAACCGTGAACTGCCAGCGCATGACATCGCCATCGGACATCTGCCAGTTGGCTGCACCGACACCCGGGAAGGAGGGCAGATCGCTGTCATTGACATTGCTGATGGAGTACATCCAGCCGGACATCTGGTGATAATCGAACTCACCGAGATAGTTGCCGGTATTGTACTTATCGTAGTCAATCGCGCCTGCGGAATCCGTGATGTACTTCGGAACAAATGCGTTTTCCTGACCGGGCCAGTAAACCTGTGCCAGATAGAAGCTGTCCGTCAGCGTACCGGTGTGCATATAGGCGCAGGTCTTATCCGGTTCGCTTTCGTGATAGGTCTGGTACGGCTCCCAGCCGATATCACCGTATTTCTCCTTCAGGGTTTCGATGATCAGATCGCTGATGACGACGCTTGCCGGCGTGTTCTTGTCCACCGTAACAATGGTGGGTTTAATGAAGTAGCCAAGCGTCAGCGTCTGTGCATCCATGGAAACAACAACGTCAATCTTGCCAACGCGATCCGGCGTGATGGCCTGCATGGCCGCCAGTGCCTTGTTGAGCGCGTCGATGATGTTGTTTTCGGGATACTCGCCCTCTGCGGGGCCGGCGTTGTTGATGTCCTCGATACCCTGTTCGTAAGCGGCCACGAGCTTCTGCCACTTTTCAGCGGAGTAGTCCGATTCCGTGTACTTGTCGAACTGCTTTTTCAGGCTCTTGAGCGCCGCTTCTCTGTGGTAGGTCAGGTCATTGCCATCGCCCCAGAATGCGTACAGCGTGACCTCGCCGTAAGGCATGCGTGCCGTGGTCGGATCCCACTTTTCGCCGGAGCCGTCCTTGGTGTAGTACCAGCCCATGAACGACTTGCCGGAGTAGGATGCGCTCGGCACCTTGCTCTCGTCAATCTCATCGTGTACCGTCCCGGTCAGCGCTGTGCTGCTGCTCAGTGTGCCGCCGTTGGCGTCAAAGGTGATCGTGCCCTGCTGCGTGGCATACATATAGAGCGCACCGGCACCACGCGGGCCATAGAGGAAGCTGAGACCGGAAAGGGGAGCCGTGCCGGCGGTGACACCAGCCGGGCGGATCTTCTTGTCGTAGGTCGTTTCGTTCGGGTCATTATAGGCGCTGATCTGCTGCAGCTGCCACTGGCCGTCCACGAGCTTGAACGTATCGGTATCTGCATAGATGTTCGTATAGACCTGTCGGCCGCCAAAGAACGCATATACCTCACCGAACTGGTCGAGTGCCATGCCGGTTCTTTGCGCATCGACTCTCGGCATATCGACCAGTGACGGCAGATCCTCTGCTGCTTTGCTCTCTGTGCTGAAGCGCTGGTAGGTATAGGTGCCGGTCTTCAGCAGCAGATAGCCGGGGGACTGGCTGACGATCTCCGCAGACGTCGTTGTGACGGACTCCCATGCGGAGCCGTCATAATGATACAGACCGTTTTCAGACCCGGCCCATGCGTCAACTGCAGAAAACTGTGCAAAGGAATTGAAGCTGTAGCCATGCGTGCTCCATGCTGTGCCGTTCCAATGGTACAGATTCTGCCAGATATCCGTGCCGGACAGGATCAGAACCGCCGAGCCGGAGCTCCGCGGATCCGCAAAGTTCCATTTTTCTTCGTTGTCCTTTACATACATCGAGAAGCAAGAGTCCGGGATCATGGTCCATGTCTCCTGCTCGCTGTCCCAGCGATAGAGGAACTCGTTGCCCATGGGCGTACCGGTTCCGCTGTCCGCATCATAGCCGGGCGTAGAAACCTTATCGATTCTGAACGGAATGACCTCAACTGCGGCAATCAGGCCGTCGTCGCCATCCGGACCGACCGCGATCACACCGTTATATGCCATCTTCGGGATCATAGTCGGCAGACCGCTGCCTATGCCCTTGAGATCCTGCACGCCGGTCTCATCCCATGAGCAAATGCCATTCTTGCCGTAGAAATACGCCTCCAGCTCCTTCGTCACTGCATTCACGCGCGTATAAACGCCCGCAATGTTGGGGCCGGCATCTGCGGTATTGCCCTGATCGTCCTGATTGTACTTCGGCGTGGTCAGATAGCCATAATGGTCGTTTGCTGCCACATTGTTGTTTACCGCGATCTCGTAGGTCTTTTCCACCGGATCCAGCGTACCGGCCGTCGTGCGCAGCGTCGCGTGCACCTTCAGCGCACTGGTGTTTGGGACCGAATCGAGCGTAATATAGGCTGTATTATTATTGCCAGCGCGTAAGGTGTTTCTTGTTCCTATGGTCTGGCTTGTCACAAGCGTCCCGGATGCGGTATAAACATCCATCTGCAGTTTCGGCATAGGTATCGCCGCAGACACCTTGAACGGTACATAAAGCGTCGCCCTTGTGCCCACATACGGCGCCATAACGTCCCGCGTTCCGCCCCAGCCAGGGTTGATAATGTTTGTGCTAGATGTTCTGCTCTCTAAATAAGCACCGTCCAGCAAATCAAGGGTCGCCAAACGGTAATGAGCCGTAAACTCCGTGTTTTCTGTTACATTGACCGTATATGGATTTTCCGATGAAATGAGGGTGTCATTCAGAGACCAATGATCAAACTCATATCCATCCGCAGGTGTTGCAGAAAGTCTCCACTGGTCTGCACCGTTTTGGGAATTGACATATTCGGCAGTCTGTGTACCGGCCGATGAAATTTCCGCACGAACCGTTACATGATATGGCTCCCGGAAGTACGCAACAAATGAAGCCGCTTCCGTTGTCTCAACCATATATGGATTTTCCCGCAGGTGGTTTGCAGCCGTGTCTTCTGCATTGTCCCGCAGCCAATAGTCAAAAGCATATCCAGCGGCTGATTTTGCGAGAACGCCATAGGTGCTTCCCTTTTTATACATAACACCAGCGGTACCCTTTGATTCATCGCTGGATACCGCGGAAACGTTGTCGACCTTGGCTGGGGCTTTGGGTGAAATGGTTACGGTCGTTCCGCCGCCCCAACTGGTGTCTTTTCGTCTGAGAATGGACAACCGAGTACCGGATACAAAGGTTAATGTATTGCCCTGCATTGTTATGACAGGGGAATCCCTTGTCGTCATTGCATGGATACTATAAGTATTATCCGAAGAACTGAATCTGGTAAAACCTTCGGCCAGACCACTTACAGTCCAGCAGTTGTAATTCTCCGTCTGTTCCCCTGCCGGGAAATCCGTTAACGTTACACTGCTCGTCGAAAATCCTGCACTCGGAATCAGGAACTCATTTCTCTGACCAGCGGTTAACTCCACTTCACTGTTTCCGAGCTTAATCGCTCCGGTTATGTCTCCCTGATAATCGCTGAGATCAACCACCACAAGAATCTGCTGCTTTGTCGGTTCCGCGGCAAAAGCCAGGAGTGACAGCGATGATATAAACA
>ENA-ORCN01001159-ORCN01001159.1-human-gut-metagenome-genome-assembly--contig:-NODE-1159-length-19199-cov-18.927100_pt1 | contig 19199 bp, 18 predicted proteins | sample MGYA00242984_ERZ507984 | MGnify/ENA primary metagenome ERZ507984 (study PRJEB26167, sample SAMN06115395) | human gut metagenome | host: Homo sapiens | place: China:Hubei | collected 2016-05-19... | reverse complement strand
GGGGCTGAGGCTAATCCGCTCCGGACGATTGAATGGATAATCGCTGTAGCCTAATCAAAGGATTCCGGAACTTGAATTCTGCTTTCCGGCTTGCGAAACAGACTGACAAGGTGTTGAATACGTCAGTAAGTCAAAGTCTTTAACCTTACTCCAATCTATCGTTGTCATATCACCGAAATTCTTGCCGGACAGACTAGGAAAGCAAGCATTATGCAAGGCTATTGCACTTGGCTCTATCTCAGACCATCCGATACACTCGTAATCGAAATCAGAATATTTCTTCTTCAGTCGCTCCAAAGCCATCAGTTGAGAGTCATATCCGGCACATAGTTCAAATGTCCGTATCTTCATTTCTCTAAGCTTTTGAATTAACTCTTAACCCTGCCTTAATCTCGGCAGCTATTCTACCTTCGTTTGCCAATCTGTCGCAAAGCTCATTGTACTCTACTCCTGTATGGCTCTTCACCTTGCGCCAAGTGATGTGTGCTACATGAGCGGAATGCTTTCTAAACTTCTCCATCAAGTCTAAGTTCTTGTGTGCAGAATAAACACCGCTCAAAGTCTTAAGTGCATATTGGCTATCACTATGAACCGTAACAACCGCACCTTGCGGGCAATGACCGACACCACAGATGATTGCCAAAAGCTCCATACGGCTTATTGTCGTGTCAATTGTTCCATAGTTACCCTGCTTATACACCTTGCCTTCGTGTAAAATCACATAAGCAGCACCACCAGTGTACTTTCTTCGCTTGGTATCAGTCCGAAGAACCGCAGAACCATCAGTCCACACTTCATAGCAGTCGTGCATCTTTTCTTCCTTGGTCTTGAACTTGAAACCATGCTTGCGGTATGTCTGGCTCGGATTCTTCAAGGAATTCCATTTCTTGACCAAATCCTCCCATTTCTTAGGGACTTTACCGCTTGGCAGCAACCATCCGACATCATCAAATCGACCATAAAGCCACTTTAGGTTGTCTTTCATAAAACCTGCCATCGAGCAATACATTGCAAACTCTTCATAAGTTGGTTTTGCAACGTTTCTGTGCTCATCGCCCTCTTTCTGTTTTCTTTCTCCCATAGCTTCTTTCTTTTCTTAGTTTCTTTAATCAACCTCACAACACATACGAGTAGTCGGAACAGCGAATACTTATATTGGTGTATTTATTATTATGTATTCGGTAGTTTCTATGGGAATGCTGGCTGTGATGACACAGAATATCGGTGCGGGCAGACCGGGGATCGCCTGTCAGGCAAAGACTCTGGGATTATGGTTTAATGGGATCCTGGGTGTTATGATGTCTGTTTTTTTGTTTTTCTGTTCCGATGGGATTCTGTATGTGGTAGGTATTGCGCCGGCATTGAAGGAGCCTGCCGTACAATATCTGCGGATCGTAGGAGGCGGAAGCATACTGAACGCAATGATTCCCATACTGGCAGGATATCTGCGTGCATTTGGATATACGAAACAGCCTCTGATCGCAACTGTGACAGGTAATATTTTGAACTTTATATTAAATGCCGTGTTTCTGTTTCGATTCCACCTCGGCGTGCAGGGGGTTGCATCCGCAACAGTGATCTCCAAAGTAGTGAATCTGATATTGATCGTGATCTTTGTACGGCGGCTGATCCCTGCAAAAAAATATTCGGAGAGGGTAAATTCCGGAGAGATTTTGCGGAAGATCATCCGGATCGGATTACCTTCCGCTTTGGAGAATATTATTTATAATGTAGCGATGACACTGGTGATTCGTTTTCTGAACCAGATGGATACAGAAGGAATCAATGTGGCTGCCCGCTCCTATACGGCACAGATCACGAATTTATCCTTCTGTGTGGGAAGTGCACTTGCCCAGGCGAATGCCATTATGACCGGATGGTACATGGGTGCGGGAAAATATGAAATATGTGATAAGCAGACGAAAAAATCTGCGGCGATCGGAGCGGTACTGGCGATGGGAACAGAATTTCTGTTTGCAGTCAGTGCCCCGGTCCTGATCTCTTTTTTCACGCAGGATAAGAGTATGGTAGAACTAGTGCAGAAGCTGATGTTTATTGATATTGCCCTGGAAGCCGGACGAGTCACAAATCTGGTATACGGGAATGCTCTGAAAACCAGTGGAGATGCTGTATTTCCGGTGATCCTCGGAGCTGTTTTCATGTTTTTGTGTGCAGCGGGAGGAACGTATCTGTTGGGGATACAGCTGCATCTGGCAGTAGTGGGTGCTTATATCGGTCTGACAGCAGATGAATGCTGCCGTGCAGTCGGCATGCTGCTGCGCTGGCGGAGCGGAGCATGGAAGAAAAAAGGATTGATCGAAGATTGATGGAAGTGATCCGGGAGTACTATAAGACGGTATACCGGCTGGCTTTTGCCCAGATGGGCATTCTCTTGCTTTTCGTAGCTTATCATAGCATAGCGCATTTTTTATAATTAAAATATTGACAATATGAAAAAATGTGTTATAGTTCTAAATGCAAATGCAACTCATTTGCATTTAGAACAAATATATGATTAAGTATTCATTTGATAAAGAAAGTATGGAAAGGTAAGAGTTATGTCGGAAGTTATTTTAGATACTTTAATAGATAGTATAAAGCTGGTGCCATTTTTGTTCCTGACCTATCTGGCTATGGAATATCTGGAGCATAAGGCCGGCGAGAAGACCACGCATATGGTGCGTAAGGCAGGTAAAATGGGACCGTTGATCGGTGGTGTGGCAGGTGTGTTGCCTCAGTGTGGATTCTCAGCAGCGGCATCCAACTTATATGCAGGCAGGGTGATCACCCTGGGAACACTGATAGCCATTTATCTGTCCACTTCTGATGAGATGCTGCCGATCCTGATTTCGGAGAAAATGGATATCCGCTTTGTTCTGGGCGTGCTGGGAGCGAAAGCGGCCATTGGTGCGGTAGCCGGATTTGTGATCGATCTGTTGGTCCGGGAGAGGAAGATGCATCCTCATGACCATGTTCACGGGCATGAGGAAAATGATCATGAAGAGGAAGAGCACATTCATGAAATCTGTGAGCATGAGAACTGCCATTGTGAAGAGGATGGCATTTTTCTGTCTGCGGTAAAACATACGCTTCAGATTACCTTTTTCATTATAGTCATTGGATTTGTTCTGAACACAGCACTGCATTTTGTGGGAGAAGATGTTCTGGCCGGCCTGATCCTGAATCGTCCCGTACTGGGACCTGTGCTGGCAGGAGTGGTGGGACTGATTCCCAACTGTGCAGCATCTGTGACCATAACGCAATTGTATATCAGTGGTGTGATCAGCCTTGGAGCCATGATGTCCGGATTGCTGGTGGGCGCGGGAGTAGGACTGCTGGTGTTGTTCCGCGTGAATCCGGATAAAAAGGAAAATCTGAAAATCGTGGGAATTTTATATGTGATTGGCGTTTTAGCAGGAATTGTGATAAACTGGCTGTAGGCACAAGCATTGCCAAAATTGAGAGCTGACTCTTTGACTGCTTGCAGGCATAAGAGGCAGATCCAATTTTGATAGGGCGACGCCCGTCCAGTGAGGGAACGCAGGGCGTTACCGAGCTGAGCAGCACTGCGGATGCCCCGGATCGCGATATAAAAGGACAGATATCTATGGAAGAACATAAATGTGAACACAATGATATTTCCTACCCTAAGGGATTGAAATGGACCAAACAGAGAAAATGCGTGTATCAGGTGCTGGAGGAAGCGACCGAACCCCTCAGCGCCGTGCAGATTTACAATCGTATTGAGAAAGAACACGAAGGCAGCGATTATGCTGTATCCACAATCTACCGGATCCTGGCAACATTTGAAGAACATGGAATGGTAGAGAAGACAACGTTCATGGGAGACGGTACCGTAGTATACGAACTGAACCGCGGGGAACATACCCATTATGCGGTCTGCCTGGAATGTCATAAGCGGATTCCGCTGCCCAGCTGCCCCTTTGCACATGTGCATTTAGAGCAGGATACCGGAGATTTCACTGTCACCGGACACAAATTAGAGCTTTATGGCTATTGCAAAAAGTGTCAGGAAGCCCGCAAAAATCACTAATTTCACCTATTATATAAAAAAATCGAAAAAAATATTTAATTTTTTTTGAAAAAGTACTTGCATTATTTAAAATCATGTGATAACATATGTCTTGTCGTTGCGGGAGACACAACAACGACAAAGAAAATGCACCGCTAGCTCAGTTGGTAGAGCACCTGACTCTTAATCAGGGTGTCCAGGGTTCGAGCCCCTGGCGGTGCACTCGAGAGAATCGTTTTTGGAGACATAGGAGCTCCGGGGACGGTTCTTTTTTTGCATAGATACCCTGATTAAGGAGATTTCACATGACTGCGATATTTGATACCCATGCGCATTATGACGATGACGCATTTAATGAAGACAGAGAACAGCTTCTGGCGGCGCTGCCGGAGCAGGGGATTGCCCGGGTGGTGGATGTAGGTGCGAGCCTTGCTTCCTGCAGGAAAGTACTGGAGCTGATGGAACGATATGATTATATCTACGGAGCCATCGGTGTGCATCCCAGCGAGACCGCGGAACTGGATGAGGAATCTTATTCCTGGCTGAAGGAACAGTGCCGGAAAAAGAAATGCCTGGCGGTGGGAGAGATCGGACTGGATTATTACTGGCCGGAGCCGGATCACGAGACACAGAAGAAGTGGTTCCTGCGGCAGCTGGATCTGGCGCGAGAGATCCGAAAGCCCGTTATCATTCATTCCCGGGATGCGGCGAAGGATACTGTGGATCTCATGACGGAGGCGCGCGCGGAGGAGATCGGCGGTGTAATTCACTGTTATTCCTATACGAAGGAGACGGCGAAGATTTTCCTGGATATGGGATTCTACTTCGGAATCGGCGGCGTGCTGACTTTTAAAAATGCAAAGAAGCTGAAGGAAGCGGTAGAGTACATTCCCATGGATCGCATTGTATTGGAGACGGATTGCCCGTATCTGGCACCGGAACCGAACCGCGGCAAACGCAACAGTTCCCTGAATATTCCCTATGTGATCGCTGCCATGGCACAGATCAAGGAGATCACAGAGGAAGAAGTGCGCAAGGCGGCATGGGACAATTCCCTGAAATTGTATCGCATGGATAAATAACCGGGTAAAAAGCAATGGAAGCAAGCAAAACAAAACTATTTTCAAAAGATGATCTGAAAAAACTGATTATTCCACTCTTATTTGAACAGGCACTGGCAATCACTGTGGGCATGGCGGATACCGTCATGATCTCTTCGGCGGGCGAGGCGGCGGTCTCCGGCGTATCCCTGATCGACATGTTCAATAACCTGATCATCAGTGTGTTGGCGGCACTGGCTACCGGTGGCGCGGTGGTGACTTCCCAGTTCCTCGGAGCCGGGAAAAAAGAGGACGCCTGCAAATCTGCAAAACAGTTGATCGTGTCCTCCGTATGCATTACCATCGGTATTTCGATTTTGGTCATGGTGTTCTGTAATGGCATCATTTCCCTATTTTTCGGTAAAATTGAAGCGGACGTATTTCATAATGCTGTGATCTATATGATGATCTCTGCACTGTCCTTCCCGTTCCTTGCCCTGTACAATTCCTGTGCAGCGCTGTTCCGCTCCATGGGAAATTCCAAGATCACATTGAAGGTCTCCGTGGTGGAAAATATCATTAACATCGGCGGTAATGCTTTGGGCGTCTATGTACTGGGACTGGGCGTGGCAGGTGTGGCGATTCCTTCCCTGATCTCCCGTGCAGTGGCAGGATTCATCCTATATCATTTGCTGAAAAACCCGTCCAACGAAGTGCATTTATTAAAAGAAAGATTCCGCATCGACTGGCCGGTGATCCATAAGATTTTTTACATAGGTATCCCCAGCGGGATTGAAAATGGTATTTTCCAGCTGGGACGTGTCATTGTGGTAAGCATTATCGCGGGTTTCGGAACTGTGCAGATCGCTGCCAACGGCGTGGCGAACAGCTTAGACAGCATGGGCTGTATCGTGGGACAGGCTATGAATCTGGCAATGATCACGGTAATTGGCCGTTGTGTCGGCGCCGGAGATTCCGGTCAGGTGCGGTACTATACGAAAAAATTATTGAAGATTACCTACTTGTGTACCTTTATGGTAAACAGCGTCATCCTGCTGTGTCTGTCGTGGGTCCTGAAATGCTACGGATTAAGCCCGGAGACCACGCAGTTAGCCTATATTCTTGTCATGATCCACAATGGCATGGCAATGTTTTTGTGGCCAGCATCTTTTGTACTGCCGAACATGCTTCGTGCCTGCAATGACGTGCGCTTTACCATGGTGCTGTCCATATTCTCTATGTTCATGTTCCGCATCGGTTTCAGTTATATCATCGGTGTGAACATGGGCTACGGAGCCATTGGTGTCTGGATCGCCATGGTACTGGACTGGATCTTCCGCGTGATCTGCTTCGTGAGCAGATATTTGTCCGGCCACTGGCTGAAAACGGCCGGGTTAAAGGATAACAGATAGTATAGAGCATGATTTTTGCGCCCGAATAGGTTCACGGATGAACTGTTATGAGGTATAATGTGGGAAAAAGAGAGGAAGGTATGTAATATGCAGATAGTATTGGAAAATGAAGCTTTAAAGGTAACGATCAACAGCTTTGGCGCAGAACTTGCAAGTATTCGGGGGAAAGAGACAGATACTGAGTATCTGTGGAATGCGGATGCGAAATTCTGGAAGAGAAGTGCACCGGTACTGTTCCCCTTTGTGGGCAGTCTGAAAAATAAGGAATATCATCATGAAGGAAAGACCTATTCCATGGGACAGCACGGTTTTGCCAGAGATATGGAGTTTGCCGTGGATGTACAGACGGCGACGGAAGCATGGTTTTCCCTGAGATCTAATGAAGAAACCAAAGCGAAGTACCCGTTCGAGTTTATTTTAAAAGTAGGTTATGAATTAGAAGGAAGAAATCTGAAGGTCATCTGGCAGGTGGAAAATCCGGATACAAAAACACTGTACTTTTCCATCGGCGGACATCCCGCATTCATGTGTCCTGTGAATGGAAAAGGAAAGCAGTCGGAATATTATTTTAAGTTTGATGCCGACAAAGATCTGACTTACGGACTGGTGGCGGATGACGGACGAGGACTCATGGGACAGCAAAAGGATGTACTGCCGGTGAGAAACGGCTATGCGCAGATCACAGAGCATCTGTTTGACAGGGATGCTCTGATCGTAGAGAATCGTCAGGCTTCTGTAGTGAGCCTGTGTACCTCGGATAAAAAGCCTTACCTTACCGTAAGCTTTGACGCTCCGTTATTCGGGCTGTGGTCTCCCGCAGGCAAGGGAGCACCGTTTATCTGCATCGAGCCCTGGTACGGCAGATGCGACCGGACGACCTTCGACGGCAGCCTGGAACAGCGGGAGTATGGCAATACTCTGCAGGCGGGCGGGGTATTCCGCAGGGAGTACACCATCACCGTAGAATAAATCCAGAAACAGCAGCGATATGTTAGGTATCGCTGCTGTTTTTAAGTGGCTCATTTTATGAATTATTCTTGTTCTTGTAATGGAAATTCGGAATATGCTCCCATCTGTCCCGGAAATAATGGGCGATCAGTTTCGGACGGCGGTCTCGGGTAAAGATGCCTTTCCGGTTGCCGTCTGCGCGCATACAGCCCTGCAGGGTGGCATAATCGGCGAAGTTCCATGCCTGTTCCCCGATAAAAAAGTCTCTTCCGTCGAAGGCCTTGCTGTACATTTTATAAAGTTCTACCTGAAATTCTTCACTCCACATTTCCGGCGCACAGTTATGGAGCCCGGCGAGAGTATCGGCGCCGTATTCGGTCATCATCACGGGTTTTCCGATCTTTTCCCAGAAATCCAGTTCCAGATTCCAGGCGTAGGAAGCAGCCTCCAGATCACCGGAGAGATTGTACCATCCGTAATAACGGTTGAGACAGACTACATCCATGGTTCTGGTCACAATGTCCTTCTCGTAATTGTTCTGGCAGCAGACAAAGGTCACGGGGCGGTTCTGAGGATCCAGCCGGTGGGTAAATTCATAGAGAGAATGCCAGTAATCGTAGGCGGATTCCGGGAAATGCTCGGTATCCGGTTCGTTTCCCATGGACCACATGACGATGCAGGGATGATTTTTGTCCCGCGCGATCAGATCCCGCAGGACCTGCTCATGATGCTCTCTTATGGGAAATGTCTTATAAGGATCACAGCTCTCTCCGGCACCGATGCCCACGGCGGGCGTCTCGTCAATAATAACGATACCTTCTCTGTCACAGAGCCGGTAGATCTCCTCCGCGTAAGGGTAATGGCTGGTGCGGAAGGAGTTGGCATGGATCCAGTGTAGAAGATTAATATCCTTTACATCGAGGCAGAGATCCAGTCCTCTTCCGCGGAAAAAGGAATCCTCATGCTTGCTGAAGCCCTTGAAATAAAAAGGCTCCCCATTGATCAGAAACTGCGTTCCCTTCACCTCTACGGTACGGAAACCGAATTCTTCCGTATAGCAGTCCTCTCCGTAATGAACTTCCGCCTTGTACAGGTAAGGAGTGCCGGGATAAGGCTGCCAGAGATGGACCTGCGGGATCCGGAGTTCTCCTTTTCGCCCGGTGCCTTCCGCTTTGCAGTTGCTTTCTGCGTCTATGATTTTTAAAGTGACAGGAGCGTCACTATCCATCCCATCCGTGAGAATTTCGTAATTTAAGACGCCGGTGTCACCTTCGATAGACGGGACCAGAGTAATGTCTCTGATGTAGGACGCCGGAGTGCTGTAGATGCGCACCGGTCGGTTGATGCCAGCAAAATTAAAGAAATCAAAATTCGGCAGATTCTGTTTCTTTCTCCATATTTTTGCGGCTTCCACACTGGGAATGCCGGGATTGTCAGAGCCGAAGAAGGCAATATTACCTTCGTTGCCGATGGGCAGAGTGCTGTGGCTGATCCGGTTTCCACAGCGACACCGATGGTAAGGTGGCCATCCTCCGGAACCAGATCCGTGATCTCAACTTCAAAGGGGAGAAAACCACCCTTATGTGTCATAATCAGTTTCCCATTGATATAAACTTTTGCAACATGAGTTACGGCGTCAAAACGCAATACCTGGCGCTGCCCGTTGTTCCCGCACAAAAGAGCCGGGAGCACCACGGTTCGCTCGTAATAAGCCCAACCGTAATGATTCCGATAAGCCGGATCATCCTTCTGGTCATTATAAGAAGCCGGCACGGCAATCAGGTCCATTTCCTGCGGTCCGCTCCAGAGATCCTCCGGCTCTGTCTCATCTCCTAATTGAAATTGCCATACTCCTCCCAGATCGATCAAGCTGCGGGAACGGTTCATGATTGGATATAACATGGTAGTCCTCCTTTTGCCCTGTGGCCTGTAATTGCGCTTATTATAGGGCAGGACAAAAGGAAAATCCATGTGATTATTTTTAAGAAGTATGTAAATTTTTATGAATCTGGCAAGTCAGTAATTAATGGTGGGTATTCCTGTTTTTTTGCAAGGGCGCAGATAGCGCCCCAGCGCCTGGATTTAAAGTAGAAGAGCATGGCAATCATGCCGGTAATAAAGCTGGCGGAAACACTGACCATGGCATATTCGCCATAGCCGGCATACATGATGAGATAAGCGGCAGGGATTCGGACAACCCATAATAGCAGAATATTTACGATGGTGGGATAGCGAATCTCTCCGATACCATTGATAAAGCACATAATGCCATTGAACACGGCGTAGGCCCAGGTGAATGGCAGAACAAGATAAGTATATCGCTGTGCAAAAGCCAATACGGCAGGATCACGGCTGAACAGCATTAGCAAAGGATGGCAAAAAGCAGTCACAAGTAATCCCCCTGCAAGGGTGACGATGCCGGAACAGAGCGGTATCTGCCATGCCCCACGGCATAAACGACGGTAGTTCCGGGCACCAAGGTTCTGCCCGGCAAACACAGTAGCCGCAGAAGAATAGGAAGTAATGGCAATATTGGCAATGCCGCTGACTTTACCGGCAACAGAGCATCCGGCTACGAAGGTGGAGCCCAGTGTGTTATAAAGAGCCTGAAGCAGCACATGACCGACAGAATAAAGTGCGGTATTCAGTCCGAGAGGCAAGCCGATCTTTAACATTTCATGAAGAATAGGAAGGTCAAAACCATGCGCAAAAACCGGAAAATTCATGGCAGAATAAGTATGACGGATGTAGAAGATGCTGAACATCCAGGACAGAAACAGTGAGGCAGCAGTTGCGATGGCAACACCGGTGACGCCCATTCCCAAACCGGCAGTCAGTACAAGGTCCAGAACAATATTGGTAACGCAGGAAATGCCAAGAAATAACAGCGAGGAAGTACTGTTTCCCAGACCTCGTAAAATACCTGCGTTAAAGTTATATCCCATATTGCCGAGAATGCCTAACGTTGTGATACGCAAATACACAATGGCGTAGGGCATGGCATCGGCAGGCACCTGCATTAGCCTTAGAAGAAACGGTCCGGCAGCTACGCCTAACAACGTAAGCGGCAGACTGGCAGCGTACAGAAAAAACACTGCGGTTTGTGCAAGCTTACGCAGTTGATCGGCATCGGAGGCACCTGCCGCTTGTGAAATCAGGATGGATATTCCGGAACCAATGCCAAGAAAGATACACAAAAGAATCTCCAGTGGCTGGGAACTTGTGGCTAAAGCGGCCAAAGCGGATGGATATTCGGATTACAATAATAGATGACAGGGGTAATGCTGTGTTGCATCAGACACTCAATGATGGCTGACGAACAGGGGGCGCAACAAGTATGGAGCAACACCTTGTCGGCTCCTCCCGGGACTTCAAGTGGGAAGTTCTGTTTCATACGGCAACTTTAATAGAGATTTGCCATACTGACCAGCGGTTCGTACAATTTTTCAATATCCTTGGCGTCCATTTCTATCTCCACTTGGTCGCCGGGAACAAGTGTCTCACCCGCAGCAGGCAGGGTTTTGTGGTCACGGCGGATGCTGAGAATGATACAGTTGTTGGGTAAAGTCAGTTTATCCACTTCTTTTCCATCCAAATAAGAGCCATCCATTATTTCCACATACAGATGATAACGCGCACCCTCGACTTCAGGAAACTCCGGGTTCTGGTTGCGAAACATCCTGTCATAAAGCAATACATTGTAAGGCTTGATTTGAAGAAGTTCCGTAAAATAATAAGTCAGTCCGCCCACTACGATAGAAGGATAAAACACCTCAAAGTGGCCTGTTATTTCTGTTATCAGCACAATGGCGGTCAGCGGAGTGCGCACCACTGCTACCAAGAAAGCTACCATCCCGACAAGCATCATATAACTGACATTTTCATACCCTATCACTCCGCGCTGTACCAATACGAGCCCGAATAATTGTCCCAACAAACCTCCTGTCACCAGAGTCGGAATAAAGCTTCCTCCCGGTAATCCTGAAGACAATGAAAGCAAAGTGAATACAAAATGAATCAATATCATGACGCCGAGCCACCGGATGTCGTGCGTACCGTCCATTCCCTGCATCATCAAAAACTGTTCTCCGCCTCCCGTCAAGTTGGTCTCGGTCAGAGAAATAGCGTATGCCGCAATCAGCAAATACAACATTTTAGTATAGACAGAGAGTTTCAACGTCGGCAACCATCGTTGAAAAAAGGGAACTATAAGCGAATAAAACTTTGCTATGGCAGCAATCACGGCAGCAAAACAGAAGCTCCCCTGCTTCTCTCCCAAATACTCGCCACTTTCACGATTCTGCAAACTCCACTCGGAATAGACCTTATCGCTCCGGCACGACACCAGAAACAACAGTGCAAACAAGCTACAATATAGGTATAACTTCATATGGAAGAATTATTTTATAATTAATTTCTTGGTAACGACCTGATCATCGGATTCGATGCGAACCACATAATGCCCGCTATTCCAGCCGGCCACCCGGATGTTGGCAGTACGTTCCGCAACCATCGATTCAACCGGCTGCCCCATCATGTTGTAAACAATAATACGGACATTGGCAGAACCGGTTTCCACCGTAAACGAAGCATCTTTCCCTACAACGGACGGATATACGGATACGGTCTCCTGACGGTTGTTTCCGGATAATCCCGTACCACCTTTGCTCAGTTTCACACCACGCACACAAGTCGGTTTGAGTCCGGAAGGCATATAGAACGTTTTATCGAAAGATCCCCTCCCGCTTTTGCTGTATCCGTTGTTCTCAGGTTTGGTAGCCGGATCACGCAGGTTGACACTCACTTCTTCATCGTTTACCGAACAAATGGCCATATCGTCGTAACCGTCGCCATTAAAATCCAGCAACAAAGGAATATCGTTTTTGGTACCGAACTGCATATTCGCAATATCCTGATTGGCAAAATCGGGAGTCTTATATTCCGTAGTGGAAGGGGTGAAAGAGCATAACCAATTTCCCCTATCGTATAAAACCACATCCGCCTGCCCGTCGTTATTCATATCCCCGGCCAGCAGATAATCATTGTCTGAAATGCCGAAAGCAAGGTTCACATCCGGAGCCATCGCCATAAAATGCATCAGCCACCAAAGCCCGTATTCATTATCGCGCCGGATAGCGACATCTCCTGCACCGTCACCGTTGAAATCTGCCGAGAGCGCCTTATCACCTACCGCCATACCGTAAACCACATCCTGCGGGTCGATAAAATTATTATTCCCGTCGTTATAGTAAAATCTCCAATGGATGAGCTGGTCTGCCGCGCAGGAACGGTCTACTTCGCACAAGTCAAAATAACCGTCACCATTGGCATCGTACACAAACACTTCGGCTATCGGCACGTCTTTGGTCTGTGTGGGAACTGTAAGGTCTATCTTTCCGTCCAAATCGAAATCGAAGTGATAGCCGGCCTCGTAAGACCAATATACAATACCGTCGGACTTCTGGGCATAAGTGAAAACCGCCATTGTACAGGCTAAAACTGCAAGTACTAAATTTTTCATAACTATTAAATTTTAATTATACAATAATTTGTTTAATTTCAACATTGGATAATGCTGAGCAAAAATTAAAAAGCTCTAAATCATGTTTGTTTAATTTACCGGAGTACCACCGAAGCGTATAGCCGGTGATACCCCTCTTGTTCCACATCGCTGATCGTCAGCAGATAGGCCCCCTGCGACAACGGAGGAATGCTACAGGAGAGCACTCCGTTGCCAAAACGAAGCCTGTCTTCATAACAGATATGTCCTCCCATATCCGCCAACCGGATCTCGCACAGACGCTCCTGCCCCGTTCCTCCGGATATAATCATCCGGGAACCTCCGTCATCGAAACAGACGCTTATCTCCTCTTTTTTTTTTGAAGATTCGATTCCCGTATATTTGTCCGACATGAAAATCAGATTGTCATAATCGGCACTGTTCCTGTCTACCGGCCCCATAAAGACCGATACCACGATGGCATCCGCCCAATCTTCTCCCCACAGGCCGGTAATATCTTCCCGGAGATCCCGCTCATATTCCACCCATTCGTCTACCTTGGGCTTCACGGGAGTCAGCGTAAGATAAGCCAATCCCGGCTGGGAATACCCCACGCGATAGAACAGGTCTTTCGTTTCCCATACGGGAGAACTGTCGGACGGCTTTATCAGACGGAAACCGAACCAGCAAGCCGTGGTGTTATGGGAACGGACAGCTATCTTAAACCGGTTGAAACGATCGAGCGGTACACGGATCGCACCGTCCGAAGTGGTGGTAAACCGGATCATTCCCGGAGTAACCTGCAATGCTTTCTCTCCGGCAAATGCATCTGTCACTGTCTGGATCTGAGACACGTTACCGTTATAGTCGTTGGAGACGATAAGCGGTTCCTGATCGTCGAGAATGGTAATCGCAGCAGTCTCTTCGGAGCGCAAAGTCTCTCCGCCGGCATCGTAACGGAAGGGGAATAGATCGAATGCGACACTTTTCTCCGCAGGTGCTTCGGGCATTCCGACCGTGCTGTTGAGATGCAGCACCAAGGTGGCAAAAGTACCGAGTGAAGACAACGACACTTTTACCTTATCGCCTTCTCTGGTATAATCTACCTTCCGGCTGCCTTCCAAAGTAACGCAATAAAGATCTGCCGGCACTGCATCTTCCGGTAAGGTGAAAGAGAGACCGGTCGCCTTTGCCGCAGGCGCCGTATTCACCACATCCCAACGCAAATCGACCGAGCTGCCGTAGTTCACCAGATCGACAATCAGAGCATCCGCCCGGCCAGTCCGTTTATCCCAACGTCTTTTCAGTTTGGCATAGATGCCGTCGGCATTATCCAGAACCAAATCCGACTGATTGTAATCGGCAATGACGTAAGCGCGGTTGGAATAATACAGATAGGCTCCGTAGGCTTCCGTAAACTTATTCCAACGGGCGATCTGTTCGAGCACTTCCAACGGATAGTTCACAGCATGGAAAGGAACCGGATCGGTAAAGCTCGCTACTCCGTCCACCACTTGCGCAGCAGGATAACCGCCGGCCGAGAGACAGGTTGCAAATTGATAATCGATATTTTGTTTCGGCCAGCCGGTCGTCAGGTTCATCTCTGCAGGCGGATAGAAATTGGCGAAAACCGGCTTATCGGGGTAACGCGATTTTGCTTCATAAATGTCGCGGTAGAGATCGGTGTACTTGGTTCCCGTGCCAAAAGGCCAGAGTTCCATAAACTGATGGTTGGCTACCGCTCCCGTCGTGTAATGCGGGATATTCCCGTTTGTAGACGGCAGTTGCAATGCCGTAGTAGTGACGTCCGCACGCTGTTCCTTCACTGCCAGATCCAGGCGTTTGACCAACGGAGCCATCTCCGACGAGAAATTACAGGCAGCCTCCGTTCCGTCACAGACATAGCTATCGGGCAGGCCGTACCAATCCCAACGGTATCCGTCCCAATTATACTCTTTCTGAGCCGTCACCGCCTGATGCACAAAATAGTCGTTGAAGTTTTTATACGTCTCTCCGCCGATGGTATACGGGGCATCCACCGATTCGTTGGTAGACATGAGGTAGAGATAAGAACCGCCATAAGTGATAAAGCTACGGTCGCCCGCATTGCGCATGGCCCAATCGGGACAGGTATGGGCAAAAGCCGGAGTTGCGGCATAGATGCCGGTATAGCAGACCGAACGTCCACCGATGCTGCGGAATTTCTCTATCTTCTTTTTCATCATGGCCTTGCTCGTCCAAAGACGGTCGTCGCCGACGTATGTATTCCAGGTTTCCGTCTGAGGGGCTACCTCCTCATGGGCTCTCATCCAGGGATGATATTCCAGCGTATTGATTCCTGCGGCTTCCAGATTGCGCGCCCACTTATCCACATCCAGCGAATTGTCGAAGATACAAGTCCATCCGTGCCGGAGATTCACCTCTTTCCCCGTCTCTTCAAGGGTAGCCAAAGGCAGGACGGCAGGGCGGGACTGATCCGCATCCGCAGACATAACGGCAAGTACCCCCGTCAACGGCACTGTCACGGTGCAGTCCACCGTCCCGTAACCATTGGAATCAGCATAGTGTTCGTATTGCAGCTTGTCTGCCGACCAATAATTGATGAGTATCTGTCCGGTCGAAGCACGGTAGAGTGCCATATCGGTATAGCCGTCTCCATTGAAATCTCCGGTAAAGGGAACATCTTCCGCCGTCCCGAACACCACCCCGTTGATGGCAAGGGGCATATCGAACTCGGGATATCCGGTAAGAGACGAAAACGCTACATACCAAGTCGACGTAGAGGGACGGTAAACGGCAAGGTCATCTATTCCGTCACCGTTAAAATCACCGGACAAAGGGATGTCTCCGGGCAGTCCGAACTGACCTCTGGCATCGATGTTCCCCTCACAAGGGGAAAAATCGATGTACCAGGTTGCCAGTCCTCCGGCTCCTGAACGCATCACGGCGATATCGGTCTTTCCGTCACCGTTAAAGTCGCCCGTCACATACTTGTCCGTAGCACTGATGCCAAAGCCGACCGGAGTGCTTGTTATCCAATCCTTTTTACCATTATTTATTTTCCATACCCATTTTATCATTTCGCCGGTAGTCTCCACCTCGCAGATATCCACCCGTCCGTCTCCGTCATAATCGCCCACGCAAGCTCCTCCTGTGAAAACGGCATCCAACGTTTGAGAAATAACAGACTGGTTACCGATGTCGAAATTCCATCCCGCCTGCGTTCTGTAAATCAAATCGTCGTGAGCACCGGCCCCTACAGCCAGGGAGAAAGAGACAACGGACAAGAGAATTTTCTTTTTCATATTCTTTTTCATATTCCTTTTCATCTTCTTTTTCATATCGGGTTAATAGCCGGGGTTATTAGGTCTCAAATTTGGGTTTGCATCGATATCGTCCATAGGAACAGGCAATAACAGATGCTTGGGAGTTGTGAAATTCGTTTTACCTATACTGTGGAAGAATTTCTTGGCGTACTCCCCATTCTCATCGTAACGGATCAAGTCGAACCAACGGTGTCCGCCCTCGAAAGCCAACTCCATACGGCGTTCATGACGGATAATCTCCCGTAATTCCGCCTGGTCTTCAGTCGTTACCTCAGGCAATCCGGCCCTGACACGAACGCGATTCAACGGCCCGCCCTCCTCATAGGATGCGGCAGGAGCACAAGCCTCCGACGTACGCCCCTTTTCATTCAAAGCCTCGGCATACATCAGCAATACATCCGCATAACGCAATATGGGAAAATTCAACGGGCTATCCATAGCGCGATCCTGTCCTATATCCTCACAGAGGAATTTCTTTACGTTGTGTCCGGTCTGAGAAACCGACGGATCATAAGCCCAGCCTTTGTACTGGTCGCCCTGACACCACACGGAAACGGATTTCCGCAAATCTCCCGCTTCATAAGAATTCACAAATTCCGGATATACGGCAAACCAGCCGAAGTTACCCCATCTGCCACCAATCGCTATCGGGGCCAAAGGAGCCATATAGTCATTGTGCCACCCGCCTTGTCCGAGGATGTCAAACTCGGAATATGTGGTCACATCTTTCTCATACTGTACTTCGAACAGGCTCTCGGGGCCATTCTCACGCAGGTAGTCGAAATTCCAATCGTATTTTCTGTTCAAGGTATATATATTCAGCGCATCCAGTTCCTCAATAGTAGAAATGACATCATCGTATTTTTTCAAGGTGAGATATACCTTGGCCAGCAGTCCTAAGGAAGCGCCTTTGGTGGCACGGCCTATATCGGAAGAAAGTTCGTATTGCGCCGGCAGCATGGAAGCAGCATCTTTCAAATCCTGTATTATCAGTTCGTAAACCTCTTCTTTTGGAGACCGGGATACCTGCAGATCGTCGCCTGCTGTCTGCTGGGTCTTGATCAGAGGAACATCACCAAACAAACGTACCAGATTAAAGTAATACAAGGCACGCAGGAAATGGGCTTCCCCCTTATACTGGACAATCTTTTCCGGACTTACCCGGGCCGCATCATCGATGTTGTTCAAAATCCAGTTTGTCCGGCTGATTCCGGCCCAGGGTCCCCGCCATAATTCCTTTGCACCGGAATTATCACTGGTAGTTATAAAATTGGCAAGCTGTGTTGTTTCCAGCCCGTTGCCGCCCGCTTCATTGCCCACACTCCCCTCGCCGGCCACAATATCGAGTGTCCACATACGGAGATTGTACATATACGAACTCTGCAAGGGCTGATACATGGAGTTCACGGCACTCTCGATCTCTTCGGCCGTACCTTTTTCAAAGAAATTATCGGTAATAATCTGGTCATTAGGCAATATCTCCAACTTATTCATACAACTCTGGTTACAGAGCGACAGTCCTAAAAAGGCGAATATATAAATATACTTTTTCATGGCTTTATGTTATTAGAATTTAACGGATACACCAAACATATAGGTACGCGCGGACGGATAGACACCGTAATCCAATCCGCTCAATCCGGCTTCGGGATCCAGCCCCGAATAGTTGGTTATGGTACAGAGATTATCTAAACTGACGTAAAGGCGCAACGCTTTCATCTTTGCCTTGCGAATCCACTTTTCCGGCAGTGTATATCCGAATGTCAGATTCTTGAGCTTCGCATAGGCACCGTCTTCCAGCCAACGGGTAGAGGCACGCGAATTGTTGTTCGGATCGGCATAAATGGCACGGGGCATCGAGTAGCTGCTCCCCTCGCCTGTCCATCTTTCCAGAGTAGTTGCCAACTGGTTATACGTACTGTTCATACTCTCATGACTGGCCCGCACGCCATTCCACACCTGGTTTCCTAAAGCGCCTTGAAAGAAAATGCTCAAATCAAAATTCTTATAGCTGAATGTGTTGTTGAAACCGAAAATACAATCGGGAGAAGGATTACCGATAACGGTACGGTCCAGATCGTTTATTTCACCGTTCCCGTCTACATCGACAAACCACATATCACCGGGAGAGGTGTTTTTATAAGGATTGTGAGAGGCTTTATCCGGAGCACGGTTTTCCATGACAGGGCCGGTGAACACTTCATCGAGTGTCTGATAGATTCCGCCCAACTCGTATCCGTAGAAAGAATTGATGGGCTGGCCTTCACGGATCAGGCTCACACCATTCAGTATCTCCGGGCCACCGATCGAAACCACTTCATTGTGATTGAAACTCATATTCAGACTGGTTTCCCACTTAAATTCTCCTACAAAGTTCTTAGTGTTGACGGTGAATTCGAAACCACGGTTCAGTACTTTACCGATGTTTACCGGTGGCCAGTCCGCCTGTTCCAAAGAAGTGCCGCTTGTCTGCGGAACCGGTTTCTTGGTAAGCATGTCCCGGGTATTCTTCACATAGAAATCAAGATTGGCGACAATACGGTTTTGCAGAAAACCAATGTCGAGACCTACATTATATTGTTCCACCGATTCCCACTTCACTGATGGATTGGACAAGAGGTAAGGATAAATCAGATTCACTAAATTGGACTCGAAACCCCGTTGCGAACCGAAATTATAAACACCGTTCGCACACAGCGGCAAAAGCGTATGCTGACTGAAACGGACATCCTGACAGAAACCGCAAACCTGCTGGTAGATACTTATCAGGAATCGCCGGATACCTATGAGGCAGAAGCTCCAAAGGCAGTGAAAGAATCGCTCGGCGAACAGGCAGAGCAGGCATATCAGGTCATGTTAGTGAACTGCAATTCCTATACCATTGTCACTACACAATTTCATCACACCGGGACTTGCGCCCATATATCCGAACGTAACGAT
>ENA-ORCN01001146-ORCN01001146.1-human-gut-metagenome-genome-assembly--contig:-NODE-1146-length-19394-cov-12.442822_pt1 | contig 19394 bp, 16 predicted proteins | sample MGYA00242984_ERZ507984 | MGnify/ENA primary metagenome ERZ507984 (study PRJEB26167, sample SAMN06115395) | human gut metagenome | host: Homo sapiens | place: China:Hubei | collected 2016-05-19... | reverse complement strand
ATGTCAGTTTTAATAAGGACTTTTCTTCCGACTTTTAATACCGGAAGCTTCTTCCATTCAACCAGCTTTCTCAAAGTGTTTCTGCCAATTCCTGTATAGTCGGCTGCTTCCTCGATGGATAATGCAATCTTTCTTTGCCATCACATGTAAGAGTACTATTTAAACCATACAAATTAACTTTATAATCACCTTCTTTACCTAAGCTAAATTTCCAATAATAATTCTTATTGTCGAAACAAAGCTCATCCATATCATCAATCATAATAGTTTCACTCACTTCATCAATAAAATATGGTTGTGCAAACTCATTATAGGCAGATAAAGGAGCATAAAGTATTTTTAACGTATTAGGCTCTGTATGCTTTATTTTCTGTAGGAATTTATTATTATTTTTTTATCCAACAATACAGGTCTTAACAGATTACGTGTTGCTTCATAGCTTTTTCTGTTAATATCATGATTTCCTGGAACTACAAAAACATTAGGCCTTTTCCCATTTACTTCAAGAACATTACTTACTGCATCTATAAATTCTCTCGCTTTGTTAAATTCCTCTTTTTGGCCTTTACAAGCAATGTCCCCACAAATTAAAACATGGTCAATAGGTCCAAATTGTTGTTTTACGTTCTCCAAATCTTCAATAAAACGTATACGCATTTGCGCATAATCATCTTCAGTTTCTTCGCAAAAGAGGAAATGTATGTCGGAAAATTGTAAAAATCGTATCATATCTTTAAATTCTTTATGTGTCCATATGAAAGAACCTTATCTGCATTCCATTTTTCCTGCCTTCTTATATTTAGACACCATTTTTTTCTTCTATACAAAGATAATGAGATTTATTGATATGTGAAAATTTGTTTTCAGAAAATGTAGCTCATGTTTTCGAATCAAATAGTAACTATTGAACAAGATATTACTTTTGGACAAATCCCGCCAAATCCCGCCATTCATTTCCACTATCCCCAGAACTGTAATAACCTATCAATTAAACCTCTACATTCGCACCGACGGGCTAAGGTTTACCCGATATTGATTAATTATTGTATCACTTAAATTATTAATTTTATGGCTAAGAAAAAACAAGAGCAACAAGAGCAGAGTCAGGACGAGCATGTAATGGCAGTCCTTGACAAGAGAACGAACAAGACCGCAGTCATCTCCAAGATGAACGAACAGGACGGCAGCATCGAAGTCGTACCGCCGGACAAAAAGAACAGCAACAGTTTTCTCAAACTGGACCGTACCACACCTCTGGAACTGTTTTTCACGAACTTCAAGAACCAGTACGAAAATCCCACAAGTTTCAGTTTCTTCCTTGTACCACTTGCCGTTTTGGACAAGACACTGAACGCGGTCATCCAGATTAGGAAGGGGGAAGACCCCGGACCGGACGGCAAGAAACTGGTAGAAAACAGCGAACTCAACGACGAGGGACGTATCGCCAAACTGGCCCGGCGGTATAAGTTTGATGAGCACCAGCTGCCGTGGAAAGATCTGAACGCACTCGGTCTTGACAAGGAGACTCTGTTCAACAACCATTGCATGGGAGAACTTCTCAAAGGAAGAATCACTTCCACCGCACTGCCCATCAGCAAGGATATAAACGGAGAAAAGAAAGATTTGGGCGAGGCCTGTTTCATGTGTGTGAAAGGTGCGGACGGCAAAGTGGAACTCAAGACACTCACCCGCCTGGACAAGCCCCAATATGATTTGCCGGTCTATAAAGGCGTATTCACGGATGAAGAGAAGGACAAACTGGCCGAAACGGGTACGTTGGGAGGAATCAAGGAAATGAAGGACACGCTTACCGGAAATGTATGCAAATGCTATGTCAGTTTCCACGAGTCCACCAACCGCATCATCACCATGCCCGTGGATGCCATCAAAATCCCGGACTACATTTATGGGAAGAGACTGGACGACAAGCAGAAGCAGATACTCGCTTCGGGCGGCGAAGTCCCAATCAATGACATACAGCGCAAGAACGACACCATGCTTTCCGGTGTGGCCTATGTCGATCCGACCATAAGGGACATCGCATTCAAACAGTCCGACAAGCAGCTGAAGGTCAGCGATACGATTTTAGGAGCCAAGATAACCCCCGAACAGAAAAAGATACTGGAGAATCACGGAATGGTATTCATCGAGAACATGCGCAATCCCAAGACCAGACAGCTGTTCTCGGATGATGTGCGTTTCAGCAACAAGAGCAACAACCTGCTCATAGGACGCAATGCCCGTGAATACAAGCCGGCGGTTGAAAACCCCAAAAACGACAGGAAACAAGAAACAAAGCAGACGGCCCGCCATGTCGTATCTCCCAGACCGCAGGCCAGAAAGAACAGCCTCTCGTTCTCGTAATCCGGCAGCAGGCGGAACGTTTACCGAATCCATATACCCGGTTTCCTCTCAGGTTACCGGGTATGTCACAAATTATTTCCCCATTCAAAATCCAATGACAACAGATGATGATTACACAACATGACAACAACGGAGAACTGTCCTGCTTCAAGTCAGCTCTCCTTTTTTATTTGAGAGAAAGCCATCCGCACATGGCCGATGACAAGGCATTCATCCGGGAGCGTGCGGACAGTGCCGCAGAGGCTTACGAACATGCCATACGTGACGGTCTATCCGTCAGGCAGGCTTTGGAACTGGCTGACGCCGTTCTCTATCAGGACTTGCGCTTTTCCCGGTTCGATACGGTTTTCGAGGTCGTATCGGAGTGATTTCCCGAAGTACGGCCCGAAAGACGGACGGATTTCTGCCTGAAGGTATTGTCGCCCGCAGAGGCGGTATTCAGCAAATATCCCATAGACGACAGGTTTGAATCATCCCCGGCCTGTCATACACTTACCGTTGAACTTACAGGTTTCATACAATCTTATATAGAACAATATGGCGTATAACAGACGACAACATCTGGCGGACAACATAGCCGCACTTGAACTGATATTCATGCGTCCGGAGTTCTGTCTTACGGAACAGGGACGCAAGGTCTTGAACGGTTATTCGGGTTTCGGAGGACTGAAGTGCATCCTGAATCCGGCGGAGAAAGATACGGACATAGAAAAATGAAGGTCGGACAAAGAACTGTTTCCCCAGGTCCGGCTGCTGCATGAACTTCTGCGTGAGTATTCCAAAGACGAGAAAGAATACAAGTCATACGTCCAAAGTCTTAAGAATTCCGTCCTTACAGCCTTTTACACACCTGAACCGGTGGTAACGGCCATGCAGGAAGCCCTGCTGGTACCGGAAATCCGCCCGGAACGTTTTCTTGACCCTTCCGCCGGGACAGGCATGTTCATCAGCACTCTGAAGGAGGTCCCCGAAATCCATTGCTTCGAGAAGGACAGGCTGACGGGAAGGATACTCTCATCCCTCTATCCGGAAAGCAAGGTGAACATAGAGGGTTTCCAGTCCATACAGCCTTATTATAACGGCTACTTCGATGTTGTTTCTTCCAATATCCCGTTTGGGAATATCAGGATTTATGACCGGGACTTTGACCGGAGTGACGACCCGGTGCGCAAATCCTCACTCGCTGCCGTACACAACTATTTCTTTCTCAAAGGCATGGATACGCTGCGTGAAGGCGGGATACTGGCCTATATCACGACTTCGGGCGTCATGGACTCGCCACAGAACCGTCCCGTCAGGGAGTGGCTGGTAAACCATGCCAATCTCGTTTCTACCATCCGTCTGCCGGACAATCTGTTTACCGATGCGGGTACGGAAGTGGGCAGCGACCTGATCGTATTGCAGAAGAATACCCGAAAATCGGAACTGACCGAAAAGGAACGGAACTTTATTGAAACCCGTCTTATATCGGGCAGTATCAATATCAACAACAGCTATGCCGATTTGGACTATATCATCCATACTTCCGTATCCATGGGTAAAAACATGTACGGACAACCGGCCATGAATTTTATCCATGAAGGGGGTATCGGAGCCATTTCCGAACATCTCAGGCTATTATTGGCTCAAGATGTGGGAAACCATCTTGACCGGAAACTTTATGAAGAAAACCTGTCCCGTTCCACCGTTTCCACTGCCCTGAAAACCGGACCGGAAGTCCCACCGGAAACAACAGCAGTGGAGCACCGGCAGGAGATGCAGGAAGAAAGTCTCTTGTCAACCAAGCCTTATGAACCCATGCTTAATCTGTTTGCCGCCTATGCGGACGAGGAGGAAGCGGAGGTGCAGATGATGGAAAGCCGGCCATCACCGGGCCGGACAGCATCGGCATCCCGCAAAAGAAAAGGAAACGAACCGGAAATGTTCAATCTGTTCTCGCAAGAGAACATGTATGATGAAGCCGTCTCACAAGAAGAAATGACCGGGGAACAGGCGGCAGCGGAAGCGAAATGGCAGGAACGTAGACTACGGTTCGAGGAAGAACGGAAAAAAGAAATGGAACCACGTCCGTTTACCGGAGAAATACGCCCCGAATACAAGAACGGCTCTCTCGTGAAAGCCGGTGAGCAATACGGATATTTGCAGGGATTGGGTACTCCCGAAGTACAGTTCCATCCGCTCAGGCTGGCTGTCACACAACAATACCGGGCCGCCTACTATATCCCGCTCCGTGAAGCCTACCACAATCTCTACAATGCGGAAGCCGAAACGGAAACCGAACAGCTGGAACTAAGGGAGGAGCTGAACCGGCAGTATGACCGTTTCCAGCGCATGTTCAGGGAGCTGAACGGAAAGGACAACGCCAAGTTCCTGCTGTTGGATGCAGGAGGACGGGAAATGCTCTCATTGGAGCGTTCCGTCAATGGGAAGATACAGAAGGCGGACATATTCACCGTGCCCGTATCGTTCAACGCCAACGAGGTGACACATGTGGATACACCGCAGGAAGCCCTTGCGGCATCCCTGAACAAGTTCGGCGAGGTCAATCTGGAATATATGGAGAATCTCTGCGACATCGGCAGGCAGGAACTGCTCGAACAGCTGGAAGAGCGCATCTTCTACAATCCCATGATGAAGAGCCATGAAATCAAGGACCGTTTCATAGCGGGCAATGTGATCGCCAAAGCAGAATGGATAGAGAACCACCTGAGAGACTATCCCGATGACGGCGCGAGCAGAAAATCATTGGAGGCCCTTCGAAAAGCCATACCGGAGCCCATAAGTTTTGAACAGCTTGACTTCAACCTGGGAGAACGGTGGATACCCATGTCCGTATATGAGGAATTCGCCGGATACCTCTTCGAGACAAAGGCCCATATCCACTATACGGAATCCATCGACGAGTTCAGTGTGAGCTTCGAGAGCACCAACGCGAACATCACCGACAGATATTATGTGAAAGGGGAAAAAAGAGGCTATTACGGAAACGACCTGCTGAAACATGCGCTGCACAACACCGTACCCGACATAACCAAGACCATTCAGGACAAGGAGGGCAATGACATTAAGGTACGTGATGCGGTGGCCATACAGCTTGCCGACACCAAAATCAATGAAATACGGTCTGCCTTCACCGGCTGGCTGAATGAACAGCTGCCCGAATTCAAGCAGAACCTTGCAGACATGTACAACCGCAAGTTCAACTGCTATGTACGTCCCGATTACGACGGTTCCCTGCAAAGCTTCCCGTTCCTTGACCTGAAAGGGCTGGGCATACCGTCCCTGTACGACAGCCAGAAAAATGCCGTATGGATGCTGAAGATGAACGGAGGCGGGATAATCGACCATCAGGTAGGTACGGGCAAAACCCTTATCATGTGTATAGCCGCCTTTGAGATGAAACGTCTCGGACTGGCGAACAAGCCGATGATTATCGGACTCAAGAGCAATGTGCATGACATAGCTGACACGTTCAGGAGGGCCTATCCGAATGCCAGAGTGCTGTATCCGGGCAAGGAGGACTTTACGCCGGAGAAACGCGTCGGAATATTCCATGACATCAAGAACAACAACTGGGACTGCATCATCCTGACACACGACCAGTTCGGGAAAATACCCCAGTCCCCCGAAATACAGCAGGAAATATATACGCAGGAAATAGAGAGTATCGAAGAGAACCTTGCCGTATTCGAGCAGCAGGGCAATGAAGTGACCGGCTGGATAAAGAAAGGGCTGGAAAGAAGAAAGGAGAACCTGGAGGCCAAACTTGAAAAGCTGGAGCAGGATATAAAGGACCGGACGGATGATGTTACAGATTTCAGACAGATGGGCATCGACCACCTCTTCGTTGACGAATCGCACAATTTCAAGAACCTGATGTTCAACACACGCCATGCGAGGGTTTCCGGCCTGGGCAATCCCGAGGGAAGCATGAAGGCCATGAACATGCTTTTCGCCATCCGTACCATACAGGAGCGCACAGGCAGGGATTTGGGGGCCACTTTCCTCTCCGGCACGACCATCTCCAACAGCCTGACCGAACTCTATCTCCTTTTCAAGTATCTCCGTCCGAAGGAAATGGAACGGCAGGGGATTACCTGCTTTGACGGCTGGGCCGCAGTCTATGCGAAGAAAAGCACGGACTTTGAATTTTCAGTGACCAACCAGGTGGTGCAGAAAGAGCGTTTCCGCTATTTTATCAAGGTGCCGGAACTCGCCAATTTCTATGCGGAAATAACCGATTACAAGACCGCTGAAGACGTGGGGGTTGACAGACCGGAACTCAACGAGCAACTCTATCACATACCGCCCACTCCCCAGCAGGAGGTTTTCATTCAAAAACTGATAAAGTTCGCCGAAACCGGGGATGCGACCTACATAGACAGGGAGCCTCTGTCCGAAGCGGAGGAGAAGGCACAGATGCTGATCGCCACCAACTACTCGAACAAGATGTCGCTTGACATGCGGCTGATAGACCAGCAGTACGATGACAGTCCGGGAAACAAGGCGTCCCATTGCGCGGCCAAGATTGCGGAATATTACTACAAATATCTCGACCAGAAAGGCACACAGTTCGTATTCTCGGACCTGAGCACTTATAAGCCGGACCAGTGGAACATCTACAGCGAGATAAGGCGCAAACTCGTGGAAGACCATAATATCCCGGAGAAACAGATAAGGTTCATCCAGGAGGCAAACAGCGACAACGCACGCAAGGAACTGTTCAGGGACATGAACGCGGGCCGCATCCGTTTCCTTTTCGGTTCCACACAGAAACTGGGAACGGGTGTCAACGCGCAGGAACGGGCCGTGGCCATCCATCATCTGGACATACCCTGAAGGCCGTCCGACCTGGAACAGCGCAACGGGCGGGCGGTAAGAAAAGGCAATATCATCGCCAAGCAGTACGCCGGCAACAAGGTGGACTGCTATATCTATGCGGTGGAGAAGTCACTGGACAGCTACAAGTTCAACCTGCTGCAAAACAAGCAGGTGTTCATCAACCAGCTCAAAAGCCGCAATCTGGCCGCCCGTACCATTGACGAGGGGGCGATTGACGAAAACGGAGGCGGCAGTTTCAGCGAATACGTGGCCATCCTTTCGGGCAACGACGACCTGCTGGAAAAGGCGAAGCTGGACAAGAAACTGGCGGTCCTCGAAAGCGAGAGACAGGCATTCCACCGTAACAAGGGAAACGCGAAAGGCAAGCTGAATGAAAGGACTTCGGGAATAGAAAAAAATAACACCTTTATCGGGCGTTTCACCAGGGACTGGGAATATTTCAACAAGGTGATGCCCGCAGATACGGAAACCGGACTCCGTCCCAATCCCCTGAAACTGGACGGTGTGGATTCGGACAACGTGGAGATACTCGGCAACCGGCTTGCCGCAATCAACCGGAATGCCCGGACGGAGGATGACTATATGAAAATCGGGACCCTGTCCGATTTCCGCATCCTTGTCCGTACCGAGAGGATTTGTGATGGGGACACACAGACCTTGCAGAACAAGTTCATGGTCGAGGGGCTGGACGGTATCAAATATACCTACAACAACGGTTATATAGCCAAAGACCCGAAACTGGCCGTCATGAACTTCATCAATGCGCTGGAACGCATTCCCGCTATGATAGAGAAACGGGAGCAAGAAAACGCGGAGCTGTCGAAGGATATCCCGGTCCTTCAGGAGATTGTGGCGGCTTCATGGCCCAAGGATGCGGAAATCAAGCGGCTGAATGAGGAACTTGCCACGCTGAACCGGAAAATACAGCTTACCATAAAACCGGCAGGCAGGCATGAAAGCGGAACGGATGACGGAACGGAAATGAAAGGACAGAAAGCGACAGGCGAAAGTGACGATACACCGGACCTGCCACGGAAGGCAAGGCATGTACCCTCAATGGAAATTGCCGCCCCGTCAAACGGACTGAAAAAAATATCCTAAGTTTGCCGTAAAGAGCCGCTTTTCAGAAAATGACAAAGGTATGGCCGGCAGAGCGGATTTATCCGGGTGCCGGCCATACTCTTGTCTGTAATGGGAAGAAGGGCACTCCGTTATTCCTCTTCCTCAAAGGAAAGGCTCTCCACCTGTCTGTTAATAACTTTCCAGTCAATGGAATCCTTCAGATTGATTATATCCACAATCGAATAATGCCTGGTCCCGTTTTCCTCTTCCGCAAAACGCAGCCGTCCGCTCAAACGCTGCTTCTCAATCTCTGCCGGATCGAGGTTTATCAGCTCACAAACCTCATCGGGCAGCATAGAGAGTTCTACACAGTTATCCTCGCAGATATGTTGCAGCACGGCTAACATGTTGAGGGACTTCTTGTAACTTCTCACGAGTGCGGCGAACGAGCCGCTTTCAACCTTAATCATCTTTCTCATAACCTTTTATTTTTAGAGTGTTCTTCTTTTTCAAGCAGCATGGCACGCAGCACGTCCGAACGACGGTAGTAAATCTTCCCCTTGTCACGGTGGAAAGGCAATGAACCGTCATTGCGGCGTCTTAGAAGTGTCCTGTCGGACATCTTGGTAAGCAGGCGCACGCCTTTTGAATCCAGTATCTCGCTGTCGGGCAAGTTATGTATGGCAGGAGCCAGTAACTTTTCAATGTTGGTTACTTTGGCAAGTATGGTACTGAGCATATGGGCCATCTGCCCACCCGGTGCTGTTCTTCTGTTATTCATAATGACCTTGTTTTTATTGTTTATGCTGCAATATTACGGAGATATTATAAAGCCATTGGTTACTCAACCGTTGAGCAACCGCCAAAAAAAGACAGAAAACGCCAAGCCGGGACAAAAAAATAGCCGGGAGGCTCTGTTCCCGGCTATTCTATGACAGGTAGGTATCAATAAAAGTACAACTGTGCTTATTAATACTTTAATAATCAGATTTATATAAAAAATAAACGAGAAAATATTTTGTTATATCCCCAATATTTCCTACATTTGTATATGAGTTATTTGAAACTATGCAAAGCAGTGTAATCCAAAGCAGAACTTCCATATCCAAATCGTTACCTGCATCTTTTTTAATCTCTCTATTTGTTTTATTTTCAGAGAGTTACATCGAGATATTTTGTTTTCCAATAAGAAACACACACTATCAATCCTTTCTGCTGGATAAACTCGTTTGTGACTGCATAACATACTGTCCACAACCATACGATGAGAATGGTATAATTCCACATCCTCATTACCCCATTCCAATATATTTTCACCCAACAGGGAAAGTTCCGCTATTTGTACAATAACACTATGTATCTGTTGGCGAGTATCATTAATTTCTTTATTCACCGTTTCAAAAGAAATTAGTTTTTGTTTTTCGTCATACCAAGTATATACGACACATCCTATTAATAAAAAAATGAACAAATAACTAATTATTATTTTGTATTTAAGTGATAGTTTGATATTAAATCTCATGACTAAATACGTTTATCCTCTACATGATGAAAAGAGCGTTATAAATTCGGCCCTATTTTATAGAAAAACAGGCTCCATCTGTTGAAATAAACAAACGGAGCTGTTTTTCAGTCAATTAGACACATATTTATCATAAAACACACAATTTAATAGTAGATATTAAAAAACAGGAAGAATACTTCCTTATGTGTATTCACATCTTCTTCTATCTGAATTTTGTCTTCACGCGCCAGCCAACCAATGGCGGCGTTGAGTTCACGGTCGGATAGTCCACTCTTTTCTTTTAGTTCCTGATAGCTCCATTTGTGATCATTGTTCATCAAACGCCAGACTATGCCTGCATTTGTTCCGATACTGTGCTTATCCATGCTCTTATTTTTTATTTATTAATCATTTCAGTTTAATAGGTCAGAACCAACGTACATAGCAGAAATCTTGCCGATGTGGTAGAAGTTTATGCTTGGGGTACATCCTGAAACTCAATTTGAAACTTCCTGTGTTTGCAATATGCGATTGAGCACGAAATGTATAATCCGACCCATCATGTCCTATAAGTTTAAAAGGTATGATAGAATAAACCGTTTCATGTCCGTTGTCCATATGGGTAGCAACACATTCTATTCCGATGGCATCATCTAACCCTTTCTCATCCACAATAATAGTGATTTCATAATCTTCACCAGCCTTTGTGACGGCTTTAAGGCCATTTCCACCCTTAATTGATTTTATCTCAATATCATCCCATCGCGTAGCGACATTCTGCTTCCAGTCCGCTATAAGCCTGGCTTTTTCGTTATTGCATTTGGAGAGTAAAGAAAAACGTTCGCTCATTTTACAATAGAATTTCTCATAATAATCATCCAGTTGCCGTCTCATGGTAAAATACGGAGCTATTTGAGCTATTGAATTTTTGATATACTGTACCCATTCCTCGGAATACTCCTTGCCGTCCGTTTGATAATACAGAGGCAATATTTGATTTTCCAAGAGATAATAAATAATGTTTGCATCCAGTTGGTCCTGATAGGGAGCGTGCTGATAGACCGTTTCGGCAGGGATAGCCCATCCTGCCTCTTTGCAATAGCCCTCATACCACCATCCGTCAAGTACAGACAGGTTCAGAACCCCATTCATCAGAGCTTTCTCTCCAGAAGTGCCCGATGCTTCGGCAAGCCGTGTAGGTGTATTCAACCATACATCCACACCTGAAACAAGACGACGGGCCAACTCCATATCGTAATTCTCCAGAAAAATGATTTTCCCTTGAAATTCCGGGCGACGGGATATTTCCACAATCTGACGGATAAGTCCTTGTCCGGCAACGTCATTCGGATGGGCTTTCCCTGCAAAGATGAATTGTACGGGTCGTTCCTTATTATTGACAATACGCGACAGACGTTCCAAATCAGAAAAAAGTAAATAGGCTCGTTTATAGGTAGCAAAACGACGGGCAAAGCCTATAAGCAAAGCATTGGGATTAAACTTTTCGACAATAGATGCTACCAGTCGAGGGTCGGTTTGATTCCTGCGTAAATCGTCGGCACATTTCTTTTTCAGATATTCTATAAGCCTGCGCTTCATTTGAAGACGGGTATTCCAAACTTCTTCATCGGGCACGTCATAAATCGCTTCCCATAAATGTTTGTCAGACTGTTGCTTTGAAAAATTATTATCGAAGTATTTTTTATAGAGTCCTTTCCATTCCGTAACACACCAAGTCGGCATATGGACACCATTAGTCACATGACCTATGTGCAATTCTTCAGGAAAATATCCTTTCCAAATTGGTGCGAACATCCTGCGAGATACATTTTCATGCAACAGGCTGACCCCATTTACCTCCTGACTGGTCTTGCAGGCAAAAACCGACATACAGAAACGTTCATCCACATTCTCCATGTCATAACGTCCCAATCCCATTAGTGTTTCCCAACTAATTCCTAAACGGGTTGCATATTGTCCCAGATATTTTCGGAAAAGGTCTTCATCGAAATAATCATGTCCGGCACTAACGGGCGTATGTACCGTGTAAAGAGATGAAGCACGGACCAGCTCCATCGCTTGTGCAAAACTCATCCCCTGTTTTGTATATTCACTCAGCCGATAAAGATTAAGAAGGGCGGCATGACCTTCGTTGCAATGAAAAATATCTTTGTTCAATCCAAGTTGGCGAAGCAACATCATTCCTCCTATACCTAAAAGAATTTCTTGCTTCAAACGGTCTTCCCAACTTCCACCATACAGATGGTGTGTGATACTACGGTCGTATTCACTGTTCATTTCGTTGTCCGTATCAAGCAAGTAAAGCGTAATGCGCCCTACGTTAGCACGCCACACATTGGCGTGTACTACAAAATAGTCCGTATATGGTATATGAACAACCATTTGCCTACCATCCTCTGTAAGGACTTTTTCAATTGGCAATTGACCGAAATTTTGAGCTTCGTAACATACGGTCTGTTCTCCATCCATTGAAAGTGACTGGTTAAAATAACCATAACGATAAAGTAATCCTACAGCACAAAGGTTCACATTGCTGTCTGATGCTTCTTTTAGGTAATCTCCGGCCAATATGCCCAAACCTCCAGAATATATCTTCAAAACTTTACTTAGACCATATTCCATGCTGAAGTAAGCTACAGAAGGACGGCTTTGATCTACTGGAACATCCATATAGGCTCGGAAACGAGTATAAATATTCTCCAAACATTCCATAAAAGCCTTGTTGCAGGTCAATGCTTCCAAATTGTCATAATTCATTTGTTCAAGTAGCATAACGGGATTATGTTTCCCTTGTTCCCACAACTCATTATCAAGACTGGAAAACAAGTCTGCGACTTCGTGATTCCATGTCCACCAATAGTTATATGCCAGTTCTTTCAAATGCTCAAGCCCTGCGGGTAAATGCGAACTTGTGGCAACCTCTCTCCACTGGGGAGGGTTCACTTTATAATTCAGATAATCCATAATAATACATTTATTATTGTTTATGCTATTTATTTTCAAGCCATTTAAACATGGTATAATAAACTTCTTCTCTTACATCCCTGCTTGATAGGACAAGATCATGAAGTCCATTTTTAATAGTAACTTCCTTTACCTGCCGACCTATATGGCGACCTATCGTTGCAATGTCATGCACATTCAATATCGCATCTGCATGATGGAAACATTCTTTCGGGCCTTTCGAGCTGGCAGATTTGTCCGAATGCATGAGCAATACAGGTACATTTACACTACCGTTTTTCAACCTTTTCTGACCATTGTCTATTGCACGAACCCACGCAGCATCGACATCAGGCATTATATCAGGCTTCCAAATAATGTTATAACTCCATTCTCCGTTCAAATGGCGGGCAATAGTAGAAGCGTAATTATTGGTACCATCTCCCTTGACTCTTATTCCGGGTATCAGCACAGCCAATGTTTTCAATATAGGAATGCCCAAACGAATCATTACTTTGGACAAATTCCATGCAAAAAACGGACTGTTTAAAATCAATGCCTTTATGCACGGGTCGGCACAACATTGCATATACAATGAAGTTGTCAATCCACCGGTAGAATGCCCCATGAGGATAATTTCATTGTTGCCGTCTTCTTTCATTGCTTCTATACCTGCCTGTATGTCAGGGAAATATTCTGTAAGCTCCCTTACTTGGAACATTTTTTGTCCATCCATATAGGAACGCCCATATTTTCTAAGATCTACAGCGTAAAAATTATAACCTTCCTTTACAAAACGATTCGCCATTTCTTTTTGGAAAAAGTAATCACAGAATCCATGTATGTATAATATACCACGGCTACACCCATTATCTGCTAATTTGCGAACGATGGTACAACGTACATCACCTGCATAATCACATCCTTGTGATACATGACGCATAAGGAAGTCTTCGCCCAATACATCAGGCTTCCATTCAGGAATGTTATTCAACGTTTTTTTATTTTCCATTTTATTCTTTACATCTGTTAATCAATAAACTCTTAATCTGCCTGTGGTAAAACAAACACGCTATCAGGAAATAGACAATAGCTTGTATCCATAACCCTTTATACTCGAAGGCGATGTCGCCAAGCGAAGCTCCCATACCTGTGAGGCGTACATACCCGTTCATGCCAAAAGTGGAAGGAAACAGCCACGATATATATTTCCAAAAGGCAGGTATAGTGGCTCCCGGCCACGAAATACCGGAAAGGAACAGTAACGGAACGGAAAGAAAAACAAACAGCATGATGCAATCTTCGCGCCGCCAAACAAGAAAAGAAAGTGTCATACCCATGAAGATACATGACAGCAGATAAGGTACAAGAAAAGCAAGAAATGTACCGTAATGTCCCAGTTGCGGCAAACCGAAGATACGGGTAACGAACGTAAACATATAGATACCCATCAACAGGTAGAGTAAAAAATAAAACAACGTTTTGCCCAATATAATATGTATAGGATTCTTGTAGGCCTTATGGAAAGGTATAACACTACCCATATACTTTTCACGCGATTCGCCCATTGACATACCGATGCCCAGAAAAAGTGTCTGCTGGATAATAAGCATCAGCACCGGTGGAATAAGAAAAGCAGCGAAACCGCTTTGCGGATTATAGAGTGCAGTCTGTTGGTATTCGATAGGCATACGTATGATTTCTTCCTGTCGGTCGGTAGTGGCAGGAAGGTAGCGTTCCACTTTGATATCCTTATTCATTTCCAATGAAACGTTGGTGGCGGCAAGCATCAGGTTTTTATAATAAAGCATAGAACACATATCGCAATAAAGGCCGATGTGTGTCTGCTCTCCTTGCCACAAGTCCCGGGTAAAAGAGGAAGGAATACGAATGATTCCATAAACCTCCTGACGTTTCAACAATTCCTGAGCCTCTGCCATATCGGTACAGCGGGTATGAATGCGGACATCGGGAGAAGCATCTATCTTGCGTAAAAATTCACGGCTCAAAGCGGAGTTGGACTCATCAACCACAGCAGCAGGCACTTCTCGCACCACTTCGTTCGTATATACATAAGAGTATAGTAACGGATAGGCCAACGGAACAAAGAGAATAAAAATAAGTATCCCTTTGTCATGCATAATGGTTATTAATTCTTGGTACCATATCTGAATGATATTTACTATTGTCTTCATTAGAATCATTTATTTAACGTATTTATATTTCAGGAATGCCGCCCGATACCGCCATAATATGGTACAAGGTAGAAGCAAAAACGCGAACAATGCTACGACAGAAGACCATACATAAGAGATGGGAAAACCGTCAAGTGCCTGATTGACATAAATGAGATAATAATGACGGAGCGGGAACAGCCACGAAAGCCCTTGCAAGAAACCATCCATTGCAGGAACGGGATAGGTAAAGCCTGCCAGTGAAAAGGACAGAATTCCCCATAATGAGCAAAGGCACATAGACAATCGCATCTGTCCAATAAAAGCACCGAACAGGAATACACCGAACGACTGTGCCGCCAATACTGTCATCACTCCGAGCAGCATCATCGGGATGATGCCACTGTTGCAAGGAAACATCAGGAACCGATAGAAATAGACATCATAGAAGATGAATATCAATGAGAATAGGACAGTCTGCGGAAACAGCTTTCCTACTAATGCCACCGTTGAAGAATGTCCGCTTAGGGCATACAATTCCTTTTGTGTATTCTGTTTCCACTCCAATCCGATAGTATAGGTAGTACTAAGCATGATAAGCAAGATTAGAATGCCAGGCAACAGGATATTGTTCAGATAGACAGAATAGTCTAAGTGGGGATTGTTCAGCGGATGTGTCTCTATGACAATAGGCTGGATAATTCCCATCGCCTGTCGCTCTGTCAGTCCGCGGGCATAGAGGTTCTCGCGTGTCAGGGCAAGCCCGGACAGCTCGGAGGCATAACGCAAGTCTTTCATAAGCAACGTTCCGGGTACGAAATAGGTGTCGTTGGTATAGAATGACAATTTGGGCTGGCGGTTGGCTATGGCATCTTCGGTCAGCCCACGGGGAATATAGAAGAAACCATAGATTTCACCCCGTTGCATAGCCTTTTTTGCTTCGCTGAAATCAGGATAACGCGCTACAAAATCGGTTTCCTCCATAGAGCCAAGAATCCGTGCGACTATGTGCGTGATATGTGTGTCATCCTCGTCCACTAAGCCGGCCGGCAACTTGGTAGGCAGTCCGTCAGCCATGAGTGTGGTTAAAAATACAATACAGAGTATTGGAGCCACAATCATCGTGAACAAGAACAACGGACGGTGTGAAAAGATACGCAGCTCACGCCGGAAGATGCGAACAAGGCGGAGGCTGACATCCTTCATTTGTTTTAAAATAGATTTCATATTACAACTTTATAATAGTGTAATTTACTTCTCCATTATCACCGACATACCGCCACGCACATTTTCCAACCCTTCCATATTTAATGGACGTGCCTTTACCTCGAATGTTTTGAGATCGAAACCATCAAGTGCCTTCGTTGCCTTCCACACAGCAAAGGTACCCACATCCTTCATCTTGGTGATACGCACAGGAATACGTTTGTCAAAGGCTGGCAGATAGACTTCGGTTTCCGTACCTACGGTCAAACCGGGCAGCAGGTCTTCGCGGATATTGAAAGTAAACCATACGTCATCCGTACATGACACGTTCATGATAGGGGCACCTGTTCCTACCAGTTCGCCCGGCTCAGGAAATATTTCCGTTACTATACCATCGGCAGTAGCTAACAATACGGTTTCATCCATATAGGAATTTACTTCAGAAACAGCTCCTTGTGCACGTCGCACCTGTGCTCCGGCAGCAGCCTTATCTTCAATACGGGTACCGTTCACTGCCATATCATACTGCGACCGTGCTGCCCGTTCCGTAGCCACCATTGCTTCGTATTGCGCCTGTGCCTCGTCACGTTTCTGTTCTGCCATCACGCCGTTTTCAAACAGGCGGTTAATGCGGTGGTAGGTCTTCTCGGCTACCTCCATGGCTGCACGTGCTTTCTGCCACATTTCGTAGGCTTGTTGTACCTGCTCTTGGCGCGTACCGTTCTGTGCTTTTTGTTCCTGTGCCTGTGCAGCGGCATAGGCGGCTTCTGCTTGCGACAGTTTGGCACGGATATCAGGAGCTTCAAGTATGACAAGCGTATCCCCCCGTCGCACGTGGTCACCTTCCTGTACCCGTATTTCACATACACGGGCAGGTACTTTACTCGACAAACGGTAGTCCGTTGTTTCAGCCTGTCCTTGAATGATGTCGGGATGTTTAGGCAAAGACAATCCAACAACAATGGTTATTACAATGATGCCGACCAGTGTCAGGGCTGCGGCAAGAATGATGGTGAAATTTTTATTCTTTTTCATGATGATATGCTTATTTTAATGTTCCTAATGATTTGTGTAAATAAAGGTCTGCCAGTCGTAAGTCTATCTGTGCCGATACATACTCCGAATGTGCGGACAACCATGCCGTCTGCGCTTCAAGTACATTGCTGACAGGGATAACTCCTTCTTGTAATCCCAACGTGGCATAACGTAAGTTTTCGTCTGCTTCTTCACGGCTACGGGTGGCGGTACGCAGACGCTCGCTGGCTTCCTCCACTTTTTGACGGCTTTGGTTTACCTGAAGTTCGACTTTTTCGCGCGTCTCTTCCAAACGATAATGTGCCAGTTTTTCTTCAGCACGGGCAGCTTTTACTTTATAACACCGTTCCCCCCATGTTACGATGGGAATATTTACCATTACTCCTACGTTCCACATTCCTTTGAATTGTCGTTCAAAACTATTAAATACAGAAGGATTGGAACCAAGCCAGCCACCGGTCAACGCCACCGTGGGCATGAACTCGGCACGTGCCAGCCGCACCTTTTCCTTATAGATGTCAGTAGAAAGGGAGAGTGCATTCAATTCGGGGCGGTGTGCGAAAGCAGTCTGTACATCGGCCGTGGTTGCCGCATTGAGCATTGGGATGGCATCCGTGTTCTCGTCTGCCAATGTTACGGGTGTATCCATTTTCAATCCACAAAGTTGGCAGAGTAGCATCCTCGAGAGCGAAAGTCCGTTATCAACCTGTATCAATGCGACTTGCGCTTCATTCACCTTGACTTTTACACTTAGTCCATCAGCCTTTGTAGCGATTCCTTCGGTTATCATTTGTTGTACGTCGTTGTCTAACTTCTGTACTAATTTAAGGAAACTTTCCGCCAAGCGTTTTTTATTCTGCAAGGAGACAATCTGCCAGTAAACTTCATCCACTTCAACTATAACTTCCTGAAGGGCAAGGTCGTGCTGACGGGCCGCTATTTGTTCGGCATAACGGGTAATGCGGTTGTAGGCTACTATCTTTCCACCCATATAGACAGGCTGCGTCAGCATCACGGCTACTGTACCCATGTTACGTGTGTCCGTATGTAGTGCTTCAACCAATCCAGAGCCAACCCCATTCAATGTGCCGGTCATATTTTCCAATGCAGGTACGAGGGAACCGACGGTAGTACCTATATTACTCAGCTTGCTCTTTTGCTCATCGCTGAGCAGGGAGATTTCCTTATTTGTGTGCAGATAAGCACCTGTCGCCGAGACACGGGGTAAATACTTCGTAAATGCAGCCTTACGTTCATACCAAGCGGCACGTTGTTTCATATCCGCCATACGTAACTCCTTGTTATTACAGATAGCGAGGACCCGGCAACTGTCAAGCGACAAGTGTGTTGCCGTTTCCTGTGCACTGATGTTTCCGGCAAGGAACACGGAGAATAATACAATCACTGTTTTCTTCATTCTTTTCTGATATGTTTATTATAATTCCGCTGCAAAGTTCGGTAGGAAATGACGCCTATAAAAGGCAGTTCTTAAGGATAAATTGTCCATATTAACGGATTTTGAAAGATTATTTCACTGTATAAGCCTGACAATGAATTAAAAAATGGCTAATTATATGGATTTTTACTACCTTTGTACCTGACTAATGAGAAATGACGAAAATGGAACTAAGCAGCATATCAATCAAGCAATTTAAACAGCAAATGTCCGACCAAGCCACTTGCTACCGCGATGACATCCTTATTAGCAACCATGTGGAACACTTGGAACCGTTTCGACATCCCTGTCGAATTTTTGCCACATTGGTTCTTTTCTGTTTGGATGGAGAGTTGGAATTCAGTATCAATTTGAAGCGTTACCATATTACCAGTAATATGATGGTGGTCGCCTTTGCGGGTGACATCATTCAGATTCATCGTGTTGAGGTATTAGAAGCGTATGCCGTCCTGCTATCTTCGGATTATCTTAATGATTTGCAGATAGATTTTCGACAGCGTTCAAGTTTCTATATTGATGCGCATAACAATGCAATTGTCCGCATTCCTCATACTGAACTTATAACCATAGCTCCTTATTACCCTCTATTGAAAACAAATATGGAAAAGAACCGTGCCGAAAGCCCGGAAATTTTGCACGGGTTGATAAAGGCTTTCTCCTATACGGTCATTTCTATAATGCAAGTGTATCAGAAAAATGATGATGAAACAAATATCAACCTAGCATCTATCATTAAATGCCACTCATACTTTGCCTGTCTAACTAATGAATTCCGCATCGCAGCACG
>ENA-ORCN01001134-ORCN01001134.1-human-gut-metagenome-genome-assembly--contig:-NODE-1134-length-19512-cov-6.387291_pt1 | contig 19512 bp, 19 predicted proteins | sample MGYA00242984_ERZ507984 | MGnify/ENA primary metagenome ERZ507984 (study PRJEB26167, sample SAMN06115395) | human gut metagenome | host: Homo sapiens | place: China:Hubei | collected 2016-05-19... | reverse complement strand
TCACCCTCGACCACGGCTTCGCGCGGCTCGACCTTCCCGACGGCAGCTGTGCCGGCGTGGTGGACGTGCCGGGTCACGAGAAATTCATCAAAACCATGCTCGCCGGCGCGGGCGGCATCGACCTTGCGATGCTTGTCGTCGCGGCGGACGAGGGCTTCATGCCACAGACGGTCGAGCATCTGAATATCCTCTCGCTTCTCGGTGTGCGCCGCGGCGTGGTCGTCCTCACCAAATGCGACCTCGCGGACGCCGACTGGCTCGCCATAGCGCGCGCGGATCTCGCCGCGCGCGTGAAGGGGACCTTTCTGGAAAACGCGCCGGTCGTTGAGACCTCCGCCGCCACCGGGCAGGGGATCGAAGATCTGCGGGCAATGCTGCACGCCCTTGTGCGGCAGACGCGGGAAAAAAGCGCCCGCGTCCCGTTCCGCTTGCCCATCGACCGCGCGTTTTCGGTGGACGGCTTCGGCACCGTCGTCACCGGCACGCTCATCGAGGGCGCGCTGCACGTTGGCGGCGAGGCCGAGCTGCTGCCCTCCGGCACGCGCAGCCGCGTGCGCAATTTGCAGGTCCACGGGGAAAATACGGCGATCGCCGTCGCCGGTCAGCGCGTGGCGGTGAATCTGGCGGGCATTAAAAAGACTGACGTTATCCGCGGTGATACGCTGGCTGAGCCGGACAGCGTCCGCGTCTCGCGCCTGCTCGACGTGCGCCTTTCCTGCCTGCGGGATTCGGAGCGCACCGTTGAAAACGGCTCGCGCGTCCACTTCTGCCACGGCACGGCGGCGCGGCTTGCCAAGGTCGTGCTGCTCGACCGCGACGCCCTCGCCCCCGGCGAGAGCGCCTATGCCCAGCTCCGCTTCACCGAGGACGTCGCCGCGAAGTGCGGCGACCGCTTCGTGATCCGCTTTTATTCGCCGCTCGAGACCATCGGCGGCGGCATCATCCTTGACGACGCGCCTGCGCGCCATAAGCGGAACGACGCCGCGGTACTTTCCGCCCTCGCCGTGCGGGAAAACGGCAGCGGCGCGGAGCGCGTGCTGCAAGCGCTGACTGCCTTGGATACCGCGCTGCCCTCGGCGGCGCAGCTCGCCGCCCGCCTCGGCCTGGAGGAGACGCGGCTCGCGCCGGAGCTTGACACGCTGCTTGCGCGCGGCGAGGCCGCCGCGCCGATGCCGGGACGCTTCATTGCCTCCGCCGTGCTCGACGCGCTCTGGGCGCGCTGTGAGGCGCTGCTGACCGATTACCACGCAAAAAACCCGCTCCACGCGGGCATCCGCGCGGCGGAGCTGCGTCAGAGGCTTTTCCGCGCTGTCGAGCCGGAGCGCGCGGACGCTCTGCTCACGCTCTTCGTGCACGAGGGGAAGCTCCGCTTCGCCGCGGAGCGCTACGCCCTCGCGGACTTTACCGTGCGCTACACCAGACGTCAGACCGCCCTGCGCGCCGAGCTGCTGGCGCTTTACCGCGCGGCGGACCTGCGTCCCGAGCGCACGGACCGCGTGCTCGCCCGCTTTGACGCAAAGGACCGCGCCGAGGCGGAGCGTGTGCTCGAGAGCCTGCTCACCGGCGGCGAGCTGATCGCGCTTGCGCCGCGGCTCTGCCTGCACCGCGAGGTCTACGTGTGCGCCTGCGCGCTCGTGCGCGCTTATTTTGCCGACCACGAGACGCTCACGCTCGCGGCCTTCCGCGACCTCCTCGGCACCTCGCGCGACAGTGCGCTGTTGGTGCTGGAATGTCTTGACCGGAACGACCGCACGAGGCGGGAGGGCGATCTGCGCCGCCCGGGGCGGCGTTTGTACGAATAGCTTTTCCATGGGGGTGGATGGGTGCTGGTGTGCCCCGCGGTCTTCAAAACCGTCTGCGGGAGGCTCAAAACCTGCCGGATGAGTTCGATCCTCATACACCCTCGCCAGAAAAAAGGGAGAGCGGCGGCTCGGCTGAGCCGCCGCTCTCCTGCTCTTTTTGTTGCGGAAGCATACGATATCTTGTGGAAAACGGGCGATTCCTGCCGCAAAATGTTGCCTCCGACACGCATGGCTTGACAAACGGCGGGGAATAGGGTATACTCCTCGGAGTTTAAAAGGTTACAAAATGGTTACAATAAAATGACAATTGTAACCATTTTGATGCGCCGCCTGTTCGGCGCACAGCAAACTTCGGAGGTCAACTATGTTAGCAAACTGGAAGAAGCGGATCTTCCCGCTCAACCGGCGGCAGGCGGTTTTCGCCATGCTGCTGTGTCTGGTGCTGGCTGTGAACGCGGTCCCCGCTCTGCGCGCAAGCGCGCTCTACCTCATCACCGACGGCGAGGCGACCACGGCGGTCGAGCTGGCCGAGCCGGTGACGGCGGATAAACTGATCGTCGTCGGCGCGGCGGACGGCTCGGCCGAGCTGCGCTTTGAGAGCGGACACAAGGTCACGGTCACCCATGGGACGGACGCGGTGCAGTACGCCACCACCCGCACCAACGAAACAGCCGACGCGCTCTTAAAGCGCATGGGCATCTCGGTCGGCCCGATGGAGATGGTCAAGGTCGACGTGAGCGAGCCGGAGATCTTCATTGAGATCGCCGCGAGCTTCACCTACTACGAGACGCTCACCGAGCCGGCGGAGCACGCCACGGTCTACACCGAGAGCTATAAGGTCCCCAAGGGGGAGACGCAGGTCTGGCAGCAGGGTATGGACGGTACGCGCGAGGTGGTCTATGAGGTCGTTTACGCCGACGGCGAGCTGGTCTCGCGTCAGGCGGTCGCCGAGCAGAACAACACCAGCGTCACCGAGTACGCCTACGTCGGCACCCTCGTCAAGGAGGCGCAGGCGGGCGATACCATTGCCTCGGTCGTGAAGAACAGCGACGGCAGCGGCTATCTTCTCATGCAGTCCGGCGACGCGCTGCACTTCACCGGCTCGATGGAGGTCAAATGTACCGCCTACACCACCGGCTACGACGGGGTTGGCACCATCACCGCGACCGGCACCACGGTCGCGCGCGGCTGCGTGGCGGTGGACAAAAGCGTCATCCCGCTGGGGACGACCATGTTCATCACCTCCGGGTCCTACACCTACGGCATGGCGCACGCGGAGGATACCGGCGTGCGGGGCGCGAAGATCGACCTGTTCATGGATACCTACGATGAGTGCATCCAGTTCGGGCGGCGCAATTCCGTCGCCTATTTTCTCGACTGAGAGCATGAAAAAACCGAGGGCGGCTGCCCTCGGTTTTTCGTTTTCTTGTTCCTCAGAACAGCAGCTCATAGAGCATCTTCACGAACAGCAGGCCCAGCACCAGGAACATCACGCTGCGGATCTTCTTGCTGCCGCCGCGGATGGCGTAGAGCGCGCCGAGATAATTGCCGGCGATGCTGCACGCGAGAGCGGGGATCGCCAGCGCCCAGAGCACCTGCCCGTGCAGGATCCAAACCACGGCGGAGGCGGCGCAGGAGGCCAGGTTGCTCGCCTTGGCGCAGCCGCCCGCGGTGATGAGGTCGAGCGAGAGCAGCGCCGTGAAGCCGAGGATCATAAAGGTACTGGTGCCCGGACCGACCAGTCCGTCGTAGCAGCCGAACACCAGTCCGATGAGGGCGGAGCGCAGCAGCTCCTGCCGCGGCGTATAAACGGGACGCTCCTCGGCGGGAATGTCCCGCCCGAAGTCCTTTTTGACGCTCAGAAAGACAGCCACGCAGGGCAGCGCCACGAGCATCAGCGTCTCGAGCGTCTGCTCGGAGATGAGAGCCGCCAGCTCCGTGCCGACAGCCGAGCCGATGAGCGCGCACACCGCCGCCGTGACGGCGGGACGCAGCAGGACCTTGCCGTTGCGGAAGTATTTGATGGTGGAGGCGGCAAGTCCGGTGCCGTTGACGATCTTATTCGTGCCCATCGCGAGGTGGGCGGGGATGCCGGCCATCAGATAGGCGGGCAGCGAGATGATCCCGCCGCCGCCGGCGACGGAGTCCACAAAGCCCGCAAGAAACACGAGCGGCAGGACGACGAGATAGGTGACAGGCGTCAGCTCCATAAAAACGACCTCTTTCTGCAAATATCGGCAGAATCATAGCACAGGCGCGAAAAAAATGCTACTCTTTTTCGCCCCTCTGTGGTAAAATATTTTCGATTCTTTCACCTGCAAAGGAGACACGCATGGAGCATTGTGACTTTGCCGCCATCGAGGCGCTGCTGCGCCGCCACGGCTTTCATTTCAGCAAGTCCATGGGACAGAATTTCCTCATCGACGCCTCCGTCCCCGCCGCCATCGCCGAGGCGAGCGAGGCGGGGGAGGGAAACGGTGTGCTGGAGATCGGCCCCGGCATCGGCGCGCTCAGCCACGAGCTCTGCCGCCGCGCGAACAGGGTCGTCGCGGTCGAGCTGGACAAGGCGCTGCTGCCCATTCTGGACGAGACGATGGCGAATTTCGACAACTTCGAGGTCGTCTCCGCCGATATCCTCAAGACCGACATTCCCGCCCTTGTGCGCGAAAAGCTCGCGGGGCTCACGCCCATCGTCTGCGCGAACCTGCCCTACAACATCACGACGCCCGCCATCACGGCGCTGCTCGAGTCGAAGTGCTTTGAGAGCATCACGGTGCTCGTGCAGAAGGAGGTCGCCGAGCGGCTCTGCGCCGCGCCGGGCACCGCCGCCTACGGCGCGTTCTCGGTCTATATGCAGTACCACACCGCGCCGCGTCTGCTCTTCGAGGTCTGGCGCGAGTGCTTCCAGCCGCAGCCGAAAGTGACCTCCGCTGTCCTGCGCGCCGAGGTGCGTAAGACGCCGCCGGTTGTGGTGGAGGACGAGAAATTCTTCTTCCGCGTTGTCTATGCCGCTTTCGCCCTGCGCCGCAAGACGATCGTCAACAGCCTGATGACCGGCTTCGGCAGTCAGCTCACCAAGGAGCAGGTGACCGGGGCGGTCGTTTCCGCCGGCCTTGCGCCGACGGTCCGCGGCGAGAAGCTGGGGCTGGAGGAGTTCGCCCGTCTGACCCGCGCGCTGGCTGAGCGTCTGCCGGCTTGACGGCGGGACGCCATTTATAGAAAATAATAATGAGTCGATTTATTGCTATTGAAGAACCTTTCTGCTAAACTGCTGAAGCAGGAGGACTCTCAATAGCAATTTTTCTCTGTGCATCGGTCAGCTCCCTCTCCCGCCCGGGATGCAAAGCGAACCACACAGCCACGGGGTAAAAATTTTCTTTTCATTTGCCTCGCGGATATGCTGAAGAGGAAAGAAACGAGATGACAAAATCCGAAAGCAAGACCGCTCTGAAGTGGATGGACGCGGCAAGCGCCCTCACGAAAAACGAGGCCGTTCTCCAGTGGATGGAGGAAATGGCCGCCATGACGCAGCCGGACAAGATCGTCTGGATCACCGGTGAGGAGGAACAGCTCGAGGCGCTGCGGAAGCAGGCCGTCGAGGAGGGCATCCTCATCAAGCTCAACGAGTATAAGCTCCCCAGCTGCTATCTCCACCGCACCGACCCGGACGATGTCGCCCGCGTCGAGGACCGCACCTTCATCTGCTGCGAGCGCGAGGAGGACGCCGGTCCCACCAACCACTGGATGGACCCCAAGGAAATGTACGAGAAGATGTACGCTCTCGCCGACGGCGCCTACAAGGGCCGCACGATGTATGTCATTCCGTACTCCATGTCCATCATCGGCTCGCCGTTTGCCAAGTACGGCTTTGAGCTGACGGACTCCATCTACGTCGTTTTGAATATGGCGATCATGACCCGTATCGGCAAGGCCGTGTGCGACGCGCTCGGCGACGATACCGGTTTTATCAAGGGACTGCACTGCCAGTGCAATCTCGATAAAGAGAACAAGTACATTGTCCACTTCCCGCAGGACAATACCATCATTTCCATGAACTCCAACTACGGCGGCAACGTGCTCCAGGGCAAGAAGTGCTTCGCCCTGCGCATTGCCTCCAACCTCGGCCGGCAGGAGGGCTGGATGGCGGAGCATATGCTCATCCTCGGCATCCAGAATCCCCGCGGCGAGATCAAGTACATCTCCGCCGCCTTCCCTTCCGCCTGCGGCAAGACGAACCTCGCCATGCTCATCCCGCCCGAGGGCCTGCAGCGCTGGGGCTGGCGCGTGTGGTGCGTGGGCGACGACATTGCGTGGCTGCGCATCGGCAAGGACGGCCGCCTCTGGGCGGTGAACCCCGAAAACGGCTTCTTCGGCGTCGCGCCGGGCACCTCCATGAAGTCCAACCCGAACGCCCTCATCTCCACGCATAAGGACACCATCTTCACCAACGTCGCCCTCGACCTGAGCGACAACACCGTGTGGTGGGAGGGCCTGAACAAGACCCCGCCTGCCCGCGCGATCGACTGGCGCGGCCGCCCCTGGACGCCGCAGAGCCCCGAAAAGGCGGCGCATCCCAACAGCCGCTTCACCGCGCCCGCCCGCAACTGCCCCTGCCTCAGCCCCGAGTTTGACAATCCCGAGGGCGTGCCCATCAGCGCCATCATCTTCGGCGGCCGCCGCGCCAAGACCGCGCCGCTGGTCTACCAGTCCTTCAACTGGCAGCACGGTGTGTTCGTCGGCTCCATCATGGCGTCGGAGACCACCGCCGCCGCGACCGGTCAGGTCGGCGTCGTGCGCCGCGACCCCATGGCGATGCTGCCCTTCTGCGGCTACCACATGGGCGACTACTGGCAGCACTGGCTGGATATGGGCAAGAAGATCCCGCACCCGCCCAAGATCTTCAACGTCAACTGGTTCCGCACCGACGACGAGGGTCACTTCGCTTGGCCCGGCTTCGGCGACAATATGCGTGTGCTGCAGTGGATCATCTCCCGCGCGGACGATGAGATCGGCGCGGCGGAGACCGCGCTCGGCTACGAGCCCAACACCCACGACATCGACATGGAAGGCCTTGAAATGTCCATGTACGATATGCGCCGCCTGCTCTCCGTCGACCGTGACCTTTGGCTGCAGGAGTGCTCCGACGCCCGCGCCTACTACGAGAAGATCGGCAAGGTGCCCGAGGAGCTCTACGAGGAGCTTGACGCCCTTGAGATGCGTCTCAACCGCGGCTACAAGAGAAAGTAAGACCGAAAAACACAACAAAGGACGCTGCCCAGCGGGCAGCGACCTTTTGAGCTTAGCGTGATTCGTCCGCTTCGGCAGCCGCCGCGGCGGCCTCGCGCGCCGCGGTCACGGCATCGAGCACCTCCTGCAGCGTCATGCCCTCGCCGGTGAGGCCGGCCTCCAGCACCGGATCGAGCGGCACACAGAGGTACATATTGTTGCCGCGGGTATAAGCGCCGGTCGTGACGGCGACGGCGCGGCCGTATTCGTTGAGCAGCGCGCCGCCGCTCGAGCCGCGCGAGATGGTCGCGTCGCTGACGATGCAGGGCAGCGTCGAGAGATCGGCCTTGTGCGCCGTGGCGCTCACGATGCCCCGGCTCATGGCGAGACCCAACCCCAGCGGATTGCCGAGCGCGTAGACCGTGTCGCCCATGCGCACCTCCTTCGCGCCCGCGAGCGCGATGGCGTGAAAGCGCGGAACGGTCTCGCCCTCTGCGGTCGTGTGCGCAATGCGGATAACGGCAAGGTCGATGTCGGCGTCGTAGTAGATCACGCGCTCGATCGCGCACGCTTCGCCCGTGATGAGCGTCGCGCGCCCGCTGATCGCGCCGTCGATGGAGTGGTAGTTCGTCACGGCAAGACCGTCCGGTGAGATGAGGAAGGCGCTGGCGTTGGCGGTCGGCTCATCGGCCTCGATGGCCTCCTCGTCCGCGAAAAGGTCAAGGCAGAGAATGGCGGAGAGGTGGCGGTCGGCGGCCTCGCGGGCGGTCAGCGTCTCGCGGCGCAGACCGAGCGCTTCGACCGCCGCGGCGGTGCAGAGTCCCTTCGCGAGCAGACCGTCGAGCAGCGTGCCGCCGTCCTTCGCGGGATAGGTCAGCGCGGCGAGCGCCGTTTCAAAGAGATCGCCGCGCGTGAGCGTGCCCTCGAGCGGACGGGAGATAAGGCCGATGCGCCGCGCCGTGCGCGTAGCGTCGGAGCCGAGCTCCTCGCCGCAGCCGAGCGCGCGCAGCAGCATGGCGCACCAGAGCTCTGCATCCAGCGCGCCGCCGGCGTGGTATTCGCTCCAGTCAATCAGGTCATGAAAGGCGCAGTAGTTCACTGCGCTCCGCGCCCAAGAGGGAATACCCGCCCAGCCGCAGCTGCGGCGGTCGGCCTTTGCGGTTTTCTCCGCACCGAGCAGGCGCACGAGCAGCGCGGCGGCCTGCTCCTGCGTCGCGGCGTCCTCGGCGGCGTAGCCCGCTCCGGTGCCGGTCACAAGACCGAGGGATGCGAGCGCCTCCGCAGCGCGCGTGCCTTCGCCCTCCAGCGCCTGTGCGGCGGGGAGCAGAGAGATCGTCAGCGCGAGCGCGCAGACGAGGGACAGCAGTTTCTTTTTCATGGGATACCTCCGATGCTTGCGAGTCTGCCGCCATTATGACACACTTCCCGCCAAAGGGCAACTCTTTTCCGCCGCGGGCGGACATAGGCGGCGGGCGCGCGGCATAGGTATGAGAAGATCATTCTGCATGGAGGCCGCCCTATGAAAAAGCTCGCCGCGCTGCTGCTCAGCGCTCTGTTCCTGCTCCCGCTCACCGCCTGCCGCACGAAGGAGACCGCCTCCCGCGCGGAGACGGTGCAGGAGCGCTATGCCGCGCTCACGTCCTACACGGCTGCCGCTGCGGTCGAGCTTGCGGACGAGGAGGAGAACGTGCGCTATACGCTCCGCTTCGATGCCGACGCGGAGGAGACAAAGGTCACCGTCCTTGCGCCGGAGCTGCTCGCGGGCGTGACGGCGCACCTCGCCGCCGATACGCTCAAGCTCGAATACGACGGCCTTGTGCTCGACGCGGGCGGGACGCCGGGCGGCGTCAGCGCCGTGACCTGCGTGCCCCTCGCGCTCCGCGCCGCTGGGGAGGGCTGGCTGACCGAGCACAGCGAGGAGGAGATCGAATACGGCGGCGGGACGGTCCGCGCCCTGCGGCTGTGCTTCGAGAGCGAGGCGGGCGGCGAAACGATCCAATGTACGCTCTGGTTCGGCGCGGACGACGCGCCGCTGCGCGCGGAGATCGCGGAAAAGGATAAAATTACCGCATATATGGAGTTTACGAGCTTTGCTTTTTGTGATACAATAGCGACGGACGAAAGCGAAGCCGGCGGCTGAGCGTTTCTCCCTGCCGCGCGGAACGCCTTGCGTTACACTTGGAAGGAAAGCAGTGAACTTATATGGAGAGTACACTGAAGCGCACATGGGCGGAGATCAGCTTGGATAACCTCACCCATAATTTTGAGGCCATTCGCCGTCAGGTCGGGCCGAAGGCGAAGCTCCTCGGCGTGGTCAAGGCGGATGCCTACGGTCACGGCGCGGTGCGCGTGGCGAAGCATCTTGAAAGGCTCGGCGCGGGCTATCTCGCCGTGTCGAACCTCGACGAGTGCGAGGAGCTGCGCGTGAACGGGATCACGCTCCCCATCCTGATGCTGGGCTTCACGCCCGCCGATCAGGCCGAGCGCATCCTGAAAAACGACATGACGCAGGCCGTGCCGAACCTCGCCATCGCCGAGGCTTATTCCTCCACCGCGGTCCACGCGGGCGGAACGATGAAGGTCCACATCAAGCTCGACACCGGCATGGGCCGCCTCGGCTTCCAGTGCGACGACGCGCACTTCGACGCGAGCCTGCGCGACATTCTGAAGATCCTCACGCTTCCGGGACTGGACGTGGAGGGCGTGTTCACGCACTTCTGCGTCAGCGACGAGGCGGCGGACGAGTGCGTGGAATTTACGAAGATCCAGCACGACCGCTTCCTGCGCATGATCGACGCTGTGGAAACGCAGGGCAATTTCCGATTCCGCCTGCACCACTGCTGCAACGCCGGCGGCATCGCCAGCTACCCCGAGTGGGCGTGGGACATGGTGCGCTGCGGCATCATTCTCTACGGCACGGGCGACCTTGCCGAGCGGATGGGCATGAAGCCTGTCATGACGGTCAAGACCACCGTTTCCACCATCAAGGACTTTGACCCCGACACCTCCATCAGCTACGGCCGGCAGTTTTTCACGACAAGACCCAGCCGCATCGCGGTGCTGCCCATCGGCTACGCCGACGGCCTTTTCCGCGCCCTCTCCGGCAAGCTGCGCGTGCTCACGCCCTACGGCGAGGCGCAGCAGGTCGGGCGCATCTGCATGGATATGTGCATGATCGACGTGACCGACCTCCCGCAGCTCAGGGTCGGCGACGAGATCGAGGTGTTCGGCGAGCATCAGCTCATTGAGACCGCCGCCAAGCAGTGCGGCACCATCAGCTACGAGCTGCTTTGCGCCGTCAGCAAGCGCGTGCCGCGCTATTATTACCTCGGCGGCAAATGCGTTGACCGCAATCTCCAGCTCCTCGGATAAGCACCGCCCCCGCGCGCCGCGCATAGGATAGCGTGGGCGGGGGAGCGGAGAAATTCGGTACGCTCCGTATAAATCCCGCCCGAGTGTGGGAGAATGAAAGTGACCGGCCGCGAAGGACGCGGCGGGAACTTCTTCTCGGAGTGTGAACGAAGCGTGGATACCAATGTCAGACGAGGCGATATCTATTACGCCGACCTCTCTCCCGTGGTCGGGAGCGAGCAGGGCGGCGTGCGTCCGGTGCTCATCATTCAGAACGACACCGGGAACCGCTACAGCCCGACGGTGATCGCCGCCGCGATCACGTCCCAGACGAACAAGGCGAAGCTGCCGACGCATATCGCGCTCTCTGCGCCGGACCACGGTCTGCCGCGCGACAGCGTGGTCCTGCTCGAGCAGGTGCGCACGCTCGACAAGCGCCGCCTGCGCGAGCGCATGGGCCGTGTGGACGGCGAGCTGATGGAGCGCATCGACGCCGCCATCGCGGTGAGCTTCGGGCTTGGCAATACGCAGCTGATCTGAAAAGGCCCGAAAGAAGGGGGCGGCGCGTCCTCTTCTTTCGCGGCGGCTTTTGCCGCGACATACCCCCTGCACAAAAGAAAAGGAAGGTACATCATGAAAAAGACTCCTCACGTGCTCACACGGCTCTTTACGCTCCTACTTGCGAGCCTGACGATCCTCTCGATCTCCGTCGCCGCGGCGGGGACGGCGGGCTCCTCGTCCGATCCGCTCGTGACGCTCAGCTATCTCAACGAAAAGTTCCTGCCGGAGCTCATGACCAGGGTGGACGAAAAGCTCGCCGCGCGCACGGACACGGCCTCGAAAGAGCTGCGCGCGCAGGTGGACGCCGACATCAAACGGCTTGAGGAGAAGTACGGCTCGCAGACGTCGAACGAGGGCGCGAGCGCCGGCACGGCGGACAGCTTTGCGGTCGTCACGATGACGAACGGACAGGTCCTCTACGGTGCGATCGGCTGCGAGGTCATGCTGCGTGTCGGCACGGCGTCGGTCGTGTCGCCCTCCAGCCCGGGCCTCATTGACTCGACCGGCGGCACGACGCTGGACAACGGCGCCGGCCTGACGAAGAACCATCTTTACATGATGACGATCTCCGACCGCGGCGTCAAGGCGACCGCAGCGACGACCAAGCTGCTCGTGCGCGGCACCTATGAGGTCAAATAAAAACCGAAATAAGCAAGGCTGCCTGTGCATAGAGTGTACAGGCAGCTTTTTTGTGGGGAGGCGGGAGCATGGACGATCAGGCGGTCTGGCGGCGCGGCGCGCCGGTGCGCTTTCCGAGCGCCCGCTGGGAGCTGACCTTTTCCCGCGCCCTGCGGCGCGAGAACGGCGGACGGTTGGAGCTTGCCCTGCCGTATTCGCCCGCGCGGCCCTGGCCGCTCCCGGAGCTGTTCTGCTTCGCGCGGCTGGAGAGCATCGGCGGAGAGCTCCACATCATCTACGCCTTTGACCGAAGGAAGGCCCCAATATTTTGAAAAAACTGAAAATTATGTCTACCATTTTACAAAAGACTGTGCTACAATAACAATGGAATCCTGCCAAAACCAAAGAAAATGAGGTGCGAGCCCATGAAATGCCCCTACTGCGGTTACAAGGAAAGCAAGGTCGTCGACTCCCGCCCGGCGGAGGAGGGCAGCAGCATCCGCCGCCGCCGCGAGTGCCTGTCGTGCGAAAAGCGCTTCACCACCTATGAGACGGTGGAGAGCCTGCCGATGGTCGTCATCAAGAAGGACGGCAGCCGCCAGAGCTTCGACCGGAGCAAGGTCCTGCGCGGCATGATCCGCGCCTGCGAGAAGCGTCCTGTGTCGTTCGACGAGCTCGAGCGCATCAGCGAGGAGATCGAGCAGAACCTGCAAAACTCCCTCGAACGCGAGGTCTCGACCGAGGCCATCGGCGAGCAGGTGATGGACAAGCTGCGCAGCGTGGACGAGGTCGCCTACGTCCGCTTCGCCTCCGTCTACCGCCAGTTCAAGGACATCGACACCTTTATGCACGAGCTCAACAAGCTCCTTGCGGACAAGACGTAAGGCGACACCGCACAATTGCGCCTTCGCGCTTCACCGGACCGGCTTGCCGAATCGCGCGGTGCCGCCTTAAAGTATATTCTTGATCGAAATTTCCTCCATCTCGTCGAGCAGCCGCAGCTGCGTGAGCAGCTCGGCGGTGTTGGCGCGGAACTCTGCGCCGTCCTCGCTTTCGGCGAAGCTGTGCGAAACGGCGAAAAGCGCCTCCGCCGCGTCCAGCTCCGCGTGCTCGACCATGATGTGAAAGTAGGTTTGCCGCGCGTCCCAGGAGGCATACACCGCGCCGAGCGCTTCGCGCGCCCCCTCCCAGTCCTCCGCCTCGGCGGCGGCAAGGGAGGCTTCCACGCCCGCGCACCAGCCGTCCACACTTTTTGAGACGTAACGTGCGTTGGCCATCGCGCCGCCGAAGAGCAGTGCGAGCACCAGCAGGGGAGAGAGCCAATGCCTCATTTCGCCCCCTCCTTTCCGATGCAGAGGATCTTGCCCGCGTCGTCGATGGTGAGGAGCAGCACCTCCGAGGGGCTGCGATAGCCGCGCGAGGAAAGCTCCCGCGTGAGCCAGCCGCGCGTCAGGCCGCGATAGGCAAGGCCGCCGTCGAGCACGCGCCCGTCGTTGATGAGCACCTGCGGGAGGAAAAGATCGTCCTTCACCGCGCGCCCAAGCTGCTTCGGCGTCGCCGGCTGCTCGGCGGGGTAGAGCAGCACGGAGAGCTGCCCGTCCGTCTCTAAAATGGCGTACTTCACCGTCGTGAGGTCGGTCACGCCCTGACTGCGCAGCGCCTCGATGAGCTCGTCGAGCGTGAAGCGGTTCGCCCGCATGGCGGCTTGCTGTAGGATACCGTCCTTGATGAGCGTGGTCGGGCTGCCGCACACGAGCCGCCGCAGCCGGATGGAGCGCATACAGCCATACGAGAGCAGCATCGACAGCGCGAGCAGCGTCACGATCGGCACCACGCCGTTGAGCAGCGGGATGCCGAAATCCTGCATCGGCACGGCGGCAAGGTCGGAAATGAGCATCGTGAGCACCAGCTCAGTCGGCTCCAGCTCGCCGATCTGGCGCTTGCCCATCAGCCGCAGACCGAGCATGATGATGAAGTATAAAAGGATCGTGCGCACAAAAGCGGTGACCATGGCGGAGCCTCCCAGAAGGATTTTTCGCCTTATTTTGCCCCGTGTGGGAACATTTTATTGCCTTCCTCCGTCATATCCTGACGGTGGAGATAGATTCCATTTTCAAAGCACAGACAAAGAAAGGAGTTTTCGGCTCAAAACCGACAAAGCGCCATGAGCCTCCCTCGCGGAGGACGACGAGGTGGGAGGTGATCGAATTTTCGGCGGATGCCTCCCCGTGCGGTTCCGGCGCGCACACAGCCGACAAATACGCGGGCGACCGCGGAACAGAGGGACTGTGACGGAACGGAAAAGGTGAAATCTCTGTGCGTTTCCCCTTTTGATCGCGCAGGGCGTATTGCGCCCTGCGGCGGAGCCTTGCGCTCCGCAGAGACTTTTGTGATCATAAAGGAGAACTTTTTTATGTGTGGTATCGTTGGATACGTCGGCAGCGAGCAGGCTGCCCCCATTTTGCTCGACGGCCTCGCCCGTCTGGAATACCGCGGCTACGACAGCGCCGGTATCGCGGTCGTTTCGCCGCGGCATGAGCTTCAGGTCAAAAAAACCGTGGGCCGGCTCAAGGCCTTGAGCGACCTCGTCCACGGCGGCGCGGATGTGGAGGGCACCATCGGCATGGGCCATACCCGCTGGGCGACCCACGGCGCGCCGAACGACGTCAACTCCCACCCCCACGTCAGTGAGAACGGCAAGTTTGCCGTCATCCACAACGGCATCATCGAAAACTATGTCGAGCTCAAGGAATTTCTGATCTCGCAGGGCGTGACCTTCAAATCCGAAACGGATACCGAGGTCGTGGCGCAGCTGCTCGAGTTTTACTACAACGAGTGCGGCGACTTCTTCGAGTCCGTGGGCCGCGTGCTGCGCCGCATCGAGGGCGCCTACGCGCTCGGTATGCTCTGCGCCGATTGTCCCGACCGCATCATCGCCGCGCGCAAGGACGCGCCGCTGCTGCTCGGCTTCGGCGAGGGCTGCAGCTTCCTCGCGAGCGACGCGACCGCCATCATCAAGCACACGCGCGACGTGGTGTATATGGACGACGGCGAGATCGCCGTGCTCACCCGCGGCGGCATTCAGCTCTACAACGCCATGCAGCAGCCCATCGAAAAGGAGCATCACCACATCGAGTGGGAGGTCAGCGCGGCGGAAAAGGGCGGCTACCCGCACTTCATGCTCAAGGAGATCATGGAGCAGCCCGACGCCCTGCGCCACGCCATCGCGCCGCGTCTGCGCGGCGGCGAGATCGTGTTCGACGATCTCAAGCTCACGCCGGAGAAAATTCGGGGCTTTGACCGCATCTTCATCGTCGCCTGCGGCTCGAGCTACCACGTCGGCATGGTCGGCAAGTACAATCTGGAGCACCTGCTGCGCCGCAACGTCGATCCCATCGTGGACGATAAGACGCTCGTCATCATCATCAGCCAGTCCGGCGAAACGCTCGACACCATGGCGGCGCTGCGCGAGGCGAAAAAGCGCGGCGCGTACATCCTCTCCATCGTCAACGTGGTCGGCTCGTCCATCGCCCGCGAGAGCGACGACGTGCTCTACACCTGGGCAGGCCCCGAGATCGCCGTCGCCACCACCAAGGCGTATTCCACGCAGCTCGCCGTGCTGGATATGGTCGGCCTCTGCTTCGCCAAGATCCTCGGCACGGTGAAGGAGGAGGAATACGCCGACGCGGTGCGTGAGCTTGCGCTCCTGCCCGACAAGGTGAAGGAAACGCTCGGCCATTGCGAGGACATCCAGAAGTACGCCGCGCAGCACTTCCACCACGAGAGCGTCTTCTTCATCGGCCGCAACCTCGACTACGCGCTCGGCCTCGAGGGCTCGCTCAAACTCAAGGAGATCAGCTACATCCACTCCGAGGCCTACGCCTCCGGCGAGCTCAAGCACGGCACGATCTCTCTCATCGAGGACGGCACACTCGTCATCGCGCTGGGCACCTACGGCCCGCTCTTTGATAAGGCGATGAGCAACGTCGTTGAGGTCAAGGCCCGCGGCGCGGACGTGTTGGCGCTCACCACGGAGAGCCACCGCGGCGAAATGGCAAAGACCGTCGATCACGTCCTCACCATTCCCGATACGGCGGCGATGCTGCTGCCCTCGCTCGGCGTCGTGCCGCTCCAGCTCTTCTCGTACTACATCGCGCTCCAGCGCGGCTGCGACATTGATAAGCCCCGCAATCTTGCCAAATCCGTCACCGTGGAATAAAAGAATAAAAAGGGAAGCTCCGGCAGCCGCCGGAGCTTCCTTTTTTGCGGGGAAAATGCCCCACAACACTTACACTATATCATTTCGCGGTTTACCGTGTCAACACAAAACTGCGCGAAAGCGAAAAGTTCAGAGCCCTGCACAGTTTTCTCCCTGCCTTTTTCGTGCGTTCGGCGGCTTGTGCGGGGCGCGGAGATGTGCTATAGTAAAAGCACCTCAAGAAAGGGTGAGTCCAATGTACAACTGATCCCGAAGGCACCGACGACCGGTCCCAGCACTCTCGAATGTTGAAACGTCATAAACGGAGTTCACCGCCTCCTGCGGTGTTGATATAGAGCGAGAGTGACACCATGAGCAAGCGTTATCCGGTGCCGCCGACTTTGCAGAAAGAGAGGTAACCAAGGATGTTAGATAATAAGAGCGCAGAGAAATAGCCCTTGACCGCGCGAGAGAAAAAGCGGTCAAGGGCTGTTTCTTTTTTGCCGTAAAGCTGCCGGAGGGCGGCTTATTTTTTTACATAATAGGCGTAGTATTCCTCGAACGTGAGATCGTTGTCATAGATGAACGTCGCGGCGTCGACGCCGACGTAGCGGTAGTGCCAGGGCTCGAACTTGTAGCCGGTGATGTACTCCATGCCGTCGCCGTAGCGTAGGATAAAGCCGAAGCGGTGGGCGTTGTCGCGCATCCAGACGAACTGCTGCGTGTTCTTGAAGCCGTTGAGCGTACCGCCGGGAGCGATGACGTCCAGCGCAAGGCCGGTCTGATGCTCGCTGTAGCCCGCGCGAGCGGAGAAACGGTCGGTCGTTGCCTCGCTGTACTGTGTGCGGTAGCGGGCGTAGAGGTTCTTCTGCGTCTGGTAGCTGCGGTAGGGCGAGGCGTTGACAAGGTGCAGCCCGGTCTCCGCCCACATGGCCTCGACCAGGTCGCAGAAAGCGTCGTTGGCCTCGCTCTTGAGCTTGCCGCCGTTGGAGTAGGCGGGCTCGACCGTCACAAGGTCCTCCGGCACATAGTCGCTCGCGAGACGGCTATATTTGTTGACCAGAATGAGATCGCCGTCGTCCGGGTCCGCATCCACCGCGGCGGTAAAGCGCGGCAGATCGTTGTCCGTGTTCACGATGCGCAGCACCTGCTCGAGCGTCCAGACACCGCCGGTGCGGTAGGCAAGGTAACGCTGCGCGCGGGTCTCGTCGTAGTGCGGCAGCTTCGACAGTGCGTCCAGCAGGGCCGGCTCGTCGAACCACGAGGCGGGCGTCTGCGCGAGCGCGGCAAGCTGCTCCGCGCTGAGGGCGGGCTGCTCCTCGACGGCGGGGGCGGGCTCCTCCTCGGGCGCGGACTTTTCCGCCGCCGGCAGAAAGGGAGCAAGACTGATGAGCAGGCTCAGCGCAAGCGCGATCAAGGGTTCGGAGGGCATGGTAAGGTCATCTCCTGATTTATTTTTATTCCAAAGTAAAATTTGCGGGGGAGAGCTTGTCCCCCTCGACCGTCAGCACCCCGTAGGACGGGCGGCGATGGTCGCCGATGCTGCCGGGATTGACGAGCCACAGCCCATCGTGGTAGTCGATGTGCGGGATGTGCGTGTGCCCGTAGAGCAGCGCCTGCGCGCCGCGCTCTCGCGCCTCGTAGGACGCGCGCAGCAGCGAGGACTTCACGCCCAGCGTGTGCCCGTGGCAGAGCAGCACGCGGCAGTCGCCGAAGAAGACGACGCGCTCGCGCTCCTCAAAGCGGCCGAGGTCACAGTTGCCCGGCACCTGCTCGAGCGGGATGCGGGGGTACAGGCGGTGCAGCGCCTCCGCGTCGCGCCAGCCGTCGCCGAGGTGAACGATGGCGTCGAGCGTAGAGGGGCGCTCACGCTCCACGGCGCGGATCATATTGTCCTCATTGCCGTGGGAGTCGGAAAAAAGAAGAATTTTCATAGCAGCGCAGCAGCTCCGTAGGTGAGAAGTGAAATGATGATGCCCGCAAGGAACACACCGGCGGTGATGGCGGGCACGGCGAGCTTGAGCCGCAGATTGAGCAGCGCCGCGATCAGCGCGCCGGTCCACGCGCCCGTGCTGGGCAGCGGCACGGCGACGAAGAGCAGCAGCCCCCACGCCTGATAGCGCACGACCTCGTCGCTCTTGCTCCAGGCCTTCCGCTCGATCCGGTCGACCCAGCGCCCGAGGCGCGGGATATGGGCGCGGACCCACGCAAAGCCCCTGCGCGCGAAGAGAATGATGAACGGAACGGGAAGCAGGTTGCCGAGCAGCGCCGCGAAAAAGGCCTCGCGGAGCGGAAGCCCCATCGCTACGCCGGCGGGCAGCCCGCCGCGCAGCTCGATGACCGGCAGCATCGAAATGAGCACGGTCGCAAGGAATTTTCCCTCGCCGGCCGAGAGCAGCCACTGCACGATCGCGTCTGTCATGCGCCGCTTCCTTTCCTGAATGATAACACGCCTATTATATAAAACCTCACCGGAAAATACAAGAAAAGATTTGCAGGAAGAAACGCGGGAAGGGGACGGCCTCGTGCCGTCCCCTTCCCATTCTTATGCAAGCTCAGCGCTGGTTGGTGTTCTGGTTCTGCTCCTGGTTCTGATTGGTGTTCTGCTCCTTGTTCTGGTTCTTCTCCTTCATGTGCCCGCCTCCTTTCCTTTGTTCTGCTACGGCAGATAGTTTTTCCGCGCGGCGGAAAAACTATACACGGCGCGCAAAAATCCGCAGCGCGGCCGAAAAATGGAAAAATTTCTTCTTCACGGCATTTTTCCGCAAATTATCGTTGACAAACGGCGGCGGAGGTGGTATCATACCTACGCAAAACAAAGAAGAACGGCAGCATCTGTTCTCACCTTTAGCGAAAGCGAGAAGGTCAATGATCGAAAAAGCGCGTGAGCGCTTTGCGTTTGTTGTACGGGTGCGGCATGGCTGCGCTCGTTTTTGTTTGGTCAAATCATTTAATGGAGGTGCTTCGGTATTAGCAAGGATGTGCATCAGCTCAATGAGGACATTCGAGACAGCGAGATCCGTCTGATCGGTTCCACCGGTGAGCAGCTCGGCATCATGTCTGCCGCCCAGGCGCAGCGGATCGCCGACGAGCAGGGGCTTGACCTCGTCAAGATCTCCCCGCAGGCTACGCCCCCCGTGTGCAAGCTCATGGACTACGGCAAGTTCCGCTTTGAACAGGGCAAGCGCGAAAAGGAAGCGAAGAAGAACCAGCACGTGGTCGAGATCAAAGAGATCCGTATGTCGCCCGGCATCGATGTCGGCGATTTCAACACAAAGCTCAAGAATGCCCAGAAGTTCCTTGCCGACGGCAACCGCGTCAAGGTCTCGGTCCGCTTCCGCGGCCGCGAGATGGCGCATACCGACATCGGCAAAGACCTGTTGGTGCGCTTCACCGAGCAGTGTGCCGAGGTGGCGACATTGGATAAAGAGCCCAAGCTGGAAGGACGCAGTATGTCCATATTCCTTTCCCCCAAGACCGGGAAGTAACACAATATACGAAAAGGAGAAACTACCATGCCCAAGCTGAAGACCCATAGCGGTTCCAAGAAAAGATTCAACCTGACCAAGACCGGCAAGGTCAAGATGGCCAAGGCCTTCAAGAGCCACATCCTGACCAAGAAGCCCACCAAGCGTACCCGTCACCTGCGTGCGGGCGGCTATGCCGACGCTACCGTTGCCGGCACCATCCGCAAGATGATCCCCTACAAATAAGATAATTACGATACGCTTTAAGGAGGCTTACTGATATGGCACG
>ENA-ORCN01001132-ORCN01001132.1-human-gut-metagenome-genome-assembly--contig:-NODE-1132-length-19533-cov-10.321083_pt1 | contig 19533 bp, 12 predicted proteins | sample MGYA00242984_ERZ507984 | MGnify/ENA primary metagenome ERZ507984 (study PRJEB26167, sample SAMN06115395) | human gut metagenome | host: Homo sapiens | place: China:Hubei | collected 2016-05-19... | reverse complement strand
CTTTTCCCTCCCTTCCCCAAACCCCATCCCTCCCTTTCCAAAGACTTTCGCGTTTATCGAATCCCTGTTCCCGGCTTTCCCGAAGATGGATTCCTTTGGAGGGATACAGGTTCAAACAATCCCCTTCGAAAGGGGATCTGTTCCAAATGCAAAGTTCTCCGCCCTAGGCAGCCGGAGCCGCGGCGGGCGCGGCAATGGGCTTCGGCAGGGGTGCGCCGAACGCCTCAAGGATGTCGAAGAAATCAAGATAGGTGAAATACGGATACCCTTCGGCGGCACAGCGGCGGTGCAGGGCCTTGCCCTGCCGGGCCAGCGTGAACGAGGCCGTGCGCGCCAGACAGCAGTCGGAAAGCCCGTCTCCGATGAGCAGGGTTTTGCTGTCCGCCGAGACGGCCTCGGCAACGCCGCACTTGCACACCCCGGAAGGGCAGCCTTCGCGGCCGTAGGGGAATTCGAGGCGGTAGGCCCCTTCCCTGTAGACCATGCGGTTGGCGACCACGGGGACATGGCGCAGGCCGTGCCTGTTCAGGATGCGCTTGATGGGGTAGTCCATGCCGTCGCTCACGATGCCGAGGGGGATGCCTTTCGAGCGGCTGTACCGCACGAACTCCACGAACCCGCCGGTGACGGGGACCGTGTCCAGAAAGGCGTCCAGCCGCTCCAGCGGAGCCTCGATGAGCGGGATCTGCCGCTCCATGCACTGGCGGGCCGAGATGGCCCCCCGCACCCATTCGTCCTCGATGGTTTTCCAGGCTGGGCGGGCGAACCGTTCGAGGATCGCGTCGGTCACGTCGAACGGCGTGACTGTGCCGTCGAAATCACAGATGACGGAATACGGCCCCGCCGCGAAATCAGGCAACTGGAACACGTCTTGCTTCTCCGTGAAGGGTTGATCAGTATGCATGTGGAAACTCCGGGCTGTTTCCCCTAAACAAGCAAACAGCGTGCCACGGTGCGGAAATCCGGGGAATGCCATTGCTCCCCTTATGATTGCAAAAAAAGGCGCGAGGCGGCGAAAACCGCGGGGATCGAGAGGGAGCAACAGAAAATGAAGGAAACGGGCTACAAAAAATGGAGCTTACTACAGGAAATGGTGTTAGACCCCGCCCAGCGGCTGCGCTATGCTGGGGCACACAACATGCGGTAGGCTCCGTCCCCCGGTTATCCTTAATAATATACACTGTTCATGGCTGGTTATGAAGTATTTTCGCGGATTGAAGATATCGCTCGTCGCCAAGCTGGTGCTGGCCTTCGTCCTGGTGGCGGTCATACCCATGCTGGTGGCGAGCAAGATCACCACGGCGCTCATCGCCGAGGTGGTGAACAGGAACATCGAGCGCTGGCTCGGGGAAGCCACGGCCTACATGCGCCACAGCGTCGAGGAAACCAACGAGAGCCTCAAGGCCGTGAGCCGCCTCCTCGATACCCGCTTCGACGGCAAGACGACCCTCAGCAAAAGGGAAGCAGCGGCCCTTTCCTTTATGGATATCGACGCGCTGTGGCTCCGGGACGCGGAGGGGGGGCTGCTCTACGCCACCCTGCCCGAAGGCCGGATCGCGGAGCCGCTGTATCCCGGCGCCCCGTTCAGCTGGGTCATTATGGCCGACGGGGCGCGGCGGGTAGCCGTCACGAGCGAACGGGCATTCACGGCGGACGACGGCAAGGTCCGTACCCTCCAGCTTGCCAGCTGGTTCAGCATCGACTACTCGGACAGCAGCGCCAGCGGCCCGGTGATCCTGCGTATCTTCCTGCCGGAGGGCGACACATTCCGGCAGGTCTATTCTTCGGCCTCGGACAAGCCTTTCCATATCCCGCGCAGCGCCTTGAAGGAGATCAGGAAAGGGGCCACAACCGTCTTCATCCCCGAACCCGACTGGACCGACGACACCCCCGGCGCGCATTCCCTGATCGCCGTGGCGCGCGGCGAAAACGGCGAGGTTCAGGCCCTGTTCGTCTCCTCCGCCCTCCTGCTCCCCTTCCGGGGCTGGCTGGCGAGCCCGGTGCTGTTCTGGGGCTTTTTCATCTTCGGGACCCTGCTCTCGGCGGGGATCGGGTACGTGCTGGCCCGCAGGCTGATCAAGCCCCTCCGCCAGCTCAACGAAGGCGCGCGCGACATCGCCGCCGGAAAGCTCGACTGCCAGCTTCCCGTCCGGGGGAACGACGAGATCGCCGAGCTGACCGCCGGTTTCAACGTCATGGCGCGGCAGCTGGAAATCATGCGGCACGAGAGCATCAAGTCCGCCCGGCAGGAGCGTTCGCGTATGCTCGGCGAAATAGCCCTCGGCTTCGCCCACGAGATCCGCAACCCCCTCGTGGTCATCAAGACCTCCGCCGAAGTGGTGCTCGCGTCCCTCGCCGTCAAGTCGCGGGAAGTCCGGCTGCTCGGCTTCGTGGTTGAAGAAGTGGCCCGTATCAACAACCTGATTTCCGAGTTCCTGGCCTTCGCCAAGCCCTCGCCGCTGAAACTCGAATATTTCCCGCTGTCCCCGCTGATACAGGAAATCGTGGAACTGAGCTCCGCCGAAATGGACAAGCGCGGCATCCGGTACAGCTTCTCCAACGAGGCGGAGGACGACCGGGTCCTCGGCGAGCGGAGCCAGATCCGGCAGGTCCTGCTCAACCTCGGGCTGAACGCGATGGACGCCATGCCGCAAGGCGGCACCCTCTCCGTGCGCCTGTACGCGGAAGGCGGGCAGATCCGCATCGAACTCAAGGACACGGGCTGCGGCATCCCCCCGAATCTGCTGTCCACAATCCATATGCCCTTCATCTCGACCAAAAAGAACGGGCTTGGCCTCGGCCTTTCAAAAGCCTATGCCATTATTGAAGAACACGGCGGCAGCATCTCCTGCTCAAGCACGGTCGGGGAAGGGACCGTATTTACCGTGTGCCTGAACAGGTAAGGCGGCTTCCTTTTGAAAACCATACGGTTTCAGGGGAAGGGAGGGGTTCCGTTCCGGCGGGGTTGAGGCGGGAGGAGCTTTTCCGGAAAAGGCGCTTCCCCCCACAACACCCAATATCATTTCACAAGCAATGCTGTCCCAGCAAACGGCGGAATCATGTATACAATCCTCATCGTCGACGACGAAGCGAACCTTTTGGAAGTGCTCGCCGTGGCCCTCGAAAACATGGGCTACGGCACGGTCACGGCGGAAACGGCCGAGGAAGCGCTGGCCGTACTCGAAGAACGGGAAGTGCATCTCGTCCTGAGCGATCTCCGGCTTCCGGGGCTGAACGGACGCGAACTGATGGAAAAGGTCAAGGCCGCCAACCCGGATCTGCCCGTGGTGATCATGACCGCCTACGCCTCGCTCAAGGAGGCTGTGGAGATCATCAAGGAAGGGGCGTTCGACTACACGGTGAAGCCGTTCGAGCTCGACGCCCTCGAAGCCACCATCGCCAGCGCGCTGCGGTATTACGCGCTCGGGCGGGACAACCGGGATCTGCGCGAACAGCTCCAGACCGCCTCGGCCGGGCAGTTCGTCGGGCAAAGCCCGGCCTACCTCGCCCTGCTGCGCAACGTCAGTGAAGTCTCGGCGAGCAGCGCCAACGTGCTCATCACCGGCGAATCCGGCACCGGCAAGGAAGTCGTGGCCAAGGCCATCCACTACGGCGGCCCGAGGGCCAAAGCCCCCCTCGTGACCATCAACTGCGCCGCCATCCCCGAACAGCTCCTCGAAAGCGAGCTGTTCGGCCATGCCAGAGGCGCGTTCACGGGCGCCACGAGCAACCGCAAGGGGCGCTTCGCACAGGCCGACGGCGGCACGCTGTTCCTCGACGAAATCGGGGACATGCCGCTGGCGCTCCAGGCGAAGATCCTGCGCTGCATCCAGGAGAAGGCCATTGAACCCGTCGGCTCCAACACCACGCAAAAGGTCGACGTGCGCATCATCGCCGCGACCAACCAAAACCTCGTCGAAGCCATTGAAAAAGGGAAGTTCCGCCGCGATCTGTATTACCGGCTCAACGTCTACCCGATCATCATGCCGTCGCTCAGGGAACGCAAGGAAGACATCCCCCTCCTCGCCGAACACTTCGCCCTCCGCGCCGCCGGGGAGATGGGCAAAGTCCCGGTGACGTTCACGGAGGCGGCCCTTGATATCCTCAAGAACCATACGTGGCCGGGCAACATCCGCGAACTGGAGAACTGCATCGAGCGGCTCACGATCATCGCCTCCGGCACCGCCATCACCCCGGAACGGCTGGCATCCTGCGCCGTGCCCGGCGGCGGGGACGCAAGCCGCCCCTCCGCGCCCGGCTCCGCCTTCCCGCTCGATCTCGATCGGAAGCTCGCGGAAACGGAACGCGACCTCATCCTGCGGGCGCTCGAAGAAACCGGGGGCGTGCAAGTCAAGGCGGCGGAACTGCTTAACATTTCAGAGCGGAGCATGTGGCACCGCATCAAAAAGCTCGGCATCAACATCATCAATAAAAAGGAAATGATATGACGCCCTTTCCGAACGGAACCGGCCCCGCACCCCGCGCTCCCCATGCCGCCGCTGGTACCGCTGGCACCAGCGCCATCGGCGGCGCGCACGGGCGGCCATGCCTTTCCGGGGCGGCCTTCCGCCGTTTCTCCCTGCCCGCCCTGCTGGGCCTGCTCCTGCTCGCCGCGCCTCTCCACGCCGCGTACGGGACGGAATCCGGAACCCCACCCTCCGGAGACATGGAATGGAAAGGCGAAGCGTCCACCCCCTCCAGGCGCTGCCCAATCCTCCCCTTCGACGGGGAACTCACCCTCGGCGCGGGCGGCAACGTGAGCAGCTCCCCCTACAAGGGCTACGGCCCGGATTGGCTGCCGTTCCCCATGATCACCTATGAGGGGGAACGTTTTTTCATCCGGGGGTATACGGCGGGCGTCAAGATCATCAACCTGCCCTACTTGGAGCTTTCCGCCTTCGCCGGATACGACAGCACCTCTTTCGAGGCTTCCGAATCCTCCAACCGGCGGCTGCGCAGGCTTGAGGACCGTTCCTCGTCCGCCCAGGCCGGGATGGAACTGCGCCTGATCTCGCCTTACGGCATGTTCCATGTCAGCGGGGCCGGGGACGTACTCAGCCACAGCAACGGCTTCAACGGCGACATCGGCTTCATCCAGTCCATAGAATTCGGGCCGCTGGAACTGCTCCCCGCCGTCGGCGCCTACTGGAGCGACGCCCGCTACAACAGCTATTACTACGGCGTGACCCGGAAGGAAGCCCGCAAGAGCGGCCTCGGCGCCTATGCGCCGGGCTCGGGCTTTGCCCCGTATGTGAGCTTCGCCATCGACTACAGCCTCACGGAGCAGTGGGAACTGTTCTGCCAGGGGGAGGTGACGTTCCTGAGCGGCGCGGTCAAAGACAGCCCCATGGTCGGGGAAACGCACACGCAAAGCCTCACCCTTGGCCTGACCTATACGTTCTGAGCGGGCGCGGAGGCGGGGAACCGTAAGCGAGGGAAAGATGCTTCTCCTGTTCCTCACGTCGGGCTGTTTTTCCGGGGGCCGGGCAAGCTTGTCCAGCCCGACGCGCTGTCGGGCTCCGGATGCTTCTCTTTCTCTCCGTCTCCGCACCGTTTGCCGCGCTGCGGAATCCGCGAAAGGCTTTGACAACCATTCATAAAAGAACGATACTCTCCCATAAACGGAGTTTACCGCTCTATGTTGAACGATTATCTGAAAAGCCCGCGCGACGTGCGGCTCGAGCTGGCGGGACGGGCCAAGGCCGAACGGCTGCGCCAGAACCTCACGCAGGAAGCCTTGGCCCATGCCGCCGGGATCAGCCTGTCCACGCTCCGGCGCTTTGAAAAGACCGGGGACATCGCGCTGGCCTCGTTCGTGGAAATCGCATTCGCCCTGCGCCGCATGGACGGGTTCGACGCCCTGTTCCCCGACCCCCCGGTGCACAGCCTGTTTGAAGCCGCGCCCCGCGAACGCAAGCGCGCGAGGAGGCCCGATGCGTCTTGAAGTATATCTGAATGCCCGGGGCGAAAGGCGGTTCGTGGGCTTATTGGAGGAGCGCGGCGGAGACATCCTGTTCGAGTACGACAAGCGCTTCCTCGATTCCGGCATTGAACTCTCGCCCTTCCTGCTTCCCCTGCGGCCCGGGGTGGCGTCCGATCCGAAACGGACGTTCGACGGGCTGTTCGGCGTCTTCAACGACAGCCTGCCCGACGGCTGGGGGCTGCTCCTGCTGGACCGCCTGCTGCGGCGCAGCGGCCTGCCCCTGGAACGGATCACGCCCCTGTCCCGGCTCTCGCTGGTGGGGCGCGGCGGCATGGGCGCGCTGGAATATGAGCCCGTGACCCCGGACCCCGACCCGCTGCCCGAGCGCATCGATCTGGACGGCGTGGCCGAAGAGGCGTGGCGCACCCTCAATGAGGACCCGCTGCCCGTGGAGACGCTGCGCACGCTCATGGCCCTGAACGGCTCCTCCTGCGGGGCGCGGCCCAAGATCATGGTCCGGGTGTCCGGAGACAGGCGGCTCATCGTGCCCGACGCCGTCGCCGAGCCCGGCTGCGATCCGTGGCTGATCAAGTTCCCGGCGCGCCATGACGATCCCGCCATCGGCAGGATGGAATACGCCTGTTCCCTCGCCGCGAAGCGGGCGGGGATAGAGATGCCGGAGACAGCCCTCTTCCCCGGCAGGGACGGGGCCGCCTACTTCGGCGTCCGGCGCTTCGACCGCGAGGACGGCGGCAAGGTGCATGTGCATACCGCCTGCGGGCTGCTGCACGCCTCGCACCGGTACGCCTCCCTCGACTACGAAAACCTGTTCCGGCTGGGAAAATCCCTCACCCGCAATCCCGAGGACGTGGAAAAGCTGGTCCGGCTCATGGCGTTCAACGTCCGGCTCGGCAATCAGGACGACCATTCCAAGAACTTCTCCTTCCTCCTCGACGCGAAAGGGCGCTGGCGGCTGGCCCCGGCCTATGACCTCACCCCCTCGCGGGGCGTGGGCGGGGAACAGACCTGCATGGTCAACGGCAAGGGGCGGGACATCACGGACAAGGACATGATCGCCGCTGCTTCGGTCGTGGACGTGCCCGCCCGCACGGTAAAGGCGATCCTCGAGCAGGTCGGCGAGGCCGTAGCCGCGCTCCCGTCCATCCTCGCGGAGGTTTCCGGCTGACGGAGCCTCGCCTTCCGCATTCCCGGACATCGGCCTCTCAGCCGATCCGATCATGAGGCTCATGTCGCGACTGCGGGCGGCTTCCCGGATACCGCCCCGCTTCCACGCGCCGGGAAACGCCTCATAATGCCCAGTATTCTCTCACGTTAGGCTACCAGCCACCTCAACACGCCGGGGCTCCCGTGGAAGAGGCCGCGAGCCCGGCGGCATTGGGCGGAGCGTACCCGGGGCACACGGAAAAAACGTTGGCACCGCCTCTACCGATGTAGGCGATCTCCAGCCCATGCGCGGCCCCGCCCCGGATGGCCCGGCGCAGGCCATTCCCGCCCGGAAGCGCGGCCTCCTGTCCGGATTTTTCCCGCATCCCCCGGAAAAGCGGGAACAGCAGGCACGGCCCTCATCGTCCGGGGAACCGCCTTTTCCCCATCCGGAGAGGGTGTTGCGGGAACGGCTTCGGCTGGTTATGACTTCTCTGAGCACGGATCTTGCTTGAGCCTTTTGCATGAAGCGCACGCACGGAAATCCCGGCAACGTCGTTGGCAGGCCCGTGCGGCATGTTCCGCCGTTTTGCGGCATGACAAGGAGTCGGACAATGGACGCTACCATACAGGGATTGCGGCTGCCGGAAGGGTTTGCGGGGATGCTTGAAGACAACGGCCTGCCGTTGCCTCCCCTGCCTCTGGAGGCCATCAACGAACTGGAACAGACCGACGAATGGTTTTTCGCCACGGACGGGCGCGAGCCGCTCTCCGGGCTTGCCGGGCTTTACCTTGAGGATCTGGACGCCGTCTTCGACAGCCCCGAAGCGCCGCAAAGCCTCAGGGACGGCCCCGTCCGCTATCTTGGCTGCGGGCTCCTCGGCGGGGGGCTCCAGAGTTGGCAGTTCCGCTATCTGCTGGATGCGGGCCGTCTGCGCCTCGGGCTGTCGCTTCCGTGGGGGGGCGCATGGAACGATCCCGAAACGGAACGCCTGTCCCTTGAGGCGGCATGCAGCTTTATCGAGGCCTGCCAAGCCTGCCTGCCCCAATCGGGCGTGCTGAACGTCGTCCTCGACGCCGAGCGCTGCGCATGGCGTCTGGACACCCCGGAAGGCGACGTGCAGCAACAGGGCGAAGGCCTGTATGCCCTGCTGGATCTGATGCAGGGGCTCGATTCCGGGCTTGTCGGCATGTCCAACGTCAACTGGATGCGCGTCTAGCGCACGGAGGCCACCATGAGCTCCACGATTTTCTCCGCGACGTCCGGAACTTCCATCAGCGTCGATCCCCATGCGGACGTCGAAGGCGCCGGGCAGCAAAACCCCGTAGTTCCCCACGACGCCCAGAACGAGGCGCCGGCCCCCGGAAACCCGCCCAATGAGGATCTCGTCCAGGCCGAGGCCCGGCTGCACCAGATGCTGGACACAGCCCTTGACCGTTCCGGCGGGCTGCGGGGCATCGGCGGGGATCTGTACGACGCCATCAAAACCGAAATCCCCCGCCCCAAAGTCTTCCACGGCGGCTTCCGCATCCACTCCGCCATGCTGAAGGCCGCCAACGCCTGCGACGTGGCGGCGGCGAACCTGCGCCGCATCCCCATTGCGGACTTCCACGCCAATCCGCTTCCCGATGCCGCCTTCGCGGCTCTGGAAGCGTTCGTCGGCGCGCAGAACGAGCTCTACACCCAGATCGGCGCATTCCAGAAGGCCAGCGGCGTCAGCGCCGCCCTGCTCGATTCGCTGGCGCAGGCCACCCAGTTCCGGGCTTCCGAGGCGCTGAATTTCGCCGCCACCATGCAGCTCACGGCGATGCCCGCCGAACGGCGGCAGCAGATAGCCCCCGGCGTCGCGGATCCGCAGGCGCCCACGGCGGGGAAAGCCATGCAGGACATGGCGCACTTCATGCATGGCAGCGGTGACGTCGCCGGGGCATTCAAGGCTGACGCGGCGCGGCTTTTCGGGAGCATCGACGCGCTGGAAGGCCGCAAGGGGCAGATGCCGCTGGCCGAATTCCGGGATACGGTCACCCGGTTGCGCGCCGATCTCGAAGCCCTGCGCGGCCGCATCGACGGGGCGATACACCCCAATGCCGATCCCGGGGGCGGCCCCGTCCTCATCCCCGACCGCACCCTGTTCGCCCCCGCCGAGGCCATGCTCGCCCGTTCCGCCGAGCGGCTGGACGCCCTTGCCTCCGCCGATCCCAGAGCGGGCGTCAAATCCGCCGTGCGCGCGATCCTGCCGCCCGTGGACCAGTCCCTGTTTCCCTCGGCCTCGGCCCTGCCCGGCGGCCTCGGCACGCCGCTCGCCACGGGGCTCGCCCGCTACAACGACAAAGTCAGCGAGATCATGACCCGCCTCGATGCCGGGGCGCTCCCGCCCGAGCGGCTGGCCCACGAAATGGAAGACGCCGTGCGCATCCTGCGGGCCCCGGAGACTCGCCGGGCCTGCGGCACGCTCCTGACCATGATGGCAATCGCAGAGCACCCTACCATCGGCGCAAAGGAAATCGGCGGCTACTATCAGCATTTCTGCGGCGAACGCATCCCGCGCGGCATGGCGGACCTGTTGCGCCGGAGCGTGGGGCAAAACGGCTTCGTGCTCGTGCCGTCCGAGATGAAAAGGCTTGCGGCCCAGATCGAAAACACGCCCCTGCTCACGCGCGATGGTATCCTCGTTTCCGAGTTTCAGGAGGCCGCCGGGATGCTGCGCTCGACCGGGGCCAACCCGCAGGCGCGGGGCGAATACATCCAGGCCGCGCTGGATCACCATGTGGACATGAATACCATCCTCGAAGCCTCCCTGCGCGGCATCATGGCCGACCAGCTTGAACTCCGGGCGGGCGACGCCATCCTGACCGATACCCGCAAGCTCGGGCAGGGCGCGGCCAATACCGTGCATCTGTGCACGTACCGGGGCAGAGACGGCGAAGACATGAAGCTTGTGTTCAAGCCCGAGGTGGGCGCGCGGCGCGGCCTCGACCATCTGTGCGCGTCCGGCCTCGGCTACCGCAACGGGGCGCGCGTCATGCAGCTCAACGTGGCGGCCTCCCGCGTGGCGGACGCCATCGGCTGCGGCGGAACCATCGCCCGCTCAAGCATCGGCAGCCATGACGGGCAGCTCGGCCTGTTCATGGAGGCCGCCCCCGGCAAGACCTTCTTCGATATCGCCAGAGGCAAGCCCGTCTGCCGGATGCCTGACGGCAAGGAACTCAATTTCCCCGAAACCTGCCGCTTCCTGCGCTCCAACGGGAAACTCGACGCCATGCGCGCCAACCTGATGCGCGAACTGTCCAAAATGGAATGGGCCGATGTCCTTTCCGGGCAGGTGGACCGCCACGGCGACAACTACCTCATCGACATCAATCCGCAAACCGGAGCCGTAAAGATCACGGGCATCGACAACGACGCCAGCTTCGGAACCCGCAAAGCGGGCATGACCGTCGTTGACCTGAGCCGCCCCACCCCGCGCCAGCAGGATTTCCTGAGCAAGCTGCGCAGAGAGGGGTACACGATACCGCCGGACGGGCGCATCGACCTTTCGAAGCTCCCCGACAGACTGCTGAGCGAAACGCGGCAGCAGTTCGGTTTCAACCAGCTGTTCCGGCCCGTGTTCATCGACCGCGATACCTTCGACAAGCTCACAGCCATCCGGGAAGACGACTACCGGGCCATGCTCGCCCCCTGCATGGACAACGAAGCCGTGGATGCCGCGGTATCCCGGCTCAAGGACGCTCAGCGCCACGCCGCCCGGCTCGAAAGGGAGCACCGCGTCGTGGAGGACTGGGCCGCCCCGGGCATCAAGGAAACGTATGCCCGGCATAAGGTCGGCGCAAAGGGTTCATTCGGGGAGCGCATCCAGAACGGTTTCTTCACCCGGGACTTTCTGACGAAGTTCAGCGCCATCCTCTGATCCGAGGGTGCCGCGAAACGCCTCCGGACGCCGCATTTCCTTGGGGATGCGGCGTCTTTTTTTACGGTGCCGCATCCTCCAGGCATGAAAGGGAACGAGAGATATCCCAGATACCGGAGGGAGCCCGATCCGCTTCCTCCGGCATTTGAAGGAAATGGCAGGCCCGGCTGTACAGGGAATCATACCGTACCCTCCCTTATTGAGCGTCCATTTTGCATGTCCATTATATAAGTATAACATGAGCGTCCGATCAAGAAGGACAATGTGAGCGTCCATTTTGAAAGCCTGTTTCTAAGCAGGTGAGAACGGATATTCTGAGTGTCCATTTTATGCGTCCATAAAGACAGGAAACTGTGAATGTCCACAGACACTTTACAGTACCTATCTTATTGTAAAAAACGGAATAATAAAATTGACATAATAAAAAGATTATGCGCTACTATGTTTCTGCGGATAATGCGCGCTCCCACCAGCGCTCTTCTCCAATGCACAAAAAGGCCGCAGCGAATCGCTGCGGCCAAGGCTTGCCGGAAAATCTCCGCACAAACGCTTTAAGGAAATCCCTCGGCTTTTGTCCTCTGAAAGGTATCCATTCCAAAGGCGATCCCCGCCGTGAAAGCACAGGGCTTCGCAATACGCGCAGCCTTGGAAAGAGAAGGAAGGAAGGAAGGAAGGAAGGAAGGAAGGAAGGAAGGAAGGAAGGCCGTACTGACTGTTTTTGGGAAGGGGAAACCTTCTTCAGAAAAGGCCCCCTTCCCCAGCGTTACCCCTTTCAAGGCTCGCCTATGAACAATCAACCAGTCTGCCCGGACTCCGGTTCGGCCAGCAATTCCAGCAACTGGCCGAGCGTCTTCTTGCCGAACGCCACTTTCGCCTTGTTGATGATGAGACAAGGCACGCTCATGATCTTGTACCGTTCCCGCAGTTCCGGGAAGTGGTTCACGTCGTAGACCTTGGCGGTCACCAGCGGATTGGAGGCGGCGATCTTCTGCGCGGCTATGACCAGTTCCGGGCACATGGTGCAGGACAGGGCAACCACGATTTGCAGATCCAGCGGCCTGTCGATGGCGGCGATGGCCTCGGCAAGGGCGGGATCGATGCTCTGCCCGGGGCCCGCCGCGTTGTACAGGCCCACGACAAATGAATTGAACTCATGCCCGCCGGGAACGCCGTGGAAGGCAATACCGGTGTCGGCCCCGTCCGCGCGCAAAACCCGCACGCAAGGGCGTTCCGGCCCGTCGGACGGCGGCGTCCACTCCACGGTCAGCTTATCCGTCAACGCCGCAAGCTCCATCAGCATCCGGCGCAGATCTTCCGAAACCGGGCGGCTGTCCGGTTCCGCCTTCAGGATGAGCGGGCGTTCCATCCGGGCGAAGACACCCGCAAGCTGTTCCCGCTGTTCAGCGGTAAGGAATCCGCCTTCGGTTTCAGGACGCCCTCCGGCGGCAGCCTCTTTGGGCGCTTTTGGGGATGTTGCCGGGCGCTGCGGGCGCAAACCCGTCTTGCGCTGCATGTCCGCCGCATAGCGTTCGATGGAGGTGGCGGCAACGGCCCCGTCGGAAACGGCGGTGACCACCTGACGCAGCCGCTTGTCGCACACGTCCCCGGCGGCGTAGACGCCTTCCGTCCTCGTCCGTTGTTCCCTGTCGGTAACGATGTTCCCCTGCCCGGTCAGCTCCGCAAGGCCTTCGGCCAGCCGCGACGCGGGCTCGTACCCCGCGAAGACGAATACCCCGAAGGTCTCGCCCTCGGGCGGCGCATACGTTTCCAGCTGCCCGGTCACGGTGTCGCGGAACACGGCACGGCGCAGGGCCGTGTCGCCTTCCACCGCTTCCAGAACGGTATTGAAGCGCACCCGGACGGATTCGTGGGCGAGCACCTGCTCGGCGATGCTTTCGGCGCAAGACAGCGTGCTCCGGCGCACGAGCATGGTCACGGAACGGGCGTACCGGGTGAGGAACATGGCTTCCTCGGCGGCGGCGAATCCGCCGCCCACCACAAAGACATCCCTGTCCGTGAAGAACCCGCCGTCGCACGTGGCGCAGTAGGCCACGCCCCGGCCCCGGAACGTCTCCTCGCCTTCAAAGCCCACCTTGCGGGGATGGGCCCCGGTAGCGAGCAGCACGGCGAAGCACCGGAAAGCCCCCCGGCTCGTGCGCACGATGCGGAAATCCCCGTCCACGTCGATCCCTTGCGCTTCGGCCAGCAGGAACTCCGCGCCGAAATGCCGGGCCTGACGGCGCATGGTTTCGGTAAGCGAATGGCCTTCGGTCTTTTCCACGCCGGGATAATTCACCACTTCGGCAGTGATCGTTATCTGCCCCCCGAAGGTGTCCTTTTCCACGACAAGCACCCTGTACCGGGCGCGGGCAAGGTAGAGGGCGGCGGCCAGCCCGGCCGGGCCGCCCCCCACCACCACCGCGTCGTACAGGTCGGCGGCCCGACCGGCGTCCATTACAGCAGGCCCACGAGGTCGAGGCTGGGCTTCAGGGTTTCCGCGCCGGGACGCCACTTGGCAGGGCACACCTGATCGTCGTGCGAGGCCACGAACTGGGAAGCCTGCACCCGGCGGAACAGTTCGTCCGCGTTGCGGCCCACGTTCCCGGCGATGACTTCATAAGCCACGATGCGCCCTTCGGGGTTGACGATGAAACTGCCCCGCTCGGCCATGCCTTCCGATTCGATCATCACGTCGAAATCCCGGGCCAGCGCTCCGGTGGGATCGGCGAGCATGGGGTACTTGATGTTCTGGATGGTCTTCGAGGCATCGTGCCACGCCTTGTGGACGAAATGGCTGTCGCACGAAACCGAATAGATCTCGCATCCGATGGATTTGAAATCTTCATATTTTTCAGCGAGATCCTCAAGCTCCGTGGGGCACACGAACGTAAAGTCCGCCGGATAGAAGAAAAACACGGACCACTTCCCGAGGATATCGGCCTTGGTCACGGTCTTGAAGGCGTTGTCCTGAAAAGCCTGAACGCTGAATTCGCTTACTTCCTTATTGATCAGGGACATAACTATCTCCTTTGGTTTTCGTTGGTGTGTCCGCACGGCCATGCCGCCGCGCTTCGTTAATTGAATACGAAATTCATTACCATTTAAGGCTCCCTTGTCAAGGCCGCGGGAACGTGATTTTCCTGAGCGCGCCCGCCCGGCACGTATCCCCGCGTAGCCCTTCACGCCCACGTACCGCTTTTACCCGCAAGGATACATTACTTTTTCCGTTCCATCCCCACCCGTGCCGCACTCTCATCACGGCATGGGGTATTGCCGTGAGCTTCGCCCATCCGCGCGGCGGCATCAAAAAACCTCGATATGAGCCTGTCCGGTTTTAGCCTTCGCCCGCCCGCGCGGCGCATTCCTGAAAGGAGCCAGAGTCCACCCTGCGCCATGCCCCGGCCCGGTGACCAACGCGGCCCTCCCCGCCCGGCGGATCGCCCCGCATCCCATGCGCCGAAGCGCCTTTCGGCCCTCGACAGGTTTGCAGGAAATCTGGTATCCGGTAAGGGACCGTTTCCGCAAAACCGGGAGGACGCCATGCCCGATCTTGCCTCAGTCCTTGAACAGGCCCGCGTGCCCGAGCATTCCGCGCCGTTCATGCAGGCCATGTCGCAAGGGACGGCCTTTCTGGAGGGGGAATACCTCTTTCTGACGGCTGACGATTGGCTCATGGCCATCGGGTATCCGCTGTCCGGCGAGTATGCCCACGAAACTTTCGAACGGGCGCTCGCGGCGGCCCTGCGGCGTGTCCCCAAGCGGCTCGAAGGCGTGGACTGCTGGGCCATCGGCCCGGACCTGCCCGCCCGCCTCGCGGGGCACGTCACGGACAGGGACACGTTCTACATCCTGCCGTGCGACGCGCCCGTGCCCGCCCGCCTGCGCCGCCCGGTGGAAACCGCCGCTGAAAAGCTGACCGTGCGCGAGGGCCGCGACTTCACCCCAGCGCACCGCCGCCTGTGGGCCGAGTTCATGAACCGGGCCGTCCTGCCGCCCAACGTGCGCGGGCTGTTCGCCCGCACCGGGGCCGTGCTGGATACGCCGGGGCTGCGCCTGCTCGACGCCGTGGACGCCGAGGGCAACCTCGCGGCGAGCCTCCTCCTCGACGACGCGCCCCGCCGCTTTTGCAGCTACCTCATCGGCGCGCACTCCCGCACGCACTACACGCCCCACGCGGCGGACCTGCTTTTCGCGCACATGCTCCGCTCCGCTAAGGAAACGGGCAAGGAATACGTCCATCTCGGCCTCGGCGTGAACGACGGCATCCGGCGCTTCAAGACCAAGTGGGGAGGCCGCCCCGCCCTGCCCTACGTCATGGCGAGCTGGCGGGAAACGCCCCGCGAGACGGGCAGCGAAACCATAAGCAGCCTCGTCCGCATCCTCCTCGAATCGCCGTCGGATCTCTCCAAGCGCCAGATTTTCGACTCGCTGCCCCAGCAGCGGCCCTTCGCCATGCTCTGGGAACTGACGAAAAACGGCAGGACCTCATGGATAGGCGGCACGGCCCACTTTTTCTGCTATTCGTTCGAGGCGGCTTTCCGCAATCTGTTCGAGCGGGTGGACACCGTATTGTTCGAGGGCCCGCTCGACGCGGACTCGCTGGACGAGGTGGCCCGCATCGGCAAGACGCCCGACGGCAGGCACCCGCCCCTGATCGATCTGCTTGAGGAGCCGGAAATCAGGCTGCTCGAACGGATCGTGCAGGGCCCCACCGGAAAGCTCGCCCGCTTCCTCAACGCGGCGAACCCCAACCCCGCCGACGTGCGGGGGCTGCTCGCAACCACCCGGCACTGGTATGCATTCTTCTCGCTGTGGACGGCGTATCTCGAACGGCAGGGCTGGAACCAGTCCGTGGATCTCTGCGCGTGGCACACCGCGCTCGAAATGGGCAAATCCGTCATCGGCATGGAAAGCCTTGAAGAACAGGTGGCGTCCCTGGAGTCCGTTCCCCTCGGACGGGTGACCGCCTTCTTCAGAAGCTGCCGCTCATGGAAGGGCTACGCCCGGCGCAACATCCATTCGTACCTCGACGGGGATCTTGAGGGGATGCTCGGCACGAGCACCGAATTCCCCTCGCGTACGGAACAGATCATCGACGGCAGGAACCAGCGCTTCCGCGAGCGTATGCGCCCGTTCCTCGAGGAAGGCCGCGCGGCGGTTTTCGTGGGGTCGGCCCACATGCTGCAACTGCGGGATATGCTCGCCGAAGACGGCTTCACGGTCCGGCAGGCGTACCCCACGTGGCGGCACAGGCTCCGCGCCGCGATCAGGGGCAGGAATGGCGGTTAGCGGGGAAATCTGGGGTTCGGCCACGGGCCCCGAAAGCCATTCCCCCCGGGCCCCCTCGAAATGGGGGAACGCCATTTTCCGCCATTTGGTGAAATCGAGCCCTCGGAATGGGTAAAGGGGCTGAAAAAGGGCTCCCGCAGGCCACAGTCTTTGAAGAAGATCGGGGTCGTGAATGAAATCGGTTCCCTCCGCAGGGGGGATAATCATAAAAATTTTTCGTCCCGGCGGAGTGCGATAACGCCGGCGGGCCCTGCCTGTTTCCCCATCAACCTTTTCCCTGAGCGCGCGGCGCGCGGGTTCCCGGAGAATGCCATGCCACCATCACGTTGGGCGTCGTTTGCCGCCGAGGCAGCCGTGCCCGAGCAGCTTGTCCCATACGTGCGGGCCGTTTCCGATCTCGAGCCACTGGAGTGCGGGGGCTTCCTCGCGTGGCGCAGCGGCCCGGCGCTGGTGCTTGTCGGGCATGACGCCGGGTTGAAGCAAGGCGGGGCGGAACAGGAGTGCAGCAGGCCGGAAGCGGCCCGCCTCGACGCGGCGGTGCGTGAAGCCTCCTCCCTGCGCGGCATCGAATCGCTGACCGTCCTCTCCCCATTCCGGCCCGATGCCGCCCCGGAATGGGCCGTTTCCACCAAACCCGACGCCTATTGGGGCATCCCCCTCCCCACGGATACGGCGGACATGGCCTATGGCCAAAAGCTCCGCAACCAGCTCCGGCGCGCCCGCCGGGACATTCTCATTGCACGGGAGGGCTGGAAACCGGATCATGCCGAACTGGTCGAACAGTATATCCGTTCGCGGCCCTTCGAGCCGGGGACGCGGCATCTCTTCCGGCACATCGGCCCGTATGTGGAGGCCGTGCCCGATGCCCTGCTGTTCGCGGCGCGGGACTGTGAAGGCGCGTTGCAGGGCTTCGCCGTGGGCGATTACACGGCGCTCGGAACCGTTTTCCATCTGTTCGCCTTCCGCGCCCCGGAAAGCCCGTCCGGCACGGCGGATGCCCTTTTGGACGCCCTCGCCGCAGAAGGCATCCGGCGCGGGCATACGCTCCTGAACCTTGGCCTCGGCATCAATCCGGGCATCGTGTTCTTCAAACGCAAGTGGAACGCGACGATCCTCCGGCCCCACGTGGAAACGTCATGGGCGGTGCAGCGGCCCCAGGAAGCCGGCCTGCTCGGGTCCCTGAAAAAACTGTTCGGCATGTAGGAGAACCCCATGGCAAAAGACGGCGGCGCGGCCGATCCGCTGCGCGATCCCCGTTTTCAGGAACCTTCGGTTTGGCAGCTGTTCCGGGAAAGCCTGTTCGGCAACCCCCGCCTGCTTGACTGCATACAGGTGGAAGTCACCTCCGTTTGCCCGGGGCGCTGCGTCTATTGCCCGCATACCACGCAGGCCGGATACTGGCGCTCGCGGCACATGGAAGCCGCGACCTTCGCCCGCCTGTGGCCGCTCATGCAGGAGAGCGGGCGCGTGCACCTGCAAGGCTGGGGCGAACCGTTCCTGCACCCGCGGTTCATGGATTTCGCGGCGCTGGCGCGCAAGGCGGGCTGCCGGGTTTCCACAACCACCTGCGGGCTGCGCATGGACGAAACGCTTGCCGCGCAAATCGTGGGAAGCGGCATCGACATTGTAGCCTTTTCCCTCGTGGGCACCGACGAGGCCAGCAATGCCCCGCGCGCGGGCGTGCCGTTCAGCCGCGTCTGTGAGGCCGTGCGCACGCTCCAGCGGGTCCGCAAAGCCAAAATGGGCGTGCATCTGGAGCTGCATTTCGCCTACCTCATGCTCGCCTCGCAGATGGAGGCCGTGGAGGGCCTGCCCGATCTTATGGACGAACTGGACGTACACGCGGCGGTGATCAGCACACTGGACTACATCGCGGCGCCGGGGCTGGAAGCGGAAGCCTTTTCCCCGCACGAGGCCGGGAAACTGGACGCCGCCCGGGACATACTCGAACGCGTCGCCGGAGAAACCGCCAAACGCGGGCGCGGCCTCTACTACAGCCTGCCCTCCCCTCGGCCCGATGACGGCTGCGGCCTGTTCCCCTGCCGGGAAAACGCAGCCCGGACGCTCTACGTGGACGCGGAAGGGCGCATGTCCCCCTGCATCTACCTGAACCTTCCGGTGGATGCGCCTGCCTCTTCGCCCGAGGCCGTGAACCGCCGCGTGTTCGGGTCCGCCGTAGAGGAAGACCCCCTCGGCATTTGGCAAAGCGGCCCTTTCCGCATGTTCCGCGATGCGCTGCAAAGCCCTCTTCCGGATATCCCCTGCCGCACCTGCCCCAAACGTTTCGAAACGGGGAACTGACGCCTACCCCCTCCCGGTAAAACGATGCCCCGGAAACTTTAAATTCCGGGGTTCTTCTTTTGGGCTTTCAGACGGGTAACGCACGTCCATGACATCGTGGAGACAGGCCGTAGTTTCGCTTAAATTCGGGCCCCCGATTTTTTATTGAACGCCCTACCCTACCGCAATTCGTATGAGCCATAGGCAGGAAGAAGGCTCGATAGCGCGTCCCCCTATTGATAGTGAGGACCCCATAAAAGATCGGGAAGGGCTTGAAGGAATGTTTCCTTCACACAGCGTTGCATAGAAACAACGTGCTTTGGGACCCCCTTTTGGGGATGTGTTTACTTGAAATAGGGAACAGCTTGAAGCGTTTTTTCCTGCTTTGAAATCAAGAACAGAAAGATCTGACTTTTTCTTTCTTTCTATCATGTAGGATAAAACGGAAAAAAGGCCGTCCAATATGGACGCGCAGAATATCCGTCCATTTCGTCCTCTCTTGGATGTATATACTGTTTTTATTATCTATTTTTGAATAGGGACATTTCTTTTCGTCATAAATATGATTGTCCGCGAAGAGCGGCCATTCTGTCCTTGCATGTTGGACAGGCATACTGTCCCGGGACACGCTGCGCGTCCAGACTGCAAGGACAGCGTGTCCTGACATGCTATCCCCGCTCATTGGACTTCCAAAATGTCCCTACTTCCCGGCGATCTGCATGTCCTTTCAGTTTGTCCGATCTGAATATCCTCACAAAAAGGACATACGTTTTGTCCGAACAGTTTGTTTGAGCACAATGGCCGATCAAAATATGCATAGCCGTTTTTCCGGTCAAAATATCCTGCCATACTAGACGCTCGAAAAGGACTCTCATATGTTCCACCCAAAATGGACACTCACAATGTCCATGCAAACCATATATGGTTGCCTGTCTCCGTCAGAGCGATTGGGAATGCTCCGGTGGGGAG
>ENA-ORCN01001112-ORCN01001112.1-human-gut-metagenome-genome-assembly--contig:-NODE-1112-length-19780-cov-78.449576_pt1 | contig 19780 bp, 18 predicted proteins | sample MGYA00242984_ERZ507984 | MGnify/ENA primary metagenome ERZ507984 (study PRJEB26167, sample SAMN06115395) | human gut metagenome | host: Homo sapiens | place: China:Hubei | collected 2016-05-19... | reverse complement strand
TCGAACTCCCGACACCCGGTTTTGGAGACCGGTGCTCTACCAACTGAGCTACTCCCGTGTTTGCGGCTGCAAAGGTAATGGAAACTTTCAAATCTGCAAGTCCTTTGTTGCTTTATTTTCTTTAAAAAATGGCTTGTAACATTTGTAAGTCCTGATACATAATGCGATAGGCTGCCGCTTTTTTTTCTAAAGCCAGCGGATAAGCTCTTGATGAAGAGGGCATGCGGTAGAGCCGCATAGGGCGGTCTGCGAAAATGAATTCTGTAAAATCGCCGACTTTAGGTTCTTGCAATGAGAACAGCGCACAGAGCGTGTCGGTAGCTTTTTGTCCCGTAGTGACAATCGCTTTACACTGTGGCAGTTGTTGCAATAATGCGGATATGTCGGTAGGCCGGACCACTTCGAGGTACTTATCGGATGCATTGTCTTGCAATCGCCTTACGGCAGTGGCCGTATCGAACAGGGCTATCCCTTTTTCGTTCAGGAAATCGATGATACGCTCCTTGCGGAAAGCTTTTTGGGATTTGTCGGCAAAATGGTCTTTATCATTGAAGAATAAAAGACCTGCAATACGCCACATGTCATTATTCCAGTTCGGGTAGTAAAACTCCATGGACCAGCGTTTTCTTTGCGGCGGGAAACTCCCCAGCATCAGCAAACGTGCATTGCCGGGAAGGAAAGGTTCTAAAGGATGCTGTTCTATTTCCATAAGATTGATTTTGCTTATACATTAGCGGATGATAAGGCAAAGTTAATCAAAAATAGTTTTTCAGCAGCTTTCAAGTCCCAGATTACTCATTTTTTCCGTAATCCGGAAAGGAAAGTCCGGATATTCGTATAAGCTGAACCGGGGTTCGGTTTTTCCTTCCGTATAGTTCCAGATGGAAGCATAGTCTTCCGTGTCTTCTCCCATGGCTTGCAGTTGTCGCAGATAGGCGGCTATGGATTTGCTTTCGACAATGTATACTGCTCCGATGCTGTCTATGATAGGACTATGGCGACGTGTACCGTCGTGTTCGAAACGAAGGATACGCTTTCCTTCCGGAGTGATTCCTACCGTTTTGAAAGTCATGCTTTTTCCGATGGCAGGAAGGTTCAGCACATTCCGGTCTGTGGCGAGGAACGGCAGGCGATGTGCTTTCGTAAAACGGCGGATACAGGCGGCGGGGTCGTGTGTCCGTTCCAACAGTACGGAGAGGTTATGGGCATCTTCTTTGGTAAGTTTTCCGAATGCTTTTTCTTCCTGCTCTTCTTGTATGGAGCGGCTGTTTGGAGTGAAAACGGCATTATTTTCTTCAAATCCTTTCACCGAGAATGTGTAGTAACAGATTATGCCCAGTTTATTTAATACCTGTCGCAGGCGTGCAGTGTGCCCCCGGCGGGATGCGGCTACATTATACACCAGCTGGTTGGTGATGAGCCATCCTGCCGAGAGCAGTTTGCGAATGCCTTCCTCTGCTTCGGGAGTAACTTCCAGCGGGGTTTGGAAATGTGTCTGGATGATAAACTGACGTATGCCGACTGTGGATGCCTTTTCCTTGAATTCACGCAATATGTCCACTAATTCGTCATTGATGCGCATCGGTAGATAGGCGGGCAGGCGCGAACCGAGGCGGATGCGTTGCAATTCGGCGTATTTCTCACCTTCCGGGCGTTCCTGGTTGGCTTTTCGCTTGCGCACCGCCATACGGTAAACGGCGTCCAATATGTTGCACAAGGTTTTGTTCTGGCTCATAAGTGCATCGCCGCCGGTAATGAGGATGTCACGCAATTGCGTGTCTTCTTCGAAATAGGTCATGAGACGGCGCAATTTCTTGTCCCAGCTTTCTTTGGGATGCAGTTCTTCAAATTCAAAGTTGAGGCGTTTGCTTTGGAAATCGTACATACGCTGGCAGGAAGCGCAAAGTCCGCCGCAGGCTCTCCCCATGGTATCGGGGATAAGAATGGCCACCTCAGGATAGCGTCTGTGGATATTGTGACCATCGGGCAATAACCAGCCTGCAGCGTTCGGCTTGCCGGCTTCTACAATGTCTTCGCGTTCCCAGGCGCGGATTTGTCCGTAGGTCTCCACCAATTGGGGCGAGTAGAGGATATAGCTGCGTAAAGAGTCGTCGTTATAGCCGCTTCCGGTACAGTTCAATAAGGAAAGGTAGTAGGGGGTGGCGAAGAACGGCATGCCTTTTTTACGTGCACGCGACAATAAATACATGGTTTCCACGGAAAGTGAATTGCCCAGGAAACGGTTCAGCTCCGTAGGGCTTTTCACTGCCATTGCAAGGTGGAAGCGGAAATCGTTCCACCATTCGCTGACGAGCCGGAATTTTTCTTCATAGCTGATGCCTTCTGCAAAATGAAAGCGTGAAGCAGAATTCTTGCGGTTTTCTATTTTCTGTATGAGGGCATGCAGGATACGTTCTTTGTTGTATGCCCGGAGTTGTTGCACATCCTCATCCAGTCCGGAAGGCCACCGTTCACTCCAGGCTTTTACGCGTTGGAAGCCGGGTAGGGGATGTTCGGGGTGTTGCAGACGTTTGAATTGTCGGAATAAATCAATGAAAAGGTCAGTTTCGAGGTATTCTTCCAGTTTGCCGGTGAGGAAATCATAGAGTAAGGAGAGGGTTGAAACAGGCAGTTGCTTGTCCGTTGAGAGCTCATGTACTTTTTGTCCGTCATAATCAATCAGAAGTCGAATCAGCTTGCCGGCCTCACTTTCCGCTTGGGGATGTCCCGTCATATACTCCGACAGATATGTTTTGAAAGTCTGTGCATCTCCGCTTCGGGCGGCGATGCCGGTCAGTTCGGGGAGTTCGTGCCGGTAAAGTTGTTTCAGTTGTGAGGGAGTGAGTGCAAGCATTTTCTTTTGTTTCATACGCAATTCTTTTTTAGAGATTAATAATCGGTGATTGGCGCAGGATGCGCTTTCAATATTCCGTGAGGGGAAAAACGGTCTGATAAATATAACAAAAAAAGGCGGGGTATAAAAACCTCGCCTTTCGTCTTATGAAATATTTTAGATTTCTTTTTGTTTTGCTAACAAACGCTTTTCTGCCTATTTGTCAAAACTTTAGCTTATGCTTTTTCTTGTTCGTCACCTTTCTTTTTCGGTTCTTTCTTTGCCAGCATGACTATGTTGTATACATACTCTGTCATCCATTGTTCCGAGTATCCTAACCGCTCTTTGTATTGGCGGACTGTCATAGCGGTCTTGTGCACATCGTCCTTTTTCCACACGGTCTTGGTGCAAACCTCATGTACTGTTTTTTCGGTCATGCTGCGTAATGCGCCTTTGAAGATGGAAGGCATACGGAATTTCCATTGCATCAAGTTGCCCATTAACATCATCAGGTCGTTGGAGAATCCCTGATACATGAAAAGATAGGCTTGTACATCGTTCTGTGTACGGCAGTGCTTTTTTACGGATGCGTCAATCTCTTTAAAGAAGCTTTCGCTGATGCCGTAATCCTGCATCAGCATCTTGCGGGAAGCCGCTTTTTCCGCTTGTCCCAGACGTCCGCCTTGTGTGGGGATTTTGAATAAACGTTTGAAATTGGCTACATCCGGTACAAAACGGATGTTGGTGATGCCCAGATTGGCGGCTATCACGGACTGGAAATAGACGCGTGTCAATGAAACGAAGTCCTCCACATTTCTGGAAGAAACCTCTTCCGAATTCTTGTTGAATAGTTTGGCAAATATACCCATGATGATAATTTTTCTGATTTATGGGCGCAAAGGTAGTAAATAACTTGCTTTTTACCAGCACTCCAACTCTTTATTTCAGCTTGAAGTGAAACTTATGCCCTTCGAATACGGGTTCCACAATGTCATAACGGATGAGTTTGGCAAGCAGATGCTCTGCAGCACGGCGTGACAGACGTGCCAGACGGCAATAACGGTTCAGTGACAACCGGTCGTTTTGTTCCAGTAAATCAAGCAGTAGCTGCTCCCGTTCGGTATATTCCATCAATTCTCCTTGGGGACTTTCGCTTTGTTGCCAGATACGCAGATGTACCGGGGTGGCAAGTATGTTCTCGTCCTTGATGCGCAGATAGGCAAGATATTTGCCGGCTTCGTCCTTGGCATATACCGGTTTGCGGTCGCTTTCATCGATTTGCACCAGCAATACGCTGCGACCTTCTACCTGATAGGTCTGTGTGCTGTAACTCACTTCCGGTCGGCAGTATAACCGGGCTGCTGCCTCTATCATATATTGTTCTTCATCGGAACGCACTCCGGCAATCTTACCATTATCCTTTACGCCGATGAGAAGCCGTCCGCCGCCGAAGGGCGCACTGAACTCGCCGTTGCTGTAATATACCAAAGAACCTGCGTATCTCATTAGTAGATAATCTTCGGCAGAGGAAGCTAGTCACATTTTAGTTCTATCCGAAAGCTCCCCTATTCCCTTCTATATAGGTTACCGATGGGGAGTTAAGAAAAATTTAATATAACAAAACATTTTTAGACCAGTATTGCTTTGATGATTCTGTAGTATCGCTAAAATACGTGAAACAAAATCTAAAAGATGATGTTTAACAACGGTACATCTTCAGAATCCAATTAATAATGCCAATTTTGCGAAAATTAACGGCCATATAATAATTATAAGATTGATTATATATATGTACCATGCCGTTATTAGCTTTTCGAATTTAAAACAATACCAACATGAGTGTACAACAAATCCAATTGCAATTGGAATTTCGGTGTATAGAAATATCAAAAATAGAAGCAACCCTTGCCCGCCGGAAAAATCTAATATACAGTTTAATAATATATATAATAAGAATATTATAAACGATGCGATAACCAGTCCGTAAGAGATCTTTTTGTGTGTATTTTGTTCCATAATTATTTAGTGTATACATTAGTTTTGCAAGATCCAGTTATTCCCATCATAAACATATGTTCCTTCTTGTAGTCTAGAGATATCGTTGAAGAAACTATATATACTATGACTATCTCGTTGGGAATCTACTCTATAATTCGTATCCGGCAAGTTATTTTGACGTTGATCGGCAATGATTCCTTGATGAGTAAATTGCAAAGTGTATATATTAGAATCTGCAGATAATTTGGCTGCTTGGTAAGGATCAAAATCGGCAATAAGGGATATTAAGACCTCAGGATGCCCATTTTTTACTAATAATTCCTTTAATTTCCTTACATATCCTTTCCCGAATGCAGCACCCATACTATGGGTAATGATTTTTATGGTTTCTTTGGGGATGCCATCAGTTCCAAGAATTGTATTGATAATTTCCTGATAATCTTGAGCGGCTTGTGCCTCACCGTCATGTATCCTTGCATTTGCGCTTGTGGATGTCCCTCCATGACGAAACATTGCATTATCATCATTCAATTGTGCTTGAACAGAAGTTGCAAAATCAACATCTCCATTTTTATCTGTTTTTTTCCAGTAGTTTGCAGTCCCTTGCTCTGATTTCTTAAAAGTAAAACCATTGATGAAGATAATTAAATTGCCATTGAAATCAATTCTGTCGATGGGGTTGCCTGCACAATAATTATATGAACCTATAGAATAGTATTTCTCCAATAATGGATCTTGTTGCAAAAAGTGAACGCCGTCGGAGTCGTAGAACCGTGCGCCGAAGTCGTAGAACGAGGTGATGGCTCCGTCGTAGCCCTCGCTGTGCTGACGCTCCTTGCCCGAGAACAGGAACGTGTTGCTGCTCGTCGGCATGCCCGATTGTTTCCATTCCTTACCGAAGGGATAGTAATCCTTGCGATCGAGATCGATCCTGCCTGCCGGTGTCACCTTCGCGACCACGCGCGTGCTGCCCAGATGATCCGTCAGGAAGTAATGCGCCGCGGTCGTATTGCCTTCCGATACCAGCCGTCCGCCGCCGAAGGGCACACTGAACTCGCCGTTGCTGTAATATACCAAAGAACCGCGATATTCGTCCTGCTGACCGTCGGAATACTCATGCAGAACCTTCGTGCCATCGGCAAGGTAATGATAATAGTCCGAGTAATCGCCCCCGCCGTAAGACTCTGACGGCAAGTTAAGAAGATTATACGTAATTTCCAAACCACTCAACGCATCCGACGAAATATTACCATTCGCATCATAACCGTATGCCGAGTTGCCGTTCGTCTCCTTAACCCGCTGATTCCCATTATAGCTGAAACGGTAGCTTCGAGCGTCTTCCGACGACAAACTCGATCTGTTCAGCGTAATAATATTTCCGTTTTTGTCATAGGTGATGCCATTTTCGGTCCAATCGTCGTTCGGGCCTTCCATATCCCAATAAAATTGCTCGGCCGCTGTCAACCTCGACAGGTCATCGTAGCGGTATCCGTAAGCGTATTCTTCATCATCATTCACGTTGTTGATGAGTTTGTGCTGCCATATCCACGAAGCGATATTACCCGAATAATAGGGTTCGAGCCAGTCTCGATACGGCTCGTAATACCGCAGCTGCATGTCGAACAGTTCGCTCGATTTCTCGGTGAGCCACCCCTGCATGTTGTAATCCATTGTCTCGTGGATGGCGTGCTGGCCCGTGCCGTAGGTCTTGCCGGTAAGCTGTCCCAGCTCGTCGTAGGCGTAGGCGACCACGGCCTGCTCCCCGCCGTTGAACTGCGCGGTCTCCTTGGTCATGCGGCTGCGCGAATCGTATTCGAAGGTGCGGTCGAGCACGTCGGTCTTGCTCCCGCGGGTGTAACTCTCGCGCTGCGCCAGCATGTTTCCGATCAGATCGTAGCGGCTGGTCGTGCGCAGGACACCGCCCTGTGCATCCTTTTCGACGCGCTGGATCTCACGGCCACGGTAGTCGTAGTAGAACGCCCGCTCGTGGCTGCCGCCGATCCCGCCGTCGCTGAGCACCGCAAGCTTCTCGTAGGTCGGAAGGCCTGTCGTCAAGGTATCGAGCAGTGTTTCGGGATCGCACCCCGTCAGGTCGCAGGTCATGTCGGGAATCTCTTCAAAAGCCAAAGCCGCGGGCATCGTCGTCGGATGCCGGTCATAGACATGCTGCGTCAAGATCTGCGATGCGGGCGAAGAATAAAGTTGCGGATAAGAATTCGTATCGAATGCCGACTGCAATGCCTCGCGTGTCTGCGGTGTCTGTGCGGAATCGGTAACGAGTTTCTGTGCAGTCACACGCCCCATGTTATCATAAGTATAGATCAGCCACTGGTGTTTCTCTCGCATCAATCCGTCCTGCGTCATCATCGGCCGATCGCCCCGGTTGTAGACGACATACATCGGTTCGCGTCCCGGGAAACGTTTTTCATAGACCCGTCCCCACTCGTCGTAGAAATAGACGTAACAGTTTTGCTTTGCGAAGTCGCTCTCCGGCGAGAAACTCGATCCGGCGGAGAGCAGATCGCTGCCCTTGGGCGTTACGACCCATGCAAGGCGTCCGCAGTCGTCATAGGCATAGTAGGTGATTATGTTCTCGACGGCGCTCCCGTTGCGCAGCTGCCGGTTTTCATAGACCGTGCGGTCGTCTTTGTCCGTATACGTTATGACGACGGCGCCGTCTTCGTTCGTAGAGCGTGTGCCGGCGAGTACATTGGCGGCATAGTACCCGTCGGCTGTCAGCGAACGATCGTCGGGATCGACACGCAGACGAAGAACCGTCGATGCGGCATTCCCCATATAGGAAGTCTGCATGGAACGGGTGTCAGATTGGTATTCCGCACCGGGTTTATGTGTGCTCAATACCCGATTCAATGCCGAAGGTTCGTATTCGGTGCGGACATAAGCGTGAGGATCGGTCGCCAAATCGTATTTGGCTTTATAAAATTCCTCTTGATTGGCAAATGCTGCATCGTCGCTTTTCCCATGGTTGGCATTCAGTGTATAAGGGAGGTACTGCAACTCCTCGCGGTACAATCCGTCGTAGACGAACGGTTGTATAATATCTCCCCGTCCGTCGCCGCTGGCGTAAATTTGTACGTTTTGCGATGCATATCCCAGTCCGTCGTAATAGCCGACATCATAAGTGATTTGCTCCTCCTCGGCGTCTCCGTGGTTGTCGCAGTTGAAAGTTCGTGTCAGAATCCAGTTACGATCGTCATCGAGAGAGAGCATATCGGAGTTGTAGCGGATGCCCTCCAATTCGGCAGAGTCGCTCAGCCCGCTCTCGGAGTAGGTAGCGACAATGCGATAGTAGCCCGATGCAGCAGGAGTCGACAGACGTAACGAACCGCCGTTTCCTGTAAGACTTTGCAGGCTGCTGTTTTCCCTATAAAGCGTATACGTTACGAACGGTTGTGTATATTCGACTGTCGCAATAATTTGGGAAGTCGCTTTGTCGTATTCGTATGATACGGGAACCGTCCGAACCGATCCTCCGAAATTTTGCGAAACAGTCGCGTTCCATCCCGAAACGTTCATTATCCCCAACGTACTTTGGATAAATTCGTCTGTCAGATTCGGAGGGCAAGCGATTTCGAAGTAGGCTTGTCGAAGTTGCGTATCGTACCCGTAAGACAATCGCATACGGGGATTCCAAGATGCGATCTTGCCCGTATTGTGATCCTGCACCACTCGATCGAGAAACGACAGATCGGCAAGACTGTTGATCGAGACTCTCGTGCCGTTCCATTTGGAATAGGAATCGAAATAGACCCGCATGACATCGCCCTTCTCAGGAAATTCCAACGCTCGGGTATCGAAGGAGTAATAATTTCGATATGCTTCGGGGTAACCGACGCTGAATTGACTGTTGGGGAAACTGAATCCGAAATCACCCTCCGGAAATACCGACGTGTAAAGATAATCTCCGCCCGTGTTGCTGAAGAACGTATCGAAGATGTCCATATCATCCTCCGAATAATATTGGAATACGTCGTATGACGTTCCGGCCGACAGGCCATGCAGCTGGATCGATATTTCTTCGCCCGGCAGCACCTCGAACTTCCGATTCGCGGGCAGATCAGCGCCAAGTCCCTCGAAGTGTTCTTGATCCTGCTTTAATTGCGTAATGATAAAATAAGCACTGTAACTGTAACCCATGTGGATGGAACGAGACATGTTATCTTTGTTTTCATCCAAATCGAACCATACTTCGAAAGTTCCGTCTGATGGATTTTCGACAGAATTCACACGGATCCACGTAATACCGGCTGCCCGGAGCTGCGCATCGAGCGCGTCCCAAATATCGCCTGGGCTGCCGAACTCTTCGCCGTTGTCGACTTGAAACATATAGCTGCGTGTATCCCACGGTAGGGAGATTGCCCCTGCATAAGGTGTCCCCAGATCGGGATGCCAAATAAATTGTGCAAATACAGATTGCAGGCCGGTGAACGACAGCACCAGCAACAGATATATCTTTTTCATACTATGCGTCTGTTTATTGATTGTCGGTTACAATATGATAATCATAGGATTTCAATATCTTGCCTTTGTCATCGCGGATAACTTTCAATTTTCCGCTATCGTTGTATTCATAGTAGACCGAATGTCCCGAAGGATCGGTGATGCGTGTAATGCCGACCAGCGGATCGTAAGCGTAGGTTGTAACCGCTATCCCTTCGATTCCGCGTAGCATGTTTTCCTCCGTTTCAGGTAAAGTGTCGGGATACGCGTTGTTTGTAATTCCGTATTGATCGGATAGGACGTCGTACGTCATGTTTTCGATCTTGGCGACGAGATATTGTCCTTCATAGCCCCAGATATAACAGGTACTCTTACCATTGCGATCCGTCATCTCCCACGGACGGCCCATCGAATCGTAGAAATCGTATTTACAATCCATACGATATTCGATATTCGGAGGAGTTACTCCCAATGCTCCTTTCCAAACTTTCGAAGGAGTGTAATGGTCCTCTGCATTACTTTGCTGTTCGTAATCGATTTTCATCGCAGAAACCACATTTCCCTTATTGGTTTTAATGATCTCCGTAGGATAAGCCGGTACACGATCCAAATAAGAATACATTTCACGAATATCATCTCCCTTGCTGTCTGTTCGCGTTACAGAATTTACTCTGCCCAAATCATTTACAGAGTAATTATCTTCATTGCGGTAGATTAGTTCAGCATCCTTATTATAGTTTTCTTCGATTTTTTGTTGCAGAACGATGGAGTTCGGATTGTAAATGTGATTTGCGGCCATACACATGAATACGGTATTCACACCTATTTCATCGTTATCGGATTCAGAGTAGACGTATTCTTCCCGTTTTACCGGATGATCCATATCTCCCGCATATTCGGTTTTCATACGCAACTTTCTGCCCCGTAATGTCGATGTATGCAGCATACTCGTATTGAATTCTGCACTGGAATGTAACGTAACTTCAACGGTCCATCCATCCGAAGCTCGCAAATTTTCAGTTTGTTCGTAAATCTCTTTAGGGGTTCCGCCGTTGTTGTCGGCGTTGGCTGAATAGAATTCGTATTCGGTGATCGACAATGGAGAACTGTCCGTTGATTTCTTACGCACCTCTTCAATGACACGCAGATATTCGAAATAGGAATCTTTCGCAAATCCCACATTGTTAAGCGAAGAGACAATCTCTCGTTCAAACGACGCTCCGGCGGCAATGATTGAATATTCCCAATAATAGCATGGAATATGAATCATTGCCCCGGAACTGCGATTCGCATTCTCTTTTTGGGTGTATTTGAAGATTCGATTCTGTGTCTGATTCCCGTCTTGCGAGAAGACATCGATCTGTTTAACACGCAACCCTCCGACTTTAATATTTTGTCCTAAATAGAAGGCTTCGTTCTGTTCATAGCCGAAATTTGAATATCCTCCCGTAGGATAGTGAATCGTCTTCAGCATACCCATGCGAGTACATGTTTCGTTTGGAGCACGCCACGTACGAAGTTTTTCAGCCAACTTCTTTAAATCTGCTGGAAAGGGAGGTTTGGAGTATGCATCCTGTCCATTGTAATATCCGTGTTGATCGACCTTAAAAGTATGATTGTATGCGAATTCCGATGTTTCATCATAATAGTCCATCGTATATTGTCCTTCTCCGGATAAAGTGACCTTTTTCAGAAAAGTAACATAACCACTTCCCTTGTCATTTAAAAAATATTCAAGCGTACAACTCTTTATCGGATTCCTGTCGCGATCATTAAAAACATTTATCGATGTCAGGTTTCCCGAAGAATAAGCGAATTCTATACGAGCTTTATTTTCGACGACAATGCTGTCGAGAAGGTATTCATTAACAAAATTACTGACTGTATATACAGGTGTCGGATCATTATCCGGATTGCGGTCGGAAAGGTAATCGATCGTGACTACCGGCGTAATTGTTTCGTAAGTATTGTATTTGACCTTGTTATAAAAGAATCTGACATTGTTGCCGTTCGGTGCCTCGATACGGGTTAATTTCCATGTGTAATTCCTGTGCGGATTATCTCCGCCACCCAGAAGATCGCTTACGGTTCGGCAAGATTCTATGTGCTCGAAATAGTATTTTGTCTTATCGCCAGTTGTGATGATGAATTTACTCGTTGACAAAGGTGCATAATTTTCCATTAAGAACTCTACATGAAATTCTCCTGCAGGTTGATTCGTATTAAAGACCTTAATCTGATGATTAGGTTGGAGAATAAACGAGCCGGAGTAATTCAGAACCTTGAAATTAAAAACATCCGGCTCTGTTTCGAATCCGAGGCGACTATTGGTTTCATCTTTCCAATAAGGCATGTATTCCTGTCCCGCAGCACCAGTATAAACGATATTAAGTGAATCTGTCGGCGTTGTTTTAAAATACAGGGAGATCAGCAAATCGACCGTGCCGTCTGCCCGCATTGCGGCGTGCGACTTACGGTCGTAACCACCCGTCGGCGCACGTCCTGGAATAAGGCTTATCTCTCTGTGGTCACGACAAGGAAGGGCTTGCAGGTCGTACGCTACTTCCTTCTCGAACGGCAGGTGCGGGACGGACAACCCGCACGCTACGAATGCTGCGAGGTCATGCAGCGCTGGATTACGCCCGACGGAAAAATCGCTACCGTAGCACGCATGCGCAATATGTCCTATTATTCCTACGATGTGTGGCGCTGCGCTACGCCGCTGGAGCTGCGGTCGGAATGTTGGTTTTACAACCGCATATCCGTCGAACGGAGTTACCCTCGCTGCCGCCTTATCCCCGAATTGCGAAGGATGGGACTTCGCTACGACCTTTATGCGGAGAATCCTGTCGGTATCTTCCGATATACCTTCAGTCAGCGCCATGCGGAAACGTTGCTTAAAATCAGGCGCTACGACTTGTTCCGCTACTTCTGCCGAGCGGGCGGGCGTCGGATCGAAGATTACTGGCCTTCGCTCCGCATCTGCCTGCGCAACGGCTACCGCATCGATGATGCGGCTTCGTGGTGCGACTATATCGACATGCTGAGTCGGTTGGGCAAGGACATACATAACGCGCATTACGTCTGTCCGTCGGATTTCCGGCAGGCGCACGACCGCTGCCATGCGCTTCTGGCCCGCATCGAGGCCGAGGAAGAGGTCGCACGCCGGCGTGCGGAATACCTCGAATACGAGAAACAGTACCGGAAGGCCAAAGGCAAGTACCTCGGCATCGCTTTTTCGGACGGAGAGATCGAAGTTCGGGTGCTGCAAAGCGTTCAGGAATTTATCGAGGAGGGCAAGGCTATGCACCACTGCGTCGAGCGGTATCACGACAAGAGCGATTCGCTCATCCTCTCGGCCCGCATCGCGGACCGGAGGGTGGAAACGGTGGAGGTTTCGCTGTCGCGGTTGCAGGTCGTGCAGTCGCGCGGGGCGTGCAATAGGAATACGGAGTATCATGACCGCATCGTCCGCCTCGTGAACGACAATATGTCTCTTGTCCGAGCCGCCAGCCATAAAAGAGATAAAGCTCCCCGTGCTGCAACTCTCGGCCGCGCTGCGTCCAACAGGCGGAGGGTTCCGGCATAAGATCTTTGATAAGAAACCGGTTGCTCTTGAATCGGATTCTCAAGAAAAACGGCGCAACAGAGTTGCCGGTGCTGCTGAAAATCGCTATTTTTGCAAATATAACGAACATCAATATGCAGCACTTATGACAAAAGCAGAAATCGTCAAGCAAATTGCCGGACAAACGGGTCTGGAGAGTAAAATGGTCGCAGGTGTCGTCGAAGCGTTGTTGGAACAGATTCGGGCAGCCCAGATAGGCGGAGAGAATGTCTATTTCCGGGGTTTCGGCAGCTTCGTGCGCCGTGAGCGAGCCGCGAAGAAGGCCCGCGACATCTCGCGCAACACGACCGTCCTTGTGCCGGCGCATACCGTCCCGGCGTTCAAGCCTTCGAAGGCGTTCGTCGAGTGTCTTAAAAAATAGTCGCTTCGGTATGAAACAATCGTCGCCGCAGGGGACTCGACTCCTGCGGCGACGATGTTGTGCGGTCGTTACTCTGCGAAACGGTTTCCGAGGTCCATCCGTTCGTGGAGGATTCTGACGATTAGAACGATCCGGCCGGATTCGATGCGGTAAAAGAGGATGTGCCGTCCGACCCTGAATCCATACAACCCCTCGGCGATCTGTTCGTAACGGCGTCCGATCGGGACGGTGCTTGCGGCGATCTTGCGACAGGTCGCCACAAGCAATCCGTAGTAGCGGTCTGCCTGCTCTTCCGACCACCGCTCTACCGTGTAACGCCAGATGTCCGAGAGGTCCTCGACGGCCTTGCGGGTAAAACGAAGTTCAGTCATCTGCACGTCGGGCTTTCAAATGCTGCAAATGCCGCTCGGGATCGAAACCTTCCGCGATGCCGCTGTCGAATCCTTCGGCGACGGCATTTTGCAGGTCGAGCATGCGGCTCTCGTTCTCTTCGAGCAGCCGCAGCCCGGCACGTATGACCTCGCTGGCATTGTTATAACGCCCCTGGGCGATCTTGGCTTTGATGAAGCGCTCGAAATAGTCTCCGAGTGCTACGGATGTCGTTCTCATAGTTCCTTCTCTTGTACAGCTACAAAGTTACCAATATTTAGTAATATAACAACTCTCCGGTCGAAATTATTGTGCCCGACGGAGCGATCCGCTGCGGCTCAAAGGGTCCGTGCCAGCCTGATCTGCTTGTTGCGAATCTCGATACGCTGATGGCGTGCTCCGTTTCGTTCGACGATTTCGAGTACGAGGATCTTGTCGTCGGGCATGGTGAACTTGGGCAGCGCGAAGACGGTTCTCTGGCGCTGACGGGCACGTACGACGTGCAGGTCGTTGCATACGCGCAATAGTTCGAGGGGTGTCTGCTGCTGTGCCGTTCGCTTTGCGGCCTTGCGGTCCTCGATCCGAAAATGCAGGTCCTCGACTTCGAAGGAGATGTTGGAGTTGTTGTAAAGAGACAGATGGATGTATATCACGTCGTTGCGGACGTAGATACCCTGCACCTCCGTTTCGATGCCGTAATGTTTTTTCCGCAGCCGCATCTCGGTTCGGTTGAGCCGGTAGATGTCGTTGAGCGTCTTCTTGACTACGGCGGGACGTTCGCGTCCGGTGGCTTCGAGCAGCACGCGACCTTCTGCGGGCGGCGTCTGCACGGCCGGGGGTGCGGACGTCGCAGCGCCTATCTCATGCGTTGCGACCTGCGGGTTCTCGGCATAGCGTGCATCGAAGGAGTAGTAGCCTCCGTCCTCGGTGATGACCGTGAGGTTCGTTTCTTTCGGAAAGTCTCGAATGGCGGCCTTCACGCGCACGACATTCTCGGCTCCTGCGGCCTTCCCGGCGATGATGTCCATCGACCCGATGTCGATATAGGTCACGGGCGACGGAAAGAGGATGTGTACGGTCTTGTTGAACCCCACTTCGATACGGCGGGGTACTACATCGACGTGCTGCGCATCTGCGGCGAGGGCCGCAAGCAGCGCTGCGATCGTAAGGAAAAGACTGGATAATCGGTTCATGACGGTTTTATTCTTTCGACAGTAAATAGATCCTGTGGTCGGCTTTAAGTGTGATCTTGACCTCTTTGAGCTTCTCGGCCGCATACCTCGTCGTAGCTCGCAGGGCCGTGCGGGAGATGTCTGCAAGCACCTGCTGCCCGGCGTTGCGGCTGATGTCGATGCTCGTGCCGGTCTGCTGCCCGATGTCGGCGAGGGCCTCCTTCACGGCTCGACGCTCGCGCGAGTCGGGGATGTTGAGCCCCGGCTGCCCGTCCAGATCGTAAGCTGCGGCTTCGAGGGGAAAGATACGCCCCTGGTACCGGATGCTGCGCACGACGATCCGCAGACGCACGCCGTCGAGCGATGCTTCGCCGTAGAGGGAGGTGCCGCGCGGCAGCCGTACGCCGTCGACTGCGGCCTCTTCGAGCAGCCGCAGGCGGACCATCTCTCCCGAGCGCACGGTCTGCGTCTGGGCTATGCACGCGCTGACGGCCGTGTTATGCTCCGGGCGCTTTTCGCCTTCGGCAGTCAGGAACCCCGCGTTGCGCTCCTGTGCGGAATTTGCCGCTGCGCCGAGCGTCGAAGCCGTCAGTGCCCGTTCCGGCACGGGGCGCAGCACGCAGAGCCGTCTCCGTTCGGCCGGTACGGTGTCGATGTGCGGCGTTCCGCCGCCGAGGTACTTCTGAGCCAGTTGATATTGTCGCTCGGCCAGCTCCAGCGGATCTGCGGAAGCTGCCGGCGGCGACGCATCGAGCCGTGCGGAGAGTTCCTCGACCTGACGCCGCAGATGTTCGACCTCCCGCTCGGAGGTGCGGGGCGCATAGGTTTGTGCCAGCTGCCGCTGCAGGGCGCGGTTGGCCTCATCGGCCTCCTGCATGGGGTTCTGCCGGGACGGAGGTTGCTCCGTGCGGTCGTCCAGCAGCGAGAAGGACTCCTCGCCGAGCGTGAGCAGCCGCTGGGCCTGCAACGCCTCGGTCCAGACCTTCGCCACGACCTTTTGCTTGGAGCTTTCGATCTGTTGCTCGCGGCCCTCCGGCACGGAGAAGTTGATCCCCGCAGCTCCTTCCTGCTGCGGAGTCTCCTTCGTGCCGAATATCCGCCACATGAACAGCGTGAAGGGTACGAGCAGCGCGGCAGCCACGAGCAGGACGTTGACCTTCGGCCGCCTGCGGGAGCGGATTTCATCTTTTGGTTCTTTCATCTTCATCGGAATTTGATATTCAGGATAAGACGCCCCGCAGCAGCATCCACATATCGGCAGCGGCGAAAAGCAGCAGCGCCGCAAGAGCGATGCACTGCCGCTGGCGGGGCGCCAGACGGTCGTGTCGGCGGCGCAGCCACCGCCTCGCATAACGTGTTCGTACGCGCAGCCTGTCAACGGTCATAAGTTGCGAGGTCCTTGTTTTCGATGACGTTCAGATTCTCCAGCAGAAACCCCTGGGGGTTGTTGTCCGAGCGCACGGCGTTGATGAGGCGGCAGGTCGTTACGAGCGACCGCTCGGTGATGGTGCTCTCGCGCATGATGCGCTGCCGGGCGTAGGTCGTCACCTGGTAGGGATAGCTGTCGAAGTTGCAGCGTATGCTGTCGATGCGTACGGTCTGCGAGATGCCGCCGGCGATCAGGCGGTTAAAGAATCCCTTTTCGCTCAGGGCCTTGTAATACGAAAGGGCCGATCGGTCGGCCATCAGCAGCGCACGGTTCAGGTTGGACTCGATGGCCGCCTTGTCGGGCGAGAGGGTGAAGAAGAGCTCGTGGAAGCGCCGCACGTGCTCGCGCGCCTCCACGGGGCGGTTCTGGGAGAGGTCCTGCGAGAGTGCGACCATGAGCGACCGTCCGCCGTCGAGGACGTAGATCTTCTGCCGCTGCCGCTCGGCGAAGGCATAGGAGAAGCCTACGGAGGCTACGGCCACGGCAGTGCACAATCCGGCGAAGAGGGCGCAGCAGATGCGTATGAGCCGGAAGTTGCTTTCGATATTTTTAAGACTTTTGAATTCCATACAGCGAATGTAAAGCGGTTATTGACGTGTTCTCCGGAGTTTTCCGGTAACCCACCTGACGCCGTGCCACGCGGCCTTGCCGCCGGCGTATCCTTTTCCTGCGGCCATGCCCATTAAGCCGGTCACCAGTTTCGTGGTGCGGGCTACGGCATGGTTGAAGCTCGATATGCCTCCGGTCTGCACGATCCACGTAGAGATCGAGGGGATGCACATGTAGCCGCAGATGCCGATGACCATGAAGATCAGCGTGACGGCCGTGCCGCTCGTCGTATCCTGCTGGAACGAGAGTATTTGCAGACGAGCGATGATGGCCGAGAAGAGATCCGAGATCGGCAGCCACAGGTAGATCGAGACGTACTTGGAGAGCCAGTTGGTAAGCGAGCTCTGGAATCCGTCGAAGACTGCGATGGCGAATGCCAAGGGTCCGAGGATGGAGAGCACGACCAGATAGAAGGTCCTCAGTGTGTCGACGACGATCGCTGCGGCGGAGAAGGCCAGCTCCAGTATGTAGGCTAATCCTTTCATCAGCCAGCCCTTGAACGACCACGAGGAGCGTTCTTCGTCCATCTTGTCGAGGGTGCTGCGCGTCTGCTCGTCCAGCCCCAGGGCGTCGAGCTCGCGCTCCATTTCGGGATCCTCCGCGTAGTAGGAATCCGCAGGCAGCCGCTCGCGCTCCTCGCGTTCGAGCGCTTCGCGCTGCTCCATGTAGCGTTCTATATTGAAGGTCTGGCCGACCATAAGCGAGTGCGTGGCCTGCACCACGGGCGAAAGGATTCCGTTGAGCGATCCCAGTACGAGTGTGGGGAAGAACATGATGCAGATCCCCAGTGCGAAGGGCCGCAGCAGCGGAAAGAGGTCTATGGCCTCGCCGCGTGCCAGCGATTGCCACACACGGTAGGAGATGTAGAGCAGCGCTCCGAGACCTGCGATGCCCGAAGCTACGGAGGTCATACCCTCGCAGAGCGTCATCATATCGGTATAGAGCTGACGGAGGATGCCGTGCATGTTGTCCATCGATAGCAGCATGTGAACCATCACCAGTAGCGTTGTTCGTCCGTGCCGTAGAGCGCCACCACGCGCTCCATATCGCGGTGTGTGCGTGCGCGCAGCAGCGAAACGCTGATGCAGCGGCGCGTGAAGTAACCCGCGAGGCGCCGGTGGCGCATGAGCGTGCCATAGACGCGCTCCACCACGTCGATACGATCCTTGTCCGTGAGACTCATATCCGTGGGGTTGATGATCTCGCCGAGGTCCTTCAGCTCTCCGGCCGCTTCCTCGATGATGCGTTTGTACCCTATGGCGATGGCCGCCAGCTCCTCGACCGAGAAGTTCGTGTCGGTGACGATGCGGCGGTAGCCGTTGACGTAGATGTCCGAAATCTCGCCCACGAGCAGCATACAGCGCTGAACCTTGCGGGCGTCGCGCACGAGTTTGTTGACCTTGCGCAGCGCGTCGTAGTACTTTTTGTTTTGCTCGTATATTTTCACCGTCTGCTGGAAGTTCTGCAACATGCTTTGCGCCGTCGAGGAGGTGTGTACCATTTCATTGGTGGAGTTGACGATACCCTGTGCGAGGTTCGAGGGGTCGGAGACGACCCATTGGGCGCGGGCTGCCCCTGCGCCGAGGAGCAGCCACACCAGAAGAAGTGCCAGACGTCTTTCCATAGCTATTCGACGGGTGTTTCGAACTCTTCGGCGGCGGGATGCGTAGCGTCGTCGGGCAGGAACAGGCCGTAGCATCCCAGCGTGAGCCGGTCGGCCGCAGGGTCGTACTCCACGCGGTTGGCGCCGCAGTCCTCCTCCTCACCGAAGAGCAGACGGTGGCGTCGCAGCGTGACGACCGCATCCTGCACCAGCCGTCGGTAGCAGAGCGTGTGGTCATAGACGAGCATCCGGTAGGTTGCCGTACCGATGCGGCGCAGGGAGGCCGTGAGCGTTCCTTGTGCTGCGAGCCAGGCCCCGCAGATGCGGTCGCTGTCGAGCTGCTCTTCGAGCGAGGCGATGTGTTGCACCACCTGCTGACGGCGGCGTATGTCGTCGCGCAGAGCCGTGACGACGGGATTCATTTTTTCCATCATGAGTCGTGTTTTTTAAGGGTTCGTAATTCTTCGATAGCTGCCGCCCGGCAGGAGCAGCAGCCGATTCGTCGTCGGGGCGTAGAGCTCCACGCGGCGCCCCGCATCGAGGTAGTAGATGCCGCGCCGGTAGCGCAGGCGGAAGGTCCGGCCATGGCGGAAGTCCTCGCCGGGGCGTCGCAGCGTGAGGATATAGCACTCCGGCCCGCGACGTATGTCGGCCGTGGCGCCGGGGTGCAGCACCGAGGCCCAGCGGCCTGCGAGGGGTGCGATGCGTCGTTCCTCCATATCCACAGTCAGGAGCAGCAGGCATGGCAGGACAACGAGGGCGAGGGCCGTGCCGACAATCCCGAAGGCATATCGCCGCATGGTCCTACGCCTCCCGCTCCCTGCGGCGGCGTTCGGCCAGCTGCCGGATCGCCGCCTCGATGTCGCCGTCCAACTTCTCGGCCAGAGCGTATACCTCCATCTTCTCCGTCTGCTCCGTCGTAAACGCTAAATATTCCTCGTCCGAGACCTCCGTAGCATAGACGGCGGACTGTACCCCGCCGAGGCTGATAAAGACCTCCTTGTAGCGGCGCGCGGGGTCGTTCGAGAGATTGATCGACAGAACCTGCGCACGCTCCTTGTCCGTCAGTCCCAGCAAGGTCTGTATCTGGTCGAACTTGTTGCGGTACTTGCGCTGGTCGAGTAGAATCTTGCAGTCGGCGTTGTTGATGATCGACTCTTTGACAATGGGCGACGAGATGATGTCCTCGACTTCCTGCGTGACGACGATCGCCTCGCCGAAGTACTTGCGGACGGTCTTATGTAGGCTAAGCACCCGGCGCCTTACCGTATTTCTACGGCAGGTTTCCAAGAACTCGCCCCCGAACCGGACTTACAC